>ERZ827492.1449-NODE-1449-length-19180-cov-6.467608_pt1 | contig 19180 bp, 16 predicted proteins | sample MGYA00519704_ERZ827492 | MGnify/ENA primary metagenome ERZ827492 (study PRJEB31778, sample SAMEA3449325) | human gut metagenome | biome: human gut; feature: human-associated habitat; material: faeces | place: United Kingdom | collected 2010/2012 ...
TCATCTCCATCAACGACGGGTATGACAGCGACGATTACAAGGGAACAACCGGCGGACTTGAGGTCGTTATGCGCAGCATCATCTACGCAGCATACAGCAAGGATCTCTCGGTCAAAACAACAACCGCGAAAATCCAGATGATGAAGCAGGGCAAGTATGTAGGCGGATACGCTCCTTATGGCTATGTACTCCACCCGGAAATTCGCAACAAGCTCAAACTTGACCCAGAGGCAGCGGAAGTCGTTCGCAGGGTTTTCGATGAAGCTCTGGAAGGCCGGAATACCTCACAAATTGCTCTTAGTTTGAACGACGACAACATCCCGACGCCGGGACAGTATTTCAAAGGCAAGCATCCTGACAAGAAGAAGTTCAGTCGAATGAGTGATAAGATAAGCTGGACGGCCTCTATGGTCTACAAAATCCTGACTAATTATGTTTATACCGGAGCGACGGTAGGCCATAGGCGTAAGTCTGGCGGTGTCGGCTCACGGAAAAGCATCCCGCAGGATCGGGAGGACTGGATTGTCGTAGAGGGTATGCATGAGGCGATCATCAGCAAGGAAGAGTTTGAACAGGCGCAAGCGGTTATCCGGGGAGGCAAAAAGAAACCCGAACGGAAGCCGAGATATTATCCCCTTAAAGGGCTTGTGTGCTGCGGGAACTGCAAACGCGCTCTTACCAGACGCAAACGCAGAAATGAAAGTGGGTATTTCTATGAGTGTACTCACTCAACGCATGACCGAGATACCGAGTGCCTGATTGGCAAGAGATACAGCGAAGCATGGCTTGAGAACACTGTCTACAACTCGATAGGGCAAATGCTCGCCCTGGTTGAAAAGGAAGCAGTGAAAGAGCACGAGATCAGCAAGCGCAGGAAATCGGCTATCTCAGAATGCGCGGACACGATCCGCGATTTGCAAAAGCAGTCGGAACAGCTCAAGGCAGTCAAACTCAAGCTGTATGAGAAGTACACTTCCGGCAGCATCACAAAGGCGGAATACCTCAAGCGCAAGGCAGAGACGGATGCGAAGATGGTTGAAAACGAAGAAGCAATCCGTCAAGGCCGTGAGCGGATGCAGGTGCTTGATTCGGAGCATCCTTGTCCTGACGAGAAGCTTGATAAGGTGCTCGGCGAATACCAGAAAGGTGAAGGTCTTACATACGAGCTTGCTCATGCTTTGATCTCAGCTATCTATGTTCACGGTCAGGACAGCATCGAAATCGTCTGGAAGTTCAAAGACATCTACGAAGCTATGGAGGGAAAGGGATGAAGGTTGCGATTTATGTGCGAGTAGCTACGGAAAAACAGATCAGCCGTAGCGAAGCCAAGGACATTGTAACTGTCAAGTCTCAATAGAGATGCAGCAAGCCGTTCACGGGTGGTTGTCCACCTATGAACGGCTTGTAAAATCTCAAAATTTTTTTAGTTCCTACTTGACACAAGAAGACTTATCCCGCCTGGGCCGCGACTATATTACCACTGGGCATTACCTGGAGCGCTATTTCCCGGAGCATCGTGTGCGCTACATAGCGATCGACAACGGGATTGATACCGGCGACACACCGGCTGCAAACGATATGATCCCCTTCCTGTCGGTCATGAACGATATGTATGCCAAGGACATTTCGCGCAAGGTGCGCAGCGTCCTGGCAACCAAGCGGCGCAATGGAGAATACGTAGGGAGCACTCCGCCATATGGATATAAACGCGACCCGCAAGACCGTGGACACCTCGTCATCGATGAGGAGGCCGCGCAAACAGTGCGGTACATCTTTGACATGGCCGTGGCAGGGTATGGATTGACGCGCATCACACGCGACCTCAATGTACGAGGCATTCCCTCACCGGCTGTGTATGCGCACAAAAAGGATTCGGGTTTATGGGATCGCACCTGTGTGAGGCGGCTGCTGAAAAATGTCGTGTATACAGGCGTATTGGCGCAGGGGCGTACAACCAAAGTGAACTATAAGTCAAAGATGAGCGTGAATGTGCCGCCGGAGAAATGGACGGTAACCGTAAACGCGCATCAGCCCATCGTGTCGCAGGAAACCTTTGATGCTGCAAAATGGAGCCTGGAAAGCAGAGTCCAAACGCGTGACAGAACGTATGACTACTTACTAAAAGGTATGCTGTTTTGCCACGAATGTGGGCAAAAAATCAGCGTTGAGAAACAGAGAAATAATATGAAAGACCAAACGATGTAGTTATGAGTGTGAGAGAGGGGGCCGGCCCCCTCCTTGACAATCCTCCCCAACCAAAGCGGAGAGATTCGCCTGACGGCGAATCTTTTGGATACGCGGCGACGCTTCGCGCCGCCAACGAAAAGGGCGGGGAGCGGAAGGGATTGCGGGGATGGGGGAAGGGATGGCGGGAAGCGGAACGGGTACGGCGAAGCGGGGGAGATTCGCCTGGCGGCGAATCTCTGGATACGCGGCGACGGCGGAGCCGTCGCCAACGAAAGGGGCGGGGAACGGAAGGCTGGGCGGGCATAGAGAGAAGGCTTGCGGGAGGCGGAACGGGTACGGCCAAGCGGGGAGATTCGCCTGACGGCGAATCTCTGGATACGCGGCGACGCTTCGCGCCGCCAGCGAAAGGGGCGGGGAGCGAGAAGGGCCGGAGCCAGCGGAAGCGGCGGTACGGAAGAGAGAAATACCGGAGAGTGAGCGATTCCGAGCGGATTTGGGGGAGAAGAAACGGGAAAAAGAGGAATTTTTTGGGCGGGTGGAGAAAGAGAGACGCAGATGACGAGCCCTGCGCGCAACGGGCGCGGCGGGGAGTTCGTTAACAAAATATAGGAGATTGCAACAATTTGGACAAAAACGCAGCGGGAAGAAATTCCCGGAACGCGCAAAGAAAAGGGTGAACGCATGTTTCAATGGAAGAAACGCCCCCCGCAGGAGGGGGGAAGAAGCGTTTCGGCGGTGCTCCACTCCAAGACGCTCCTCTCGGTGCTGATGCTGACGGTGGCCTTTTTGATCGTATACGGGGTATTCCTGATTGTGGCCACGCCGCAGCGGCACGATCTGGAAGTGGGCGACATTGCGCCCACGACCATCACGGCGACAAAGGACATTGAGGACACGGCGGCGACGGAGCAGCTGCGCGAACAGGCGGCGGCCTCCATCGTCGAGGGCGCGACGCGTCTGGACACGACGATTTCGGCCACGGTGGACGAGAACGTGGTTTCGATCCTGACGGCGATGACGCAGGCGCGCACGGACTACGCGGCGGTGACGGCGACGGTCGCGCCCACGGCGACCCCGGAGGCGACGGAGCCCGAGACGGCGGAGCCGAGCGCCGCGGCGGAGAGCGCGGGTACTTCGAGCACTTCGAGCACTTCGAGCGCTTCGGCGGAAGCCACGCCGACGGCCAGCCCTGCCGCGACCCCGGCGGCGACGGCCCCGCGCGAGAGCGCGACGCAGCGCCAGCAGGCGGTGCAGGAGGACCTGAACGCGCAGCTGACGGGCTTTGGCGTGGAGCTGACGAATGCGCAGCTGCGCGCGGTGCTCACGGCCAGCGAGAGCACGTTTGACGGGATGTGCGACGTGATCCTGACGCTGACGCGCGAGGCGATGGAGACGGGCATCCGCGAGGGGCAGCTGGACGAGCGCCTGCAGGCGCTGCATCTGCAGATCCTCGGCCGCGGCGTGAGCGGGGAGCTGCTGCAGGTGAGCTACGCGATCGTGGACGCGACGGTGCAGGAGAACGTCTTCATCGACGAAGAGGCCACGCAGCAGGAGCGCGACCGCGCGGCGGCTACGGTGGAGCCGGTGGTCTACAAGAAGGGACAGAACATCGTCCAGGCGGGCGAAGTGGTCACGGCGCAGCAGCTGCAGCTGCTCTCGAGCCTGGGACTGCTCGCGGACACGCAAGTGGACACCGGGATGCTGCTGGGTCTTGCGATGCTGGTGGCGCTGATGTACCTGACGATTCTGCTCTACCTCTATCAATTCGCGCGCGATCTTCTGCAGAGCCCGAAGATGATTTTGCTGCTGGTGACGGTGATGCTGCTGGAGATGGCGCTGGGCCTTGTGCTCAAGCAGATCAACATCTACCTGATCCCGGTGCAGATGGGCGCCATCATCGTGGCGATGCTGCTGCGGCACCGGCTGGCGCTGACGTTCAACATCGTGACGGGCGTCATCGCCGGGGTGATCTCGACCGGCAGCGACGGCATTTTGACCTCCTCGATGTTCCAGATCCTGCTCATGGCGCTCTTTGGCGGCGCGGCGGCGGTCTATCTTTCCCGCCGGGCGACGCGGCGCAGCGTGATCCTGTACGCTGGGTTTGCGATTGCGGCGGTGAACTTTGTCACGACGTTTGCCTCCGGCATGCTCACCAGCACGAACTGGAGCTCCGCGCTGGAGAGCGCGGTCTACAGCGCGGGCGGAGGGCTGCTGTCGGCGGTGCTGGCCGTGGGCCTGATGCCGCTGATGGAGAACGCGTTCAACCTGGTGACGCCGCAGGTGCTGCTGGAGCTCTCGATGCCGAACCAGCCGCTGCTGCGCCTTTTGCAGACCGAGGCGCCGGGCACGCACCACCACAGCCTGGTGGTGGCGAACCTTGCCGAGGCGGCGGCGGACCGCGTGGGCGCCAACGCCCTGCTCTGCCGCGTGGGCGCGTACTACCACGACATTGGCAAGACGCGCCGGCCGATCTTCTTTAAGGAAAACCAGATCGACCAGCCCAACCCGCACGACGGGATGGATCCGCAGGTTTCGGCGGCGATCCTGGCGGCGCACGTGCGCGACGGATTGCAGCTGGCGGACAAGTACAAGCTGCCGCGCGAGGTCAAGGACATGATCGCCCAGCACCACGGCGACAGCGTGATGGCCTACTTCTACTACGAGGCTAAGAAGGCGGCCGAGGCGCAGGGGCGCGACGTGGACATCCGCGACTTCTCCTACGACGGGCCGAAGCCCCAGAGCAAGGAGGCGGCCATCCTGATGATGGCGGACACGGTCGAGGCGGCCACGCGCACCCTCAAGGACCGCTCGCGCGAGAGCATGTCCAAGATGATTCAAAAGCTGGTCAAGGACAAGTTTGAGTCCGGGCAGCTGTCCGAGTCGCCGCTGACGTTCCGGGAGCTGACGGAGATCTCCGACGCCTTCATCCGGACGCTGACGGGCATTTACCACGAGCGGATCGAGTATCCGGACCTGAAGACCCTCAAGAAGCCCGGCGCGTCGGCTCTGCCGGACGCCCCGCAGGCGGAGTCCGCCCCCCGGGCAGCTGCTGCCTCCAAGGCAACGGCCGCCCCGCAGGCGGAGTCCGCGCCCAAGGCGAAGGCAGAGGCCGCCCCCCAGGCAGAGGGCGCGGAGAAGAAGGAGGAATAGAGCGGAATGCTGCTGGAATGGATGGACGAGCGCGAGGGCGCGCAGGCGGCGGAGGAGAGCGACGGACAGACGCAGGCGCTGCTGACGCGCGTGATGGAAGAGGTGCTGCGGCGCGAGGGCGAGGATGGGAACGTCGTCGTGGGCGTGACGCTGGTGGACGGCGAGCGCATCCGCGAATTGAACCGCGCCTTCCGCAGCGTGGACCGGGTGACGGACGTGCTCTCCTTCCCGATGGTGCAGGGGCGTCTGTGCGACGCGGCGCCGGAGGAGCTGACGGGCCTTACGGACCCGGAGACGGGCGCGCTGGAGCTGGGGGACCTTGTGATCTGCCCGGCGCGCGCGCGGGAGCAGGCGGAGGAATACGGGCACAGCGTCCGGCGCGAGATGGGATACCTCGCGGCGCACGGCCTGCTGCACCTGCTGGGATACGACCATGAGACGGAGGAGGAGCGCGCCGAGATGCGCCGGAAGGAAGAGGCGGCGCTTGCGGCGTGCGAATTGACGCGCGAGGGCGCAGGGGCCGACGAAGCGCCCGGCGCGCCCTGCCCGTACGAGAAAAAAACAAACGCATAGGAGAGAAACCATGGAGAAGAAGAACGGATTCCGCTCGGGGTTCGTGGTGATTTTGGGCCGGTCGAACGTGGGCAAGTCCACGCTGATGAACGCGCTGGTGGGCGAGAAGGTGGCCATCGTCTCGCCGCGGGCGCAGACCACGCGCAACCGCATCATGGGCGTGATGACGCGCGAGGACGTGCAGATCGTCTTCCTGGACACGCCGGGCATCCACGCGCCGCGCAACAAGCTCGGTCAGTACATGATGGGCGCGGTGCGCGACGCGCTGGAGGGCATCGACGCGGCGATTCTGATGCTGGACGCGACCGACGTGCGCGCCGCGGACCTGGAGCTGCTGCGCAAGTACGCGAACCTTCCGGTCAAGAAGGCGATCGTGGTCAACAAGATCGACCAGGTGGACGCCGGGGTCCTTGCGCCCCTGCTGCAGCGCCTGGGCGAGGAGAAGGCGGACGCCTACCTGCCGGTTTCGGCGCTCAAGCGGAAGGGGCTGGACGCGCTGGTGGATCAGCTCGCCGCCTGGCTGCCCGCCGGGCCGAAGTATTTCCCGGACGACATGGTCACCGACCAGCCCGAACGCGTCATCGTCGCGGAGATGATCCGCGAAAAGGCGCTGCGCAACCTGCGCGAGGAGATCCCCCACGGCATCGGCGTGGAGGTGCTCTCCATGGAGAACCAGGGCGACGAAACGCGCGCTGTGACCATCCACGCCAACGTGTTCTGCGAGAAGGACTCCCACAAGGGCATCCTCATCGGCAAGGGCGGGGAGATGCTCCGCCGCATCGGCGAGCAGGCCCGCGGGGACATCGAGCGCCTGCTCGGCCAGCGGGTGAACCTGCAGCTCTGGGTCAAGGTCCGGCCCGACTGGCGGAACCGCGCCGAGGACCTGCGCACCCTGGGCTATACGCCGCCCAAGGACTAGAATCAAAAAAAGGGAGGAGCGTTCACTCCTCCCTTTTTGCGCTGGGGGCGGGCGGCGGCTCTTCCCGCAGGGCGGAATACAGGGCGTAGTAGGACAGGCGGCCGCTGTGGGCAAAGAGGGACCAGAGCAGATCGGAAACGCTGTGCATGCGCGGGGCACCTCCTTTTGCGGGTAGTGTGCCCCGGGCGCGGCCGCGCATTGTGTGGAAGAAAAAGGCGCCCGCGGGCGCGAGGGGAGGAAGGGAACATGCCGGAGAGGCGGATCGTCAACGCGATCGTGCTGCGCAGCGTCAACTATCGGGATTTTGACCGGATTTTGACGCTCTTTTCGCGGGAGGAGGGGAAGATCTCCGCGGCGGCGCGCGGCGCGCACCGGGCCAAGAGCCCGCTGGCCGCGGCCTCGACGCAGTTCACCGCCGGGGAGTTCGCCCTGGAGGAGCGAAACGGCAAGCTGTCCGTCAAGTCCTTCCTGCTGGACGAGGCGTTTTATCCCCTGCGGGAGGACGCGCGGCGCCTGAGCTACGCCACGGCCCTTTCGCAGATCGTCGAGGAGATCGTGCAGCCGAACCAGCCGAACCCGGACCTGTACGACGCCTTTCTGCGCGCGCTGGCCTACCTCGCCTTCGACCGCGAGCGCGACTGCACAAACGCCGTGCTGCCCTTCCTGCTGCGGGCCATGGCCTTCTCCGGCCACGCGGCCATGCTCACGCGCTGCGCGGCCTGCGGCGGGCGCATTGTGGACGCGCGCTGGGACTCCCTCGCCGGCGGCGTCGTCTGCGCGCGCCACGCGGACCGGGACCTGCCCGTGATCACGGCGGAGGACATGGCGGTCCTGCGCGCCTGCGTGCAGGGGCCGTTCGCCCCGGCGCAGGGCGACGTGCGCCGCCTCTGCCGCATCGCCGGGGACTTCGTCCGCGCCCAGCTCGAGCGGGACTTTGACGCGCTGACGCTCGCCGAATCGCTGGACGCGCAGGGGTAGGCGGATTCGCCCCCTTGCGCAAACACCCTGAGCATTCCATGCCAAACCCAAACGCCGCGTGCCGCCAGCCCAGATGGGCCGGCGGCTTTTTTCTTGCGAAAAAGCCTCGACCGATCGGCGTCTGGAAGGAATTTTGCTTTTGCGCTTTTTGGCGCAGGAATCTTGAACGCACATGGCGAAAATGATGGACTGTGAGAAGCAGGACAAAAGAAAAAACCTCTGAAGAACGTAGAGAACCCGGATTGACATCTGACACAAAAAGAGATGCAGACGGAAGGAGAGAAAGACATGAACGCCGTGGAGCGGTACGGAAGAATCCAGATTCCCGCGCCGGCGGGCGCGAGCTGCCTTTGGGTGCAGACGCCCGCCGGTGCGCGGGAGCGCATCCCCACGTTTTTGAACCAGGAATACGACTTTGTCTACGACCGGCACGGGTACGAGGCGCAGACGCCGCGGGGTGAGGCCTATCGCTGCGCGCGCTACACGCCGGAGCAGGAGGGCGAGTACCTCGTGTATGACGAGGCGGGCGCACAGGTGGAGGCGTTCGTCTGCACGCCCTCGGACAACCCGGGATACGTCCAGGTGAGCCGGCGCGACCCGCGCTATTTCGCCTTCTCGGACGGCAGCAGCTACGTCCCCATCGGGCTCAACCTGGTCGGCTGCGGGTACGACCGGCAGCCGGCCGGCAACGAGCACTTCCGCGCGTCGGAGGACGTGCGGACCACGGGCATGATCCAGTGGCGGCGCTGGCTTGCGCAGATGCGCGAAGGCGGCGCGAACTACGCGCGCATCTGGCTCTCGAACCGCTACACGCAGGCGCGCACGGAGATCATGGGCGTGCACGACCCGGCCGCGCTCGCGCGGCTGGACAAGGTCCTGGACCTTGCGCGGCAGTACGGCATCCGCGTCAAGCTCTGCTTCGAGCACTTCCGCACCTTTACGGATGCGGGGCACTTTGCCTATAAGCGCGTTGTGGACCCGGATACGGGCCGGCAGCTGCTGGACGTGGAGACCTGGTTCCGGGAGGAGCGCTGGAACCGGCGCTGGCTGGAGGACATCGCCCCCTACCTCGACCGATACCAGAACGACCCCGTGGTCTTTGCCTGGGAGCTGTGGAACGAGATCGACTGCGGCGACGCCTGCTTTGAGACGGTCGAGCGGTTTACGAGGCGCATGCTGCCGGAGGTCAAGCGGCGCTCCCCGAAAAACCTGGTGGTCAACTCCCTGGGGAGCATGGACGAGGCGTGCAAGCAGCAGGTGCAGGATGCGTTCGCGGCGATCCCGGACATGGACTTCTTGCAGGTGCACCGCTACCTGGACCAGGGTGCGCCGCTGGAGATCTGCCGGGAGGACCCGGTCGCCTTCTCCCAGGACGCGGTGCAGCGGTGCAGCACCGGGAAAAAGCCCCTGATCCTGACGGAGACCGGGGCGGTGAACGACCGGCACGTGGGCCCCTTCCGCTTCTATTCCGCGGACCACGGAGGCCGGATCTTCGACGACGTGACCTATCCCGCGTTCTTCTGCGGCGCTGCGGGGAGCGGCCACATTTGGCACTGGGACTGCTATGTGGACGCGCAGAACCTCTGGCCGCACTTCCGGCCCCTGCACGACGCGCTGGAGGGCGTGCAGGTGGACGCGGAGAACTTCCAGCCCGATTCCATCCCCGACGAGCGCGCCTGGATCCTGGCGCTGAAGGGCGACGATACGACGCTCGTCCTGGTGCGCAGCCGCGCGGACCGCTGGGACTTCGTGCTGCGGGATGGAAAGGAGCCGCCGGTCCTTGCGGGGATCGACCTGCCCCTGCGCGGCAAGGCCGAGGTCTTCTGGCTGCCGGGGGACGGGGGTGCGTGCGAGCCGAGCGCCCAGGGATGGACGCTGAGCGGGTTCCGCCGCGGATGCATCGTAAAAATACAGAACGAGAAATGAGGAGAAACGGCGATGAAGACCAATCACATGATCGGGATCACCCCGGCACACGACGCGCCCCGGTTTGACATGCTGCGCGACCTGGGCGTCCAGTGGGTGCGCCAGGGCTATGTCTTCCCCTTTGCAGAGCGCGGGAGCGAAAGGCCTTCCGAGGCGTTCCTGCGCAGCGAGGAACAGGTGGAGACCTACCTGCGCGAGGGGTTCCAGGTGCTGGCCTCCTTCCCCGGGCCCGGGTCCATGCGCTACGCGCCGGAGGAGGGGAAGACCGTCTACGTGCGCGCCATGCCCGAGTGGATGGGCGAGGTGGGCAGCGCGGACTATCAGAAGGCGCTGTTTGACGCGGCGCAGTGGCTGGCGGAGCGGACAAAGGGGAAGATCACCTATTGGCAGGTGGCCAACGAGCCGGACATCGACATCTTCTACGGGCCGCTCACAAAGGACCAGAACATCGGCTTCCTGATGACCGCCGCCCGCGGGCTGCTCGCGGGGAATCCCGACGCAAAGCCCGGGATCAACCTGGGCTACATCAACGACTACGCCCGCCTGCTGATGCGCGAGATGTACGCGATTCCGGACAGCCCCTTTGCGTATCTGGGAATCGACGGCTACATGGGCAGCTGGCAGCTCGGCGGGCCGGAGACCTGGGTGAGCTACATCGACGAGACGGCCCGGCTCTCCGGCAAGCCCATCCTCATCAACGAATGGGGATTCTCCTCCCTGCAGTGGGGGGAGAAGTACACAGACCTGGAGCGCAAGAACTTCTACAACCAGCAGGTCTGCTACTACAAGCACTGGCAGTACACCTGGGGCAAGGGGCATACCCCGGAGGAGCAGGCGCGCTACGTCCGGCTGTGCCAGAAGATCTTCGCCGACCATCCGGCGGTGATCGGGAACTTCTTCTTCCGGTGGAGCGACGCGCCCACCTGCTGGCAGTGCGGCGAGCCGGACTGCCCGGCCGAATGCGCCTGGGGGTGCGTGGACGTCGACCAGAACCCCAAGCCCGCCTACTACGCGCTGCAGGAGGGAAACCGCACGCTGTTTGGCTGAGGCACAGGGAAGCGCCAGACGTCCGCCCGGCTGAAAAGAACGTACAGAGCGGGCGCGCGGTCATTCACCGGAATTTCACAAAATGAAACGCGGTTGCGGGGATCGGGACGGAGGAGCGAAACTGCCGGAATTCCGGCGCGTTTACATTGTTTTTACAGCCCTTGGCAAAAAAGGATTTGCGAAAAAGCGGGATTTCGAGTATAATAGGAACGGCTCAAGATTCCGCATTTCGGAATCCATTTGATTCGATTAACGTGTTTTCCACCGTGGGCAATCGCAGACGCGCACCCCCCGCGCGCTGCGTCCACCATATTTTGCCTAAGATCACTTCAAGGAGGTTGCCTTACATGTCCCACAAGTACGTGTATCTCTTCAGCGAAGGCGACGCCAGCATGCGAAACCTGCTGGGCGGCAAGGGCGCGAACCTGGCGGAGATGACGAATCTCGGCCTGCCGGTGCCCCAGGGCTTCACCATCACCACCGAGGCGTGCACCCAGTACTATGAAGACGGCCGTCAGATCAACCCGGAGATCCAGGCCCAGATCATGGAGTACATCGAGAAGATGGAAAAGATCACCGGCAAGAAGTTCGGCGATCTGGAGAACCCGCTGCTGGTCTCGGTGCGCTCCGGCGCGCGCGCGTCCATGCCCGGCATGATGGACACGATCCTCAACCTCGGCCTGAACGAGCAGGTCGTCGAGGTCATGGCCAAGAAGAGCGGCAACCCCCGTTGGGCCTACGACTGCTACCGCCGTTTCATCCAGATGTACTCCGACGTCGTCATGGAGGTGGGCAAGAAGTACTTCGAGCAGCTCATCGACAAGATGAAGGAGGAGAAGGGCGTCAAGCAGGACGTGGAGCTGACGGCCGAGGACCTCAAGGAGCTGGCCGAGCAGTTCAAGGCCGAGTACAAGGCCAAGATCGGCGAGGACTTCCCCGCCGACCCCAAGGAGCAGCTCATGGGCGCCATCAAGGCGGTCTTCCGCTCCTGGGATAACCCGCGCGCCAACGTCTACCGCCGCGACAACGACATCCCCTACTCCTGGGGCACCGCGGTCAACGTGCAGATGATGGCCTTCGGCAACATGGGCGATACCTCCGGCACGGGCGTTGCCTTCACCCGCAACCCCGCCACCGGCGAAAAGAAGCTCTTCGGCGAGTTCCTGATGAACGCCCAGGGCGAGGACGTCGTGGCCGGCGTGCGCACGCCCAACCCCATCGACCACCTCAAGGACATCATGCCCGAGGTGTACGACCAGTTCGTCAAGATCTGCAATACGCTCGAGACGCACTACTGCGACATGCAGGACATGGAGTTCACCATCGAGGACCGCAAGCTCTACATGCTCCAGACCCGCAACGGCAAGCGCACCGCGGCGGCGGCCCTGAAGATCGCCTGCGACCTCGTGGACGAGGGCATGATCGACGAGAAGAAGGCCGTGCTCATGATCGAGCCGCGCACGCTGGACACCCTCCTGCACCCGCAGTTCGACGCCAAGGCCCTCAAGGCGGCCACTCCCCTTGCCAAGGCGCTTGCCGCCTCCCCGGGAGCTGCCTGCGGCCGCATCGTCTTTACCGCGGAGGACGCCAAGGAGTGGGCCGAGAAGGGCGAGAAGGTTGTCCTGGTCCGCCTGGAGACCTCTCCGGAGGACATCGAGGGCATGAAGGCCGCCCAGGGCATCCTGACGGTGCGCGGCGGCATGACCTCCCACGCGGCGGTCGTCGCCCGCGGCATGGGCGCCTGCTGCGTCTCCGGCTGCTCCGACATCGCCATGGATGAGGAGAACAAGAAGTTCCACCTGGCCGGCAAGACCTTCCACGAGGGCGACTGGCTGAGCATCGACGGCTCCACCGGCTGCGTCTACGACGGCCAGATCCCCACCGTTGACGCCTCCATCGGCGGCGAATTCGGCCGCGTCATGGAGTGGGCGGACAAGTACCGCAAGCTGCGCGTCCGCACCAACGCCGACACCCCCGCCGACGCCAAGCAGGCCAAGAACCTGGGCGCCGAGGGCATCGGCCTGTGCCGCACGGAGCACATGTTCTTCGACTCCGACCGCATCCCGGCCATCCGCCGCATGATCTGCTCCGACACCGTCGAGCAGCGCGTCGAGGCCCTGGCCGTGCTCGAGCCCATGCAGCAGGGCGACTTTGAGAAGCTCTACGAGGCCATGGAGGGCGCGCCTGTCACCATCCGCTTCCTGGATCCGCCGCTGCACGAGTTCGTGCCCACGGAGGAAAAGGACATCGAGCTGCTCGCCAAGGACATGGGCAAGACGGTCGAGGAGATCAAGACCATCATCGCCGGCCTGCACGAGTTCAACCCCATGATGGGTCACCGCGGCTGCCGCCTGGCCGTCACCTACCCGGAGATCGCCCAGATGCAGACCCGCGCCGTCATCAAGGCCGCGCTCAACGTCAAGAAGGCGCATCCCGACTGGGACATCGTTCCCGAGATCATGATCCCGCTCGTCGGCGAGGTCAAGGAGCTCAAGTACGTCAAGGACGTCGTGTGCAAGGAGGCGGACGCCGAGATCGCCAAGGCCGGCGTGGACCTGCACTACAAGGTCGGCACCATGATCGAGATCCCGCGCGCGGCCCTGACCGCGGACGAGATCGCCAAGGAGGCCGAGTTCTTCTCCTTCGGCACCAACGACCTGACGCAGATGACCTTCGGCTTCTCCCGCGACGACGCCGGCAAGTTCCTCGGCGCCTACTACGACAAGAAGATCTACGAGAACGATCCCTTCGCGCGTCTGGACCAGATCGGCGTCGGCCGCCTCATCAAGATGGCCGCGGACCTGGGCCGCAAGACCCGCCCGGACATCAAGCTGGGCATCTGCGGCGAGCACGGCGGCGATCCGCTCTCCGTCGAGTTCTGCCACAAGGTCGGCCTGAACTACGTCTCCTGCTCGCCCTTCCGCGTGCCGATCGCGCGCCTTGCCGCCGCGCAGGCCGCCATCAAGGACGAGAAGTAAGCCAATCCCGCGCGCCGCTGCGCGCGTCCGCCCCCCGCGTCCCCTTCCCCGGGACGCGGGGGTTTTTTGTGCGCACAGCCGCCAAAATCGCCCGTAAGTTCAAGGTTTTTTACGCATGTGAAAAAGCGGGAAAGTCGGGGAAAAACGCGAGGGATTAACCTTGCCTTTACAGAGCACTGAAAGAACCTAGAAAGAGCGCTGGTACTATGTACGCGTAACCGAAAGGGAGGATTGAAAAGTATGAAGAGCATCCTGATCAAGGCCTTTGCGCTGCTGACGGTTATGGCAGTTCTGCTGACCGGCTGCGCCGCGACCCCCGAAGCCACCGAAGCGCCCACCGAGGCGCCTGCCACCGAAGCCCCCGCGGCCAGCGAAGAGCCCGCCGCCAGCGAAGCCCCCGCGGCCAGCGAAGAGCCTGCCGCCTCTACCCTGAGCGGTGAGCTGATGATCACCGGTTCCACCTCTGCTGAGCCCCTGGTCACCGTGTTCGGCGACCTGTTCATGGAAGCCAACCCCGACGTGAGCGTCGCGGTGCAGGGCAACGGCTCCTCCGCGGGCATCACCGCCGCCACCAACGGCACCGCGCAGCTGGGCATGAGCTCCCGCGCGCTGACCGAGGAGGAGGCCGCCGCCGAGGGCGTCACCGGCACCACCATCTGCATGGACGGCATCGCCGTGGTCGTCAACCTGGAGAACCCGGTCAAGGACCTGACCACCGACCAGATCGCCTCCATCTTCAAGGGCGAGATCACCAACTGGTCCGAGCTGGGCGGCAACGACGAGGAGATCCTCATCATCTCCCGCGAGGCTGGCTCCGGTACCCGCAGCGCCTTTGAAGAGATCTGCGGCCTGCTGGGCGAGGACGAAGAGGGCAACGAGATCTCTCTGGTCGACGAGAGCAAGGCGCTGATCGCCGACTCCACCAACGCGGTTTCTACCAACGTCGTCAGCCACGTCAACGCCATCGGCTACATCTCCCTGGGCTCCTATGACAGCACGCAGGTCCACGCCATCAACGTCGGCGGCGTGGAGTGCACCGAGGAGAACATCGTCGCCGGCACCTACCCCATCGCCCGCCCCTTCCTGCTGGTGCAGGGCCCGGCCACCGATGATCTGGCCCGCGCGTTCCTGGACTACATCCTCTCCGCGGATGGCCAGGCGGTCGTCTCTGAGCAGGGCTACATCCCCGTCGCGTAAGAGGACCGAAGGAAAAGCGGAAACCCCATAGAGAAAGAGGGGGAATGGTGAACAGAACGCAGCTTTACTGGCAGCTGTTCACCATTCCTTTTGCATGTGCAACCAGCGGATCACCGGGGAGGAGTACAATGGAAGCAAAGGTCCAACAGGCGGCGGCAGGCGCCACCGCGAAAAAGGGAAACAAGAAAAAAGTCTTGAAGATTCTGGAGCGCATCACGGAGAGTGTGTTCTTCCTCTGCGCAGCCGCGGCGGTGATCGCGCTGTCGGTGATCGTGATCTTCCTGTTCATCCAGGGCATCCCGGCCCTGCGGGAGATCGGGCTTTGGAACTTCATCAGCGGCACGACCTGGCAGCCCTCGGCCAACGAGTTCGGAATCCTGCCGATGATCGTGGCCTCGCTGCTGGCAACATTCGGCTCGGCGCTGATCGGCGGATTCATCGGCCTGATGGCGGCGCTGCTGCTGGCGGAGCTGGCGCCGAACTTCCTGGCCAACATCATCCGCCCGCTGATCAACCTGCTGGCGGGCATTCCGTCGGTGGTCTACGGCTTCTTCGGCCTGATGGTCGTGGTGCCCATGATCATCCAGGTCTTTGGCGGCACGGGCAACAGCCTGCTGGCCACGATCCTGATCCTTGCGGCGATGATCCTGCCGACGATGGTCTCCCTGTCGGAGACGGCGGTGCGCGCCGTGCCCCAGGCCTACCGCGAGGGCAGCCTGGCCCTTGGCGCGACGCACATGCAGACCATCTTCCGCGTGACGCTGCCGGCGGCAAAGTCCGGTGTGCTCAACGCCTTTGTGCTGTCGCTGGGCCGCGCCATCGGCGAGACGATGGCTGTGATCCTGGTGGCGGGCAACCGCGCCTCGATCCCGACCTCAATCCTGGACCCGGTGCGCCCGATGACCGCGAACATCGCTCTGGAGCTCTCCTACGCGACGGGCCTGCACGCCGAGGCGCTCTACGCCACGGGCGTTGTGCTGCTGGTGTTCATCGTCATCATCAACATCACGGCGCACATCGTACTGCGCAACAAGAAGGAGGGCTAAGGCCATGCGCAAGACGGTTGACAACCTGCTCAAGGCGCTGCTCTGGGTCTGCGGCGGCATTGCGGTGGCGTTTCTGGCGCTGATCCTGATCTACGTCATCACCCGCGGCATTCCCTACATCAACTGGGAGTTCCTGACGACGGCTTACCGGCCGGGCCTCGGCTCCAACGGCATCCGGGACATCATCGTGGGTACGCTGGCGATGGTAGGCCTGACGCTGGTCATCGCGGTGCCCATCGGGGTGCTGGCGGCCATCTACATGGGCGAATACGCCAAGAAGGGCAAGGTGCTGACCACCATCCGCTTCTGCGTAGAGTCTCTGGCGGGCATTCCTTCGATTCTGTACGGCCTGTTCGGCTACACGTTCTTCGCGATTCAGCTGGCGTTCGGCTTTTCGCTGCTGTCGTCGGCGCTGACGCTGGCGATCATGGTGCTGCCGGTCATCATCCGCTCGACGGAGGAGGCGCTCTTCACCGTCCCGGACAGCTACCGCGAGGGGAGCCTGGCGCTGGGGGCGAGCAAGCTGACGACGCTCTTCCGCGTCATCCTGCCCAGCGCCATCCCGGGCATTCTCTCGGCGATCATCCTTTCGATGGGCCGCGTCATGGGCGAGACGGCAGCGGTCTATTACACGGCGGGCACCATGGCGCGCGTGCCCTCGAGCGTGTTCTCCTCAACCCGATCTCTGGCGGTGCACCTGTATTTGTTGGTTAAGGAGGGGTTGGAGTCGGGCGACGCCTTTGCCACGGCGACGATCCTGATCGTGATCGTGGTGGGCCTGAACGCCCTGGCCAACTTCATCGCCAAGCGCCTATCCCGCAAGCTGACAGGAGGAAATTGAGCATGACTGAAGTGAAGATGAGCGCCAAGGACCTGCACCTTTGGTATGGGGAGATGGAAGCGCTCAAGGGCGTTTCCCTGGACATGAACAAGAACAGCGTGACCGCGCTGATCGGCCCCTCGGGCTGCGGCAAGTCCACGTTCCTCAAGACCCTCAACCGCATGAACGATTTGGTGGAGGGCTGCCGGATTGAAGGAGATGTGCGCCTGGACGGCGAAGATATCTTCCGGAAGGGAATCGACCTTGCGGAGCTGCGCAAGCGCGTGGGCATGGTCTTCCAGAAGCCGAACCCCTTCCCGATGTCGATCTATGACAACATCGCCTACGGTCCGCGCGTGCACGGCATCCGCAAGAAGAAGGTGCTCGACGAGATCGTGGAAAAGGCGCTGCGCGGCGCGGCCCTCTGGGACGAGGTGCACGACCGCCTGCGCAAGAGCGCGATGGGCCTGTCCGGCGGTCAGCAGCAGAGGCTCTGCATCGCGCGCGTGCTCGCGGTGGAGCCGGAGGTCGTGCTCATGGACGAGCCGACCAGCGCCCTGGACCCCATCTCGACCCAGCGCATCGAGGACCTGATGGCGGAGCTCAAGCAGAAGTACACCATCGTCATCGTGACGCACAACATGCAGCAGGCCGCGCGCATCGCGGACCGGACGGCCTTCTTCCTCAAGGGCGAGATCATCGAGGCGGGCGACACGCTGCAGATCTTCCAGCAGCCCAAGGACAAGCGCACGGAAGACTACATCACGGGCCGCTTCGGCTGATGCGGGAAAACGCGGATACGGCGAAAGGAGCAGCGAGGAGAACATGAACAGAATCCTGATGAACACCGCCATGGAGGGACTGCACGAGTCCATGCTGGAGATGGGAAGGCTCTGCGAGCGCGGCATCGACGAGGTGCTCTCGGCGATCTACCGCTCGGACAAGGAGCTGGCCGCAACGGTCGTCGCGCGCGACGACAGCATCGACGAGATGGAGCGCCGGATCGAGACGCAGTGCCTGAGCATCCTGGCGCGCTTTTCCCCGGTGGCGAACGACCTGCGCGCGGTGACGGCGGCCATGGGCATCATCTCGGACCTGGAGCGCATCGGCGACCAGTGCGCGGACATCGCGGAGATGGTGGAGCACCTCTGCGGCGCGGACAAGCACATCCAGCCCATGGCGGACCTGCGCCTGATGGGCGACACGGCCCGGTCCATGGTGCACGACGCGCTGGATTCCTACATCGGCGGCGACGCGGAGAAGGCCAAGGGCGTCACCATGCGCGACGACATCGTCGACGCGGCGCTGGAGCGGGTGATCCTGCACCTGACCAACATCATGCGCGAGAGCCCGGACGCGGTCAGCCAGGCGGTGGACATGCTGTTTGTGGCCAAGTACTTCGAGCGCATCGCGGACCACGCGACCAACATCGGCGAGTGGAGCGTGTACCTGAGCACGGGCACGCACCCGCTGGACAAGGAACTGCGCCAGGAGTAAGCTTTCCAAGCCCGGAATGGGCGACCGGCCAGCCCCAGGCGGGCGGCGCCCGCGGCCTGGGGCTGCGCAGTTTTTTGGGAAAACACGAACGGAAGCAAAGGACGGGAGGTGCAAAGGGCATGGCGGTCATCGCGGTTGTGGAAGACGAGCAGGCCATTGCCCGGCTGATCTCGCTGCACTTGCAGAGCGCGGGATACGAGCCGAAGCTGTACGAGACGGGGGACGAATTTCTGCGCTCCCTGCGGGGCGACGTGCCGGATCTGGTGCTGCTGGACTGGATGCTGCCCGGGGAAAACGACGGCATCGCGGTGCTGAAGGCCCTGCGCGCAAACGAGAAGACGCGGGCCGTGCCGGTGATCATGCTCACGGCCAAGGCGGAGGAACTCGACCGGATTTTGGGTCTGGAGGTGGGCGCGGACGACTACCTGACCAAGCCCTTCTACTTCCGGGAGATGGTCAGCCGCGTGCGCGCGCATCTGCGCCGGCGCGAGTGGGAGAAGGACGACCCCACCGTGCGCCGCCACGGCAAGATCACCATCTACCTCAACGAGCACCGCGTGACCGTGGACGGCAAAAACCTCGCCCTCTCGCCCAAGGAATACGACATCCTGAGCAAGCTCATGGAAAAACCCTCCTGGGTCATGACGCGCGAGCAGCTGCTCACGGCGATCTGGGGCGCGGACTTTGACGGCGAGGCGCGTACGGTGGACATGCACATGACCAACCTGCGCCGCAAGCTCGACGAAGCGGGTGCAAAGGACTACATCCAGACCGTGCGCGCGGTGGGATACAAGATGTGCACGCTATAGGCGCGCTGGCGCGCTGTCCCGGAAACGGACGTGCGTCCGTTTCCGGGAGGGGC
>ERZ827492.1450-NODE-1450-length-19178-cov-43.533912_pt1 | contig 19178 bp, 27 predicted proteins | sample MGYA00519704_ERZ827492 | MGnify/ENA primary metagenome ERZ827492 (study PRJEB31778, sample SAMEA3449325) | human gut metagenome | biome: human gut; feature: human-associated habitat; material: faeces | place: United Kingdom | collected 2010/2012 ...
GCTTTATGGACTACGAGTTTTCGTTGCTTAAGCGCGATATTCCGAAGACCAATACCTTCTGTAAGGTCACCGATAGCCTTGCGGTGGCGAGGAAAATGTTTCCCGGTAAACGCAACAGCCTCGATGCGTTATGTGCCCGCTACGAAATAGATAACAGTAAACGAACGCTGCATGGGGCATTACTCGATGCCCAGATCCTTGCGGAAGTTTATCTGGCGATGACCGGTGGTCAAACGTCGATGGCTTTTGCGATGGAAGGAGAGACACAACAGCAACAAGGTGAAACAACAATTCAGCGCATTGTGCGTCAGGCAAGTAAGTTACGCGTTGTTTTTGCGACAGATGAAGAGCTTGCAGCACATGAAGCCCGTCTCGATCTGGTGCAGAAGAAGGGCGGAAGCTGCCTCTGGCGGGCATAAATACCTGTAAAAGGCGCTAAAAATAGCGACTTGGGCGATTTTTGCAGCAAACGATTCAAAAGATGAGAAAAACCGTTGACGAAGGGTGAGGCAATCCGTAATATTCGCCTCGTTCCCAACGGAACACAACGCGGAGCGGTAGTTCAGTCGGTTAGAATACCTGCCTGTCACGCAGGGGGTCGCGGGTTCGAGTCCCGTCCGTTCCGCCACTATTCGAGGCCATGCTGTTGATTAGCATGGCCTTTTATATGCTTGTTTTTTCGGTATGCCATCCAGTATGCCATTGCCGTCCGGCTTGCACTGGCTCACCTGAAATAGCTTCAGACAACTCACTCACCTCTCATCTCGCTGGCAGTGCTCCCGGATTGGTGTCGGGCGATGATGTTGTTCAGCTTATCAATCAGCTCAGGTCGCTTGAATACGATTTGTGCAGTTCCCTTCTGAAAATACTTAATCACAAACATCTCATCCTCATAGTGGTTGCTGTGCCGGTTTTCATGAATATGGTCTCCCAGCCGACGGGTAACGTCAGCGCGGTTGTCGGGAACAGGCTTCCCGTCAAGGATCATCAGCATTCGCTCAAGGTCTGCTAACCGGTCACGCTGTCAGCCATGGTTAAGCCCGAATCCCCACCGGTCGAATTTGACCAGTCCCGTCACAATGATTTTCGCTCCAAACCCGCAGGGCGAATTCGTCTTAAAATTCCAGCTTAATCCTTTGAAAACGTTAATGACGCCACGCTAAAACACCTCACCCTTGTTCAAATGCAGTTGCTTAAAGGTGCTCAGAATATTCGCTTCGCTGACCACCGGAATATCATCCTTTTCTAGGCTGTTGTACCACTGGTTACGGGCCTGAGCGTCCATAATCGACAGCATCCCTGAGCGTTTCATTAAATCCCGCCATTTACCGCGATCGAGATTGCGGGTAATGGCTTTCATCGCTGTTTCAGGCTTCTCCATAAGCCAGCAACCACAGCGAAAATCCTGTTTCATGACCCAGTCCAGGGCGGTTTTTCCGCCGATACTGAGGGTTTGTGTCGAAATATCGTTAATCTGGTGGAGCAATGCTTCAATCTGTGTCAGCGCCGCATTACGTCCGGTGACGATGCGTTCAATACTGGTGGAGCAAATCACATCGGTATGATCGGTTAATACTTCGGGGTTGGTGAGAGTAGGTTCTGACATTATTTATTTCCTTTATACAAAGCAAAGCGCCAGCCGGTGGGGGCTGGCACGTGTATGTGTGTAATGAGTACGGACAGGGAGTTAATCTGTACGGGTCTTTTGCAGACGTTGAAACTGACACAGCTCGCGAACGTCCTGACATGCACGTTCAATCCAGGGAAACAGTACTGCCGAATCTGTTTTATCCTCATCGTTGTCAAAGATAATTCCCGATTCGCAGTCGATATTGTTCGTAAGCGTAAAGCCAATGCCGTCTGTAACTCCTGATCCTTGCAGACTAAATTAGAGCTCCTTCTAAATTAGACGGAGTTCTATTGATGGATAAACCTACAGACTGGCGCTCTGGGACGCGCCGGATATTTTCTAATGAATTTAAGCTTCATATGGTTGAACTGGCTTCGAAACCAAATGCCAATGTTGCACAACTGGCCCGGGAACATGGCGTTGATAACAACCTGATTTTTAAATGGCTACGTCTCTGGCAAAGAGAAGGACGTATTTCTCGTAGAATGCCTCCAACTATTCCATTACGGTAAAATGACACTGGGAAATCCTTCACCAGAGCTGCTCACGGTGTTGATCCGTGAACTGACCGGGAGGGGAAGATGATCTCACTCCCATCAGGTACCCGCATCTGGCTCGTGGCCGGCGTTACCGATATGCGTAAATCCTTCAACGGTCTGGGAGAACAGGTACAACATGTGCTGGATGAGACCCCCTTCTCAGGTCACCTGTTTATCTTTCGTGGCCGACGGGGTGACACTGTTAAAATACTCTGGGCCGATGCTGATGGTCTGTGCCTGTTCACCAAACGCCTGGAGGAAGGCCAGTTTATCTGGCCTGCGGTGCGTGACGGTAAGGTATCCATTACCCGCTCGCAACTGGCAATGCTCCTCGATAAGCTGGACTGGCGTCAGCCAAAAACATTCCGCCTTAACTCACTGACAATGTTGTAAAAAATGCCTGGCCGCATTATAAAAACGGCCATGAGTCAGAAATACCTCATTCGCATTGCAGAACTGGAAAGCCAGCTCCGTCAGAAAGACCAGCAACTGAGTCTGGTTGAAGAGACGAAGACCTTCCTGCGCTCTGCACTGGCACGTGCCGAAGAAAAGATCGAAGAAGATGAACGGGAAATAGAACATCTGCGGGCTCAGATAGAAAAACTGCGCCGGATGCTGTTCGGTACCTGTTCTGAAAAACTGCGTCGTGAAGTTGAACAGGCTGAGGCCCTGCTGAAACAACGCGAACAGGACAGCGATCGTTACAGTGGGCGGGAAGACGATCCACAGGTTCCCCGCCAGTTGCGGCAGTCGCGCCATCGTCGTCCGTTCCCGGCACACCTTCCCCGTGAAATACACCGTCTGGAGTCTGAAGAAAGCTGTTGCCCGGAGTGTGGCGGTGAGCTGGATTATCTGGGGGAAGTCAGTGCAGAACAACTGGAACTGGTGAGCAGCGCTCTGAAAGTGATCCGCACAGAACGGGTAAAAAAAGCCTGTACAAAATGTGACTGCATCGTTGAAGCACCGGCGCCGTCCCGCCGCGATAGAGCGTGGTATCGCGGGCCCCGGATTACTTGCCCGCGTGTTTACGGGAAAATACTGCGAACCCCTGCCACTGTATCGTCAGAGTGAAATCTTTGCCCGACAGGGTGTCGAACTGAGCCGTGCATTACTCTCCAACTGGGTTGACGCGTGCTGCCAGTTAATGACGCCGCTGAATGATGCCCTGTATCGTTATGTGATGAATACCCGCAAGCTTCACACTGACGACACACCGGTAAAGGTACTGGCACCGGGCCTGAAAAAGACGAAAACAGGGCGCATCTGGACGTATGTCCGGGATGATCGCAATGCGGGTTCGTCATCTCCTCCGGCGGTCTGGTTCGCGTACTCACCGAACAGGCAGGGGAAACACCCGGAGCAACACCTCCGCCCCTTCCGGGGTATCCTGCAGGCGGATGCGTTCACAGGTTACGACAGGCTGTTCAGTGCAGAACGCGAAGGTGGTGCGCTGACAGAAGTTGCGTGCTGTGCTCATGCCCGGAGAAAAATCCACGATGTATACATCAGCAGCAAAAGTGCGATGGCAGAAGAAGCCCTGAAGCGAATCAGTGAACTGTACGCCATCGAGGATGAAATACGGGGATTACCAGAGTCAGAGCGTCTTGCAGTCAGGCAGCAGCGAAGCAAAGCGTTACTGACGTCGCTGCATGAATGGATGGTGGAGAAGAATGGCACGCTGTCGAAAAAATCCAGACTGGGCGAAGCGTTCAGCTATGTACTGAATCAGTGGGACGCCCTCTGTTATTACCGTGATGACGGTCTGGCGGAGGCGGACAATAACACAGCGGAAAGAGCGCTTCGTGCAGTCTGTCTCGGAAAGAAAAATTCTTATGACCTTTGTCAAATATTAAGCCCAAAAAGACCTTACGCAGCTCCGGGAGCTTCGTTATATCGCGGATTAAAGAACCTGAAACAGTCAGACTGTATCTTGGATTTTACAAACTCTTATTCGGGGATTTTAGCCCCATGACGATTTACGCAGTGAGCTGGCCTCTTTCTACGTGCAGGTATTAGCGCATTCTGGCTTCCCTGAATTCTTTTACGAGGATCACTCATTCCGTGTCTGACTGCTTCAGGGTTTAATTTTGCTTCTGCTGACTGAATGATGATTGGGCAGCAAGTGCAATATCCCACATAAATCCAGTCAACTCACGAGCCACCGCCGTAATGGCTACTTGTGATTTTTTCCCTTTTGCTGTCAGACTTCGGTAACGAGAACACAATCGTTGTTGAGCTTTCCATGCAATATCTTTGGAATATTGTGTTACAGAGTCCGGTCGGTAATATATAAGCCATGCCCCAACTTTTGCAGGTGTACGATAAGACCAGGCGGCTTCGTAAAGCAGACGTCTCAGTTCGCTGTTTCCAACTTTTGTTATTCCTCTGGGACGAATACTGTTTCCACTGGAATATTCACCTGGCACCAGTCCCAGAAAAGCCATGAGCTGTTTGGGATTGGAAAATCGCGAAAAATCACCCAGTTCAGCAACCAGAGTTATTGCAATTAGCTGACCAACACCTTTAAGAGCCTGCAACTGGCAGACCAGATTGCACAGAGACCACTCAGGTAACAGGCGAGATATTTCCTGGTCGAGTTGAAGTATGCGATCTTCAATCTGCTCCAGACTTTGACAATAGTGTTGAAAAGCAATCTGTTGAGATGGCTGACTAAATGATTGATTAGCTAACCAGGTTCGATGTTTTCCTGTCCAGTGCTTTCCTGCATAATGTTTGTCTGTTCGCAATAGCATGCTCAGAATTCGCTGTCGGGCAACTCTGCTGTCTCGTTTAGCTGCTGCACGGGCTCTGATTAGATCCCGCATAGCTTCATGAGTCAGGTCAGGGATCCAGACAGGGGTAAGTTCTCCAGCCCGCAGTAACCTGGCGAGAGAAATTGCGTCCCGATGATCATTTTTGATTCTGTCTGTCGGTGATTTTGGTATGCGGGAAGGGGCAATAACCTGGCATTTTATATTCATCGCTGTGATTTTATAAATTAGTGTTTTTTGCTGTTTCATAATGTGCCACGTTGTTCATTATGTTTTTGATTTTTAAGCTCATTGCAATTTTTCTTGTTCCAACTTGTTCCACGTTGTACCCCCTTGTGCAATGATCGGTGTAGTTAATGGTGTAGTTAATTGTGATGACCGGATTCAAAATTATGAGCAGAGCACTTAACAAACTGAGCGATACACAGCTAAGAAAAATCAACGGCACACCAGCCCCAAAAACCACATTTCTTAATGACGGTGGAAACCTGAGCGTCAGGCATTCCACCAGCGGCTTATTAACCTGGTATTTCACCTACAGAGCAGGAGCTGGACGCCAGGTATCACCGGAACGCCTGAAGCTGGGAAATTATCCTGATCTGAGCCTGAAAGCAGCCAGGGAAAAAGCGGCACAGTGTCGCGCATGGCTGGCAGAAGGAAAAAATCCACGCCATGAGCTTAATTACTCCATACAGGAAGCACTAAAGCCGGTAACGGTGGGTGATGCGATCAGCTACTGGCTGGAAATGCACGTAAAGGAAAACCGTGTCGATTACGTATGCCTGAAAAGCCGCCTGAATAATCACGTCATACAGCATATTGGCAATATGCCACTGGATAAATGCGAGTTACGTCACTGGCTGGCCTGTTTTGACCGGATACGCAAAAAATCCCCTGTAACGTCTGGTCACATGATGCAGGCGTGTAAACAGGCGCTTAAGTTCTGCCGTAAACGTCGCTACGCAGTCAGTAACGTTCTGGATGATCTTAACGTGGTGGACGTTGGCAAAAAACCAGGCATAAGCGAACGCGTGCTGAGCAACAAAGAACTTGGCGAATTATTACAGGCGCTGGATAAAAAAATATTCCCGCCCTACTACAGCGCACTAATCCGCCTCCTGATTGTGTTCGGCTGCCGAACCGGAGAACTGAGATTATCGGAGATCAGGGAGTGGGATTTTAAGGAAATGCTCTGGACAGTACCGAAAGAGCACAGCAAAACGAAGGTCGCCATATTCAGGCCAATACCGGAAAGCATTTTACCGTTCGTCACGCAGCTGGTGGAGCAGAACAGACACACAGGGCTATTACTCGGGGAACTGAAACAGGAAGCCAGTGTGTCGCAATACGGCAGATTCATGCACAAAAAATTAAACCATCCGCACTGGTCACTACACGATATACGGCGCACGTTTACCACGATGCTGAACGATTTAGGCGTGGATCCGCATATTGTCGAACAACTCACCGCTCACCAGATGCCAGGGATGCAGCGAGTCTATAACCACTCCCGTTATCTCGATGCGAAACGTAATGCGCTGGACATGTGGACAGAGCGGTTAGAGATACTGGCGGGTACTCACAAAAACGTAACCACACTGCCAATAGCCAGAGAAATATAATTTTTTTTGCGATTTTTTAGAACTGACACAACGTGAAACAACGAGACACCACGACGAACAACGGCGAACAATCTGGAACAAACTTGATTAACATCTGACTGACACCCTAAAAAGTTGATTTTCAGTCGTTTTACTGGCTTTTTGTACATTGGCGAATCACTCTTAAAAACATGTAAAAAAGGCGTAAAAACAGAATTTTATGCCTTTGCACCACAATGAATTAAAAGAGTTTTTATTCTCATTACCACACTTCTGTAAAATGACCGCCGCCAGTGTTTGCCATTCCATAAACACCCTGACACAATCCGACGCACCACAACACAATAGGACACCAAATAACTCTTTAAGAAATATCAAAGGGGGAATTGTGTTAAGCACAGATCGCTTTATACGTGAAAAAGAATGTCAGCAACTTACAGGCCTGAGCCGTTCATGTCGGTACCGCCTGGAAAAAACCGGACAATTCCCATCACGGCGTAAGCTCGGCGGTCGTTCCGTTGGCTGGTCTTTATCCGAAGTTCTGGCATGGAAGGAAAGCTGCGAGGCAGTTCACTAATCAGGCTGGCGGCACACAGCCGCCACCCATCCACTAATACAGAGATCTAACCATGAATACTGGATATTCTCCCGAACAAGGGCGGGGCTTCGTTCGTCCTGAAAAACAGAATCTGCAAAATTTTGCCGAAATTATTCCGGTTATTTCCGGCCTTACTGGCGGGAGTGAAACCAATATTGTTAACGCCAGAGCGTTGCAGATGTTTGATGATAAAAAGGGAGTAAATTTAACTTACACCCCTGACGGCAATCAGAATATGAGCATTATCTCTGAGTCAGGTTTCTACAAACTAATAAAAACAAAAAGCGCCCCGTTGCCGGAGCGCCTTTGTGAACAATTAACCTACTGCGCAAAAAATGAATCTGAGCAGTGGGATTATATCAACCGTGTGGCGAAGCGCCACAATTGCCGGATAACAGGCAAAACAAAGGCCACCCGCTACGGTGGCCCCTCGACACAAGCTACACGTTATCCCCAACGCATGAGCATCACCAACAATGCCACATTTGCGGCTGGTGGGCAATGTGATCAGTCAGATTTGGTTCGTTCCAAGGTTTGCAACGAGAGCTTTTTCCTGTGCTCTTTAAGGAATTTCTCAAGAGCAAAAGCACATGGCGCGAATCTTTCTGATTCATGCTCTATCTTTCTGCGCCGTCTTTTCCGTGCCGGTGATAATGTTTTGGTCAATTCTTTATCGGTCATTGTGTTGTCCTGCATAGCAATGCGCCGTAATACCTTACACCACGGCGCTGATGGTGATTACTCTGGTTCTTTGGTCTTGCGACGCTGGAGTTCTTCGCGTGCAACGGTGACAAGCTGCCCGATTTCTTCCGCTGCTTTGATGCCGATTTGTTCGACCTTAGCCAGGGCATCCAGTGACGACACAAGGGGATTTTCTCCGCTGCCTTCTGCTTGGCGGCGGGCTATTTCTCCGCGCATGGCGGTTACGATAAATCCGGCATTGCTTTCGCCGTCCAGCTTAACGGATTCCATCCCTTGCATAACATCTAGTGGGACTCTGACAGTTGTCAGTTGTGATTTTGCGTTTTTGTTAGCCGTTGCCATTTCTGAAACTCCTAATCATCGGTGTGTTTCAGTATACACAAAAAAAGAAATACAAAAAGCCTTGACGTGTGTTTCATGCGCTCATAACATGAAACACACCAAAAGAATTGTTGAAATACAAAGAGCAACGCCCCGCAGTGCCGGAAACACATACGGGGCGTCTAACCACCAACGATAGCAAGATTATCGAGGCTGCTATGAGAAATCATACCATACACCCGCAAGGGCGGGACTCGCACAACCTGAATAAATACATCTGGCGTTTTATCGCCCTGAGTACGGCACAACCGCGCGTGATTACCATTGAGGCCACCAGCGAACAGGAAGCCCGTCAGCAATCACCGGCTGGCTGCGTGATGGTATTCGCCGCCCGTATTCGTCAGGGGGTGCACCATGTGCAATAACACCCGTCCGGACGCAGCCGCCGAAGCAATCAAAACACTGATTGATGCGCTGATTGATATTTCTGTTATCGCGGACAGGGCGCATAAGCACGCTACCAGTGAAACAGAATATGCCGGGGCTTTCGTTCCTCATTCACTGGCTGTAATGCAACTTAGTGCTGATATGGCACTGAATGAGGCCAGCAAAATTATCATGGCTGATATGGAGGTGGTGAGCCATGAATAATAATGAAGCGCACTTATCTGTAGTGCTGAATGTGCCGTCAGATTATACGGGGCGCGTACTGGTGTATCTGGAAAAAGGCCGGGTTAAATGCCAGTGCCGTTTAATGGAAAACGAATTTATCAGCACTCTTGCGGGATTTTCTGAAATGCTCACTAAATCGGGTGTTAGTGCAGACCAGTTACGCGGGGGCGATTATGCGAAATAAACATGATATTGAAGACCTGGCATTTGAAGCCCTGCACTCTGCGAAAAAAATCAGGGAAGTCGTCAATATGTGGATGAACAGCCTTAGCACCGATGAATCCGATAGCAGAGAGGAAATTCTTATTTCTTTGTTGTTAGACCTGGCAAATACACAGGTTTCTCTGACATCTGATATTGAACTCGCCGCTAAAAATCTGCCTCTGGAGTAAAAAAACATGAAACAGAAAAATTCTGGCTTTACTGCCAGTGGTCTCCCTCGGCCTGAAATCCGCCCCGGCGATATTTTCCGGGATAACTACGGTGGCACGGTAACGATTAAAAGCGTGGCGGGGCGGTGCGTTACTTACCGCCGTGATGGGTACGGCTATGACTGCGTGATGCCTGCTTATCAGTTCCGGCGTGATTTTTCACTGATACAGGCCACACCACGCAAACAGCCCACCAGCAACGCAAAGGCACGGGCAAATATTCAGAAAATGAAAAACATGATTAACGCATTCAGGGGCAAAAAATGAAACTGGCACCGAACTTAAAAAAACAGCCACACGACAAAATGACCGAAGTCATTATTTTTGCGGGTAGTGATGCCTGGGCGCACGCGAAACAGTGGCAGGAACAGGACGGGCGACTTGCTGGTGATAACGTCCCGCCTGTATGGCTGGGAGACAGCCAGCTTGACGAACTGGCAGACCTGAAAATTATCGACGATGGTCGCTATTGTGTCCGGCTGTACAAGGCAGGCCACATCAAGCCGTCAAATATTAATGCTATCGGGCAAAAGCTGGCGGCGGCAGGTGTACGGGATGCGAATTATTACCCTGATGGAATGCACAGCCAGAAGCTGGAGAACTGGCACGACTACCTGCAACGGATCCGCGAACAGGCAGAGCGCGGGGAAATACTTACTGACGAGCAATACAGCCAGCGAAAAACCACGCTACCAATGAGCATTGGATCTGCAGGGTACGACACACAGCTTGATTATGTCGTTAAGGGCGTGATTCCGGCTAATTCATTGTGCAGCACATACGGCGCGAGCGGTTCCTATAAATCGTTCCTCGCGTGTTCCTGGGCGTGTCATGTTGCCACTGGCCGTCACTGGGGAGGCCGCAGGGTGGCGCATGGTTCGGTGATGTATGTTGTCGGTGAAGGTGGCATTGGTGTCCCCCGCCGTATCAAGGCATGGGAAATCGTTAATGATGAACGGGTGGAAAATCTGTACCTGGTAAACCGCCCGATTTTTCCGGCAGTCCCGCTTGATGTTGATGAAATGGTCATCGCTTCCCGCCAGGTTGAACGGGAAACGGGTAAACCGGTACGCATGATTATTCTTGATACGCTGGCGCGTTGCTTTGGCGGTAATGATGAAAATGACGCGCGGGATATGGGGGCGTTTATCCGTGGATGTGACGAACTGAAACGCCGCACAGGGGCCACGGTGCTGGTGGTTCACCATTCCGGCAAGGATGAAACAAAGGGGGCGCGTGGTTCCAGTGCATTTCGTGCATCTCTGGACGCTGAATACCGTATTCGCCGTGAAGGTGCAGACAGTGAAGCCCTGGTTATCTCCTGCACAAAAATGAAGGACGCGGAGGAACTGAAAGAGGCCGCATACGATTTACGTGTGGTGGAGCTTTTTACCGACACTGACGGGGAGTTAATCACGTCGCTGGTTGTTGTGGATAAGCCGCGCCCACCCGTTGAACTGGAGCGCATCGAGGAAGCCGGGAACAAGACGGAGAATCATGCCGCGCTATGGGGCTGTATCCGTTCACGCACACAGCGCGGAGATAAATGCACTATTCCGTTGTTGCGCGATGATATGAAAAAGCTGGGGTATGAGATGAAACACTTCCGGCGCTGGCTGTACAAGCTGGAAGGTGATGGCGTTATTGCTATTGACGGTGATGACGTGCGCCCACTGTAAAAAGTGGGTAGTAAAAGTGGGGAGTGTGGGGAATTTAACAAAATTGAAACGTGATTCCCCACTTTCCCACCTGTATATACCCCAAAAAGTGGGGAATAAAAAACACATTGAAAAACATCACGTTAGAATCACAAAAAAAAGAAGTGGGGAGACGTTGGGTAATTTCAAAAAGTGGGTAGTAAAAGTGGGGAGCAGTGAGGAATGACCAGAAAAACCAGAGATAAGACAGCGCCAAAATATAAAGCGTTAGACATGACAGAGCACGCTTTAAAGGTGGCAATCAGAACGATAGACCGCCACGCGGGGGAAGGATACGCGAAAGCACATCCCGAACTGATAAGCGCATTCATGACCACGACGGCGGCAAATTTTGCCACGCTGACAGAGCGGGAGATTGCCGAAGCGGAACAGGTAACAACCATCAACGTTAAAACCGGAGAGGTGGAATCATGACAGCACAGATAGCAGCTTACGGGCGGCTGGTGGACGACCCGCAGGTAAAACAGACCAGCAAGGGCACACCGATGACGCTGGCGCGTATGGCGGTCCCCCTTCCGTGCAGCCAGGCAGATGACGGAACGGCGACGATGTGGTTATCCGTCCTGGCATTTGGCAGACAGGCCGAAGCACTGGAAAGGCACCGCAAGGGTGAACTCCTGAGCGTGGCGGGTAACATGCAGATCAGCCAGTGGACTGGGCAGAACGGAGAAACGCGGCAGGGCTGGCAGGTTATCGCAGACAGTGTAATCAGTGCGCGAACGGCGCGACTGGGCGGCAAAAAAGGTCAACAGGGCCAGGCTACTGACGCGCTGAACAGGGCAAAACAACAGGCGGGGAATGATGATCCGTACGGGGATAACATACCGTTTTAAGCGACGAGTGACAGAAGCCGGAGCAATCCGGCTTTTTTACGGGTCCTCCTGGCGGGGTGGGCCTGAACACGGGGCGGGAGGCGCGGAAAAAAGCGCATTTTTGTGATTTTATCGTCATCATCATCATGAGCGTAATTTATTGTTTTTAATTGTTTTGATGCAAAAAAGATGATGGTTGTGGTTAATTTTCGTTCGACATCTTTGCAGGCAGATAAAAAAGCCCGATAAGGTCAGAGGTGGCTTATCGGGCTTTTGCATATGAGGCTTTTTGGTGCACTGACACACATGAGCGGGATCATCATTTCATAATTTGCAACACAACTCAATATCATTGCACAAAATGCAATCCTGATTATAATCAGAGCTGGATGAACATCCAGTTATAATTTTTTAAGTCAAAGAGGAATTTCTTACTATGGCTGAAGAGAAAAAAGGCGGTGTTTCGGTGTACATAAGCCCCGACATCGTGAAGGCGCTCAAGGAACGCCACCAGCAGAACGTAAAAGCAGGCATTGCGGCAGGACTTGATCCGCTGGCGATGGTTGAGCCGTCAACAGGCTGGCAGGTACGCTCCTATTTACGCGCGGCGCTGGGCATAAATCAGACTCATGGGGGTGAATAATGGCAGTCAAAGCAATGGCACTTAACACACACCAGCTTTTCGCGTACCTGAATCGCGAGGATATTGCGGAATTTAAATTTAGTCCGCTGTTTACCGCGCTGTTTTTCCCGAACGTGGCGACATTCAACACACAGGACATCATGTTAGATAACCTGGATATTGAAGAAGTCACTATGTCGGCGTTTTGTTCGCCTATGGTTGGTAGCCAGGTTCAGCGCGATAAAGGGTACGAAACCAGCATTATTCGCCCTGGCTACATGAAGCCAAAACACGAAATCGATCCATTAAAAACAATAATGCGCATGGCTGGAGAAGATCCGGCACAGCTTAACGACCCTACCTACCGCCGTATGCGCCTGATTACTGGCAACATGCGCCGCCAGATAAACGCCATTAAAGCGCGCGTGGAATGGCTGGCGGTGAATGCGATAACGACCGGAAAAAACATCATTGAGGGCGAAGGCATAGAGCGCTATGAAATCGACTGGAAGATACCGGAAAAAAACATCATAGAGCAGGCCGACGGTAAAAAATGGTCAGAGCAGGACAAAGACATACACGACCCAATCTATGACATTGAGCTATACGCAGATCAGGCAGGTTGCCCCGCAAACGTCATGATTATGGGCGTTGATGTATGGCGCATGTTACGCAGCTTTAAAAAATTCCGTGAACTGTACGATCTCTCCCGTGGTTCAGAATCCGCCGCAGAGCTGGCATGTAAAAACCTGGGCGAAGTGGTGAGCTTTAAAGGCTATCTTGGTGATCTGGCCCTTATCGTCTATTCCGGCAAATACACTGACAGCGACGGCACAGAAAAATATTTCCTTGATCCTGATTTGCTGGTCCTGGGCAACACCAACAACAAAGGGCTGGTGGCCTATGGTGCGATTATGGATCAGGAAGCGGTAAGAACAGGCGCAACGCAAAACATGTACTACCCGAAAAACTGGATTGAGGACGGCGATCCGGCGATTGAGTACGTGCAGACGCACAGCGCACCGCAGCCGGTTCCGGCAGATATTCGCAAATTTGTTACCGTCAAAATTGCTTAACGGGGGATTCTATGGACACTCCATACATTGAGTTATTTGCAGGCAGTCAGCAGGTATCCACGACGCTGGTACATTTTGCCGCTGATGCTGGCGTTATTCAGGAATTTACCCCGCTGATGCTGGCGGACAATGGCGAGTTTAAGCCGTGGGATGGTCAGGAATCTGGGAAGGCTGTTTATCTGACCTCGTACCCCGTGGACACGTCAAAGCAGAAATCAGCACAGTGTTACAAGACGGGGATATTTAATATCGCCGCCGTAAACTGGCCTGAGAGCGCCGACACTGACGCGAAAAAATGCGCCGCCTTTGCGGGTTCTGGCGTATCCGTTCAGCCGCTGGCGCGATAAGCAGGGGAAACGATGGCAACGAATGAAAGCATCATGGCGCTACCGCTGGCGAGTAAATTTAAAGCAGAAGCGCGGGCAATGGCTGACAGAGGTTTATCAACCTACGAGGCCGTATATCAACTCAACAAACTGGAAGAGCAGGACAAGCCGCGCGCTGATGCGATTATGGCGCTTCATGAACATAACGACTATCAGCCGCTGTTACGTGCAATGGCAAACGTGCCATGTATTAGCGTCGATAATGCTCGTGAAATCCTGAACATGACCATAGAGCAGGAGCGCCCGAAGGTTGCGCCGGAGCTTACCGCAGCCTTTGAAAACTTTATGGACATGCACAGCCCGAAAGCCGTATCACCCGGCATGGCATACGACGGCAGAAACCAGGGCGATGAAGGCGACGTCGATCGCATACTGAAAACCATCTGACATAAGGCCGGAGAAATCCGGCTTTTTTTACGGGTCCTTTCCGGCATATGGACCCGTTACGGGGCGGCGACCTTGCGGATTTTCGCTATTTATGAGCCTTTTCGGGTTGGTGGTGGTTTTGTTTTTCGCTCTATCTCTATGAATAAAAAGGGAAAGATAACACCAACACACCAACCTGAAACCTTAACTAAGTGGGGATATTGATGAAATCGCACCTGATGAACAAAAAAACTATGGCGCAAAGCTGCCGCGTAAGTGCGACAGCGTTCGACAAGTGGGGAGTAACTCCCGTTGAGCGTAAAGGCCGTGAGGCGTTTTATGATGTTGCTAGCGTGATAGACAATAGGGTTAACAATGCAATTAACCAGCTTACAAACGACAAAGGCGAGATTGATGATGATGAACTTTTACGCGTAAGAATCAGATTGCTGACAGCACAGGCGGAAGCGCAGGAACTTAAAAACGAGCGCGAACGCGGCGAGGTGATTGATACAAAGTTTTGCATCTACGCGATTTCAAAACTAGCGAGTCAGATTTCATCAATCATGGACAGCCTCCCGCTCACAATGCAAAGGCGCTTTCCCGATATAAGGCCGTATATGCTGGATGAACTAAAAAGGGAAATAGCCAAAGCATGTAACGCATGTGCAAGACTTGACGAAAACCTGCCACAGATACTGGCTGATTACCTGATGGAAACTACCGGAAGCGCGCCTGAGAAGTTGCTACAGAACAAAGGCGAGTAACCGCCGCCCCGTAACGGGCCATAATTCCAGGAAGGACCTGACGACACCAGGCTATCAGAGCGATGGGGGCACAATGACAGAAGCCGAAATACTGCGATTAATCCGCCGCGTTACCGGAATCAGCCAGCAGGCTGACGAACAGGCCACGCAGCCGGACAGCGTGACCGCTGAAAATTATGTGCGTGTTGTTGCTGAGGTGATGCGCCGTGACGGTATCGAGCTTAACGGCGTGGATATGCGCAACATACGCGCCAGAGTTCTGGAGATGTTGTCGTACCGTCGCCGCGTGCAGATGTACCAAGAGAAAGAAAAAATTACTTACCACTGGAAGAAGCCGGAACGGTTACGACGTTAACTTGTGGTGACATACCGTGACGGAGAGTGACACACAGTGACAAAAAAGACGGTATTTAAATCGGGTGGTGTTTAATACCCCCAGGGGGATAGAAATCCCTACACCTCATTGCTTATGGGACCGCCCGCCTACCCTTGTTCACATCGCCGCAGGTTCGAAAACTTTTTTTGGGAAGGTGTGCACGGGATTGATAGATGAGGTCTATCTATAAAAAATCACAAAATCCGCGCCATTGCTGGATCCGCCAAAAATCCCCCACCTTACGGCAGACAAAGAAAACGCGAATTATGGGCCTGTTGCAGAGAAAAAAGGTCTCACTAGTTTTGCGCACCCTAGCATCGAGGTTCGTCAGCCTCCCATCAGCAACCAGATAACTAATCTCGCTGGTGGGCATGATGCCGATATGGGGACTTCCATAACGGTTTATCCGTGATCATCCACCAGCTTCATGGCGGATAGCCGGAAAATGATAACGGTATAGCCCGTCGCTTGTGTCTATTTGTTCCGCATTGTTGCATACAGTGCACCGAACGGTGTAGTTAATGGTGTAGTTAATTTGCGATTTTTAACGTTATTTGCAGCGATGTTTGTTGGTTAAATTCAATAAGTTATGCGCATTTAATTATAAATATCGTGAGTTGATGATATAGCCCAAAACCACAGGGGCCAGCCTCATAGCAGGAAAGAATGTTTCCGTAAAGTCCCTGCAATTTCTGAAATAATCGACGTACAGCCTGGGCTTCGTTGTTAATCGTACCATAATAACGAACTTCGCCAAGCCGTTCAGGTGCAGCAATAGCAACCGCCAACGTTTCTTTATGCACATCCAGCCCGACGTAAGCCGCAATATTTTCCGAATGCATGATGACCTCCTCTGGAATATCCCACCAATGCTATAGTGAGTATATAAAGGTCATATCATCTACGTGTTCTTCGGTAGCGATCACGGCGGCGAGCGTGGAGCACTGCTGTACGGGCTGATCGGCACCTGCCGTCTGAACGGTATCGATCCGGAAGCGTATCTGCGCCATATTCTGAGCATACTGCCGGAATGGCCCTCCAACCGTGTTGACGAACTCCTGCCATGGAACGTAGTTCTCACCAATAAATAAGCGTCAATACGGTGCTCCGTTGACGCTTACTATTGTTCTGCAGCTAAATAGCTGCGCGGAATAGTAGATCACTTTGAGGGAACTCAGCCCGGATTGTGCGATCTGATCAATCGCCAAATCAAAACAAATCACCAACCGGACTGAGCAATGCCGATCATAGCACCAATTTCCCGTGACGAACGACGCCTGATGCAGAAAGCCATCCATAAAACACACGATAAAAATTATGCCCGCAGACTGACTGCCATGCTGATGCTGCACCGGGGCGACCGTGTCAGCGACGTTGCCAGAACGCTCTGCTGCGCCCGTTCCTCTGTTGGACGCTGGATTAACTGGTTCACGCAGTCGGGTGTTGAGGGACTGAAATCATTACCTGCCGGGCGTGCCCGTCGCTGGCCGTTTGAGCATATCTGCACACTGTTACGTGAGCTGGTAAAACATTCTCCCGGCGACTTTGGCTACCAGCGTTCACGCTGGAGTACAGAACTGCTGGCAATAAAAATCAATGAGATAACCGGTTGCCAGTTAAATGCCGGAACCGTTCGCCGCTGGTTGCCGTCTGCGGGGATTGTGTGGCGAAGGGCTGCGCCAACTCTGCGTATCCGTGACCCGCATAAAGATGAAAAGATGGCAGCAATCCATAAAGCACTGGACGAATGCTGCGCAGAGCATCCGGTCTTTTATGAAGATGAAGTGGATATCCATCTTAATCCCAAAATCGGTGCGGACTGGCAACTGCGCGGACAGCAAAAACGGGTGGTCACGCCGGGACAGGTAAAGCCAGCTATGTGGGCGGCAACAGCAAAAGTTCGGCGCTGTTCATCAGCCTGCTGAAACGGCTTAAAGCGACATACCGTCGGGCGAAAACCATCACGCTGATCGTGGACAACTACATTATCCACAAAAGCCGGGAAACACAGAGCTGGCTGAAGGAGAACCCGAAGTTCAGGGTCATTTATCAGCCGGTTTACTCGCCATGGGTGAATCATGTTGAACGGCTATGGCAGGCACTTCACGACACAATAACGCGTAATCATCAGTGCCGCTCAATGTGGCAACTGTTGAAAAAAGTTCGCCATTTTATGGAAACCGTTAGCCCATTCCCCGGAGGCAAACATGGGCTGGCAAAAGTGTAGCGGTATTAAGCGCAGCTATTTAGGCAATCAGAATTTCCAGCGCCGTTTCCGTGATTAATGATGTCATGTCGTTCCTAGTTACCAGTCGAAAGTGGGCAGGCCCGGCAGACATCCTGCACTGGCAGCCAGATGAATGAGACCGACGCCATAACACCGGATGAGAGTGACAACCAGACGACGGAACGTTTTTGACAGGCCAAGACGTTTAAGCCGCAGAACCGGATACGACCACGCATCAGTACGTAACAGATAACCGGTACCTGTAAAATGAATCCATTCTGATTCGCCGAAGTCATTCGTCTGATGTGACAGTGAGTACAGCCAGGCGTTGTCCTTTTCCGTGATATGTGCGGTACTGCAACGAACGTATGTCGGTAAGGGCAGTAAACGGTGGTGGAGAGTCGGTTGTCTGCTGTTCGGGAGCATCCACCACGCGGAGTGAATAACCGTTTTCAGCGACCTTATTATTCAACTCAGCGGGGTCAATACCATCGACGTCAACGACAATTCGCCCCATGTTCAGTGCCTGCACGTTAACGCTGTCTGCTTCGAGCGTCAGAGTCAGTTTCATCGTTTCGCCTCCGAATGTTCACCCCGGATGATGTCGTTCACCATTCTGTAGTTGCTGCGGGTCATCAGGCCGGTTGCCCGGCGGGCCCGGAGGATATCAATACTGTTTATTAACTGAGAACGGGTACAAGCGCTGAATCCTGGCTGGTCGGTACGTACCAGTGCGTATTTTTCAACGAGAAAGTTCACCGCATCGCACAGTGAAATGCCTGCCTCAATATGCTGCTCAATCACACGTTCATCAGCGAACGGTGTGTCATTCAGTGTGAGGCCGTAATGCTGGTCCAACAGTCGGGTGAGCAGTGTCTGCCAGATGGTGACGGGAGACGGGCAGCGCGATGCCTCCCGTACGTGTGTGTCAGGTAATGTTTTCATCTTAAGTTCTCTGTAACTGGTAGTGCTAAAGGTGAGATATTCGGGGTTATGAGGTGGTTGCGGGTGCCAGTGTCGGATAAACAGCCATATAAACGTAACCACAGCTGCCGAGGGTGTCGGCTTCGCAGGTCAGCCCTCTGGCATACAGCGTGACGGTATGCTGATGGCGGGGATTCAGTTCACCGCTGGTGAGCATGAGTTCCAGTTGTTTCATCAGCAGTGGAAAAGCCTGGTCCAGATGGTATGCATCCGCGTCGCTGAACTGCCCTCTGATACCGGCGCGGTCGGCAAGGTAATGCAACTGATTGCCCTCCTGCACCAGACGTGCCCCGAAACAGGGCGTCACGGTGCAGGGTAGCCCCCACCAGGGGCGGTCGTTGTTGTCGTCGGGATAATTTGTTTCATGGAGCGTGTCTGACACGATAAAGTCCTCACAGAAAATCGGTGAATGATAGTTTAACGATGACAGGTCAGCCGGCGTGGAGACCGGCTTCGGTGAAGGTATATGCATTGATGTGAATGGCCTCATCTACAGCGGCGTCTGAGGTCAGCCAGTCGTACTCGTTTTCCAGCTGGCGGTACAGCCAGAAGGCCAGGTCGCGCAGGGCTTCGCTGACA
>ERZ827492.1463-NODE-1463-length-19065-cov-5.928143_pt1 | contig 19065 bp, 17 predicted proteins | sample MGYA00519704_ERZ827492 | MGnify/ENA primary metagenome ERZ827492 (study PRJEB31778, sample SAMEA3449325) | human gut metagenome | biome: human gut; feature: human-associated habitat; material: faeces | place: United Kingdom | collected 2010/2012 ...
GGGTCCGCCACGGGCCGGCCGAGCAGGCGCGCCATCTCCCCGGGGTGCGGCGTGAGCACGGTCTGCGCCCCGCGCGCGAGCCAGCCCTGCGCGCCGGCCAGGTGGTAGAGCCCGTCCGCGTCCACCACGGCGGGAAGGCCGCTTGCGAGCGCGGCGCGCACCGCCCCGGCCCGTCCCGGCGCGCGGGAGAGTCCCGGCCCCACGCCCACGGCGCTCTTTCCCGTGAGCGCGGCGGACAGGGCCGCCGCATCGTCCGCAAGCGCGCCGTCCACCGCCTCCGCAAGGGGCAGGCACATGGCCACCGGGACCGCGCTTTGCACCTGCGGCAGCACCGAGCGCTCCGGCGCCAGCACCGTGAGCAGCCCCGCGCCCGCGCGCATGCAGGCCGTGGCCGCCAGCACCGCCGCGCCCGCCATGCCCCGGCTCCCCGCGACGAGCAGCGCGTGGCCGAAGTCGTTCTTGTGCGCGTCGCGCGCGCGGCGGGGGAGAAGCGCGCGCACGCCCCCGGCGTCCAGCACCTCCGCATCCTCGGGCAGGAACCCCTGCGCCGGGTCCGGGATGCCGATGTCCGCGACGACCAGGCGGCCGGCGCACGAGGCCCCGGGGTAGAGGAAGTGGCCGCGCTTGGCCCACTGGAAGGTCACGGTCGTCTCCGCCCGCACCGCCTCGCCCAGGGGCTGGCCCGTCGCGCCGTCGATGCCGGAGGGGATGTCCACACTCACGATGCGCGCGCCGCGCGCGCCCGCGCGGTTGATCCCCGCGATGGCCTGCGCAAACGCGCCCGCCGGCGCGCGGGAGAGCCCCGTCCCGAACACCCCGTCCACCACCGCGTCGTAGTCGCGCTCCAGCGCGTCCAGCCCCACCACGGGAATCCCGAGCGCCTGGCAGATCTGCGCGTTCTTGCGCGCGTCGGGCGGCAGCTTCTCCACGGGGCAGAGGGGGAGCAGACAGACCTGCGCACCCTTCAAGTGCAGCATGCGCGCGCAGGCGTAGGCGTCCCCGCCGTTGTTTCCGGACCCACAGACGAGCAGCGCGCGGAGCGGCCGCCCCGCGCCCGCGCGGGAGGAGAGGACCTCCTCTGCAAGCGCAAGCGCCGCGCGCTCCATGAGCAGCAGCCCGTCGATGCCGTAGCCCTCGATGGCGCGCCGCTCGATCTCCCGCATTCTCTCCGGTGTGAGCACCCGCATGATCGTTTCCCTCCTTATGTCGCCTGCCGCGCCTATTCCGCCGCGGCCACTGCCATGGCAAACCCGCCGTCGTGCGAGATGCTCACCCAGATCGACAGCGCGCCCAGCGCCGCCAGGCGCGCCTGCGCGCCCCCGCGCAGATAGGCGTGCGGCGCGCCGTCCTCGTCCGTCAGGATCTCGATGTCGCGCAGGGCAAAGCCCACAAAGCCCGTGCCCAGGGCCTTGCTGACCGCTTCCTTGGCGGCCCAGAGCCCCGCGGCCGTGCTCGCGCCCTTGTGCGCGATGGCTTCGCGCTCGCCCTCGGTAAAGACCCGCTCCAGGAAGCGCGGGTTCTCCATGCCCCGCGCCACGCGCCGCACCTCGACCAGGTCGCAGCCCAAGCCCTTTAACATGCTTCTCCCTCCGATCCGCGCCGCACCGCGTCCAGGATCGCGCGCCAGACCGCCTCCACCGCGCCGGCCTGCAGCTCCATCGCGCCGCACGCCTTCTCGCCGAGGGACACGGCAAAGAGCGTGTCCCCGTCCGAGACCGTGTGCGTCGGGCGGATGGCCAGGGCGTACCCGTCGTGCGCCACGGTCGCCAGGCGGTTGCATTCGGTCTTTGTCAGGCGCACGTCCGTCGCCACGACGCCGATGGTCGTGTTCTGCCCGGCGAGGCCCTGGCGCAGCTGCAGGGCGTCCCGCGCGCGCACCGGCCGGCCCTCGATCGCGCCGCAGGCCACGCAGGCCCCGGTCTCCGGGTCGTGGATGTCGCCGCAGGCGTTGACCGCGACCATCGCCGCGACCGTGCCCCCGCCGGGCAGGGAGACGGACGCCGAGCCGATGCCGCTGCGCCGCGCCTGCGCGCCGGGCACGAGCTTGCCCACCGTCGCGCCCGTGCCCGCGCCCACGCGCCCAAAGACCGGGTCCGCCGTGGCCGCAAGGAGCGCGCGCTCGCCCATGGCCGCGTCCGGCCGCACCTGCGCGCTGCCGACCGCAAGGTCGTAGAGCACCGCGCCGCAGACGATGGGCACGCGCGCCTCGGGCGTCTGGAAGCCCTCGCCGCGCGCCTCCAGCGCGCGCATGACGCCCGAGCAGGCGTCCAGGCCGTAGGCCGAGCCGCCGCTGAGCACGATGGCGTTGACGCGGGGCATCATGGCCTCGCTTTGGAGCAGATCCGTCTCCCGCGTGCCCGGCGCTGCGCCGCGCACGTCCACGCCCGCGACAAATCCGCCCGGCGCGAAGAGCACCGTGCAGCCCGTGCGGGCCGCCTCGTCCTGCGCGTGGCCCACGAGCAGACCCGCCACGTCGCAGAGGTTTCCCGTTTTCATCTGACTTTCCCCCTTACACATAGCCCATCATCCCACGGATGGAGACGTCCCCGGCCCGGAGCACGTGGGGCGCGCCCGCGTCGTCCTGCACGATGAGCTCGCCGTTTTCGTTGATGTCCGTGGCGACGCCCGTGATGCTCGCGTCCCCGGTCGCGCTCGTGGCGCGCACGCGCGCCCCGAGCGTCGCCGAGCGCGCGCGGTAGTTTTCCAGCAGCGCGCCGTAGTCCGCGTAGCACAGGTCGATGGCGCGCTCCGCGCTCTCCAGGACCACGCACAGCACCTCTGTGCGCGAGAGGCGGCGGTCCGTCTCCTGCGCAAGGGAGGTGGCGCGGTCCCGCAGCTCCTCGGGGAAGTCCTCTGCGCCTTGGGAGACGTTGATGCCGATCCCCGCCGAGACGAAGCGCAGGCGCTCCATGTCCCCGCCCATCTCCAGCAGCATGCCGCAGACCTTGCGCGCGCCGATGACGATGTCGTTCGGCCACTTGATGCGCGCGTCAAAGCCCATGCCGCGCAGGCCCTCGCACACGCCCACCGCCACCGCGGGCGTCAGGCGCACGGCCTGCACCGGCGGCAGCTTTGGCCGCAGCAGGATGTTGAAGTACAGCCCCGCGTCCGGCGGGGAGGCCCAGGCGCGGTTCAGGCGGCCGCGCCCGGCGGTCTGCTGCCCGGCGACGGCGACCGCGCCGTCCGGCGCGCCCGCGGCCTCCAGGTCCCGCGCCAGGTGGAACGTGGAGTCCACCACGTCCTGGCAGACGAGGGTGCGGCCCAGCCAGCGCGTGTGCAGCTGGGCGAGGATGTCGTCCGGCCGCAGCACGTCCCCGGCGAGCCAATAGCCCCGCCGCGGCGCGGATTCGATCGAATATCCCAGGGAGCGCAGGCGCTGCACGCGCTTCCAGACCGCCGCGCGCGTCATGTGCAGGCGCTCGCTGATCTCCTCTCCCGAGATCTCGCCCCCGCCGTGCAGCATCCGCAGCAGCTCGCGGTCGTTTTCATCCGGAACATAGGGACCGGCTACTCTTCCCATTCTACATCCTCCTGAAGGTTTTGTGCCGCCTCGCGCACCGCGTCATAGGGAAAGCCGCGGCGCATGGCGGCCTGTACGGCGCGGCGCAGGGCGTCCGGGCGGTCGTCGCCGCGCAGCTTCTTTTCGATCAGGGTGCGCGCCGCCTCGACCTGAGCGGAGAAGGGGACCTCCTCCAGCGCGCGGTCGATGGCCTCGCCCGTCAGGCCCCGCTGGACCATCTTGCGCCGCAGGAGGTAGGCGCCGTCCGCGCCCGCGTGCGCCTCCACAAAGCGCCGCGCATAGGACTCGTCGTCGATGAAGCGGTATTCCGTGAGCTTTTCCATGACCTGGGCGATGGTGCGCTCGTCGTGCCCCTTCTTTTCGAGGTAGTCCGCCATCTGCTTGGCGGACCGCGCCCGCGCGCCGAGGTAGGTCATGGCCTGGTTCATGGCCCGGTCATAGGATTCCGTCATAGTCTGTATCCCCCTTGTTTCTCCCTAGTATACCACATTTTTCACATTTGCGTAAAGGTTTGGCCGCGGGCGCGCGGCGTGCGGGGGGGAAAGCGGTTGACAGCCCGCCTCTTGCCGTGGCACAATGGAAAAAGAGCCCTTCCACGGGGAAACATAGAGGAGGAGAGCCCATGCACTACCACTTTTTCGCCTACATGGCGCGGCTCAAGCACATCCGGCGGTGGAACATGCGCCGCAATTCCTTTGAGGAGGACGTGGCCCAGCACTCCCTGCAGGTGTCCATGATCGCCTACGCGCTGGCCGCCTACCGCAACGCGCGCTTCGGCGGCGGGGCAAATCCCGACCGCGCGGCGGCGCTGGCGACCTTCCACGAGGCGCCGGAGGTCATCACCGGGGACATCGCCACGCCCATCAAGTACTTCAGCCCCGAGATCCGCGCCTCCTTCGGCCACATCGAGGAGCTCTCCGCCAAAAAGCTCAGCGCGCTCGTGCCGGAGGACCTGCGCCCGGCGCTGGAGCCCATGCTCGTCACCCCGGAGGCGGACCCGGAGTGGCGGCGCGTCAAGGCCGCGGACACCATCGCCGCCTACATCCACTGCATCGAGGAGGTCAAGGCCGGCAACTCCGAGTTCGAGAAGGTGGCCGACCAGATCCTGCAAAAGATCCACGACCGCTACGACATGCCGGAGGTGCGCGCCTTCCTCGAGGAATGCCTGCCCTCTTACCGGCTGACGCTGGAGGAATTGGACTAGCCCATTGCAATAAAAAAAGGCGCCGCGCCCTCCCCGTTCTGCGGGGGAGGCGCGGCGCCCGTTTGTTGCGCCGGAAGGTTTAGGAAGCGGATTTTTCCGCCCCGGCATCCGATTCGTCCTCTTCCTCGGGATAGATCTTGCTCACCTGCGCCCATTCGACGCGGTGGTCGCTGATCTCCTCGACGTAGATGTGCAGGCCGGCCACGTCCAGCTCCGGATGGGAGCCGTCCTGCGGGATGGAGGAGAGCTGGGAGAAGACCAGACCGCTGAGCGTGTCGTAGTCCTCGTCCAGGGGAAGGGCGATGTCCAGCGCCTCGGAGAGGACGCTGAGCTCGCAGATGCCGGACACGCGCCAGAGGTTGTCGCCAACCTTGGTCACGGCCTGCTCGACCTGGGGATCGTATTCGTCGTAGATATTGCCGACGATTTCCTCCAGCAGGTCTTCCATGGACACCAGGCCGCTCACGCCGCCGTATTCGTCCACGACGATGGCGATGTGGTTCTTCTTCTGCTGCATGGAGCGGAAGAGCACGTCCGTGCGCACGGTCTCGGGAACGAAGTTGGGCGTGTGCAGGATGGTGCGCAGGGGCTTGTATTCGTCCATGGCGCGGTAGAGCAGGTATTCGCGCGTGCGCAGGATGCCGACCACGTCGTCGATGGTCTTTTCGTAGACCGGGATGCGCGACAGGCCCGATTCGCGGATCACGCGCAGGATCTCGTCGTCGGTCGCGTCAACCGGCAGGGCCACGACGTCCGTCCGGTGGGTCATGACGTCAAAGGCCGTGTGGTTGTTGAACTCGAAGACGTTGTCGATCATTTCGCCCTCAGCCTCGGTGATGGCGCCCTTTTCCTCGGCGATGTCCGCGCGCATGCGGATGTCTTCCTCGGTGATTTCCTCAGTCTGGGCGTTGGGGTCGATGCGCAGCAGGCGCAGCACGCCGTTGGTCGACACCGACAGCAGCCATACGATGGGCCGGGTGATGGTGGCAAAGCCGAAAATCACGCCGCTGACGGCGCGGGCCACGGCCTCGGTCTTCTGCATGGCGACGCGCTTGGGCACCAGCTCGCCAAAGACCAGGGAGAAGTAGGACAGGATCAGCGTGATGATGACGACACAGACGGTATTGAGGACAGACGGATTCATCGAGGCGAAGAACCCGAACTGGCTCAGCCAATTCATCAGCGGCTCGGAAAAGCCGTCGGCGGCGAAGGCCGAGTTCAGGAAGCCGGCGAGCGTGATGGCGATCTGGATGGCGGACAGGAATCCGTTGGGCGAGGAGATCATCTTGAGCATCCGCACCGCGAATTTGTCGCCCTCCTCCGCTTGGGCGCGCAGCTTGTTCTCATCGAGGCTGACCAGCGCAAACTCCGACGCAGCGAAGAAGGCGTTGATCGCGATGAGCACGACTTGAAGAATCAGTTGCCCCCATATAGGGTCTGTAGGCACAGGAATTCCCCCTTTAGAAATTCATATTATCTTTAGTATATCAGATTTCCCATGGCGTGTAAAGCGGATTTCCAGAAGAAAACGGCGGAAAAACCGTCGTTTTCCGCCGTTTTTCGGTTGCGCTGCGGAAGGAACCCCGCCTCAGGCGCTCGCTCACTTTGCCGCGCTGCCGCGCGCGAACGCGCGGTTGAGCAGCGCCTCCTCCTGCCGCGGGGCGAGGAGAGAGGCCGCGGGCGTCACCACCACCGAGGCCAGCATCGCCATGCACCCGATGAAGGGCGACTGCGCCGTGCCCAGCGCCGCCGTCAGCACAACCGATACGAGGAGCCCCGCGCCAAAGCCGCACGCCGCGCCGATCTTGTTCGTCCGCTTCGTCAGCACGCCGAACAGGTAGGGCCCGAGGATGCAGCCCGCAACCGTGCCCCAGGACATGCTCATCAGCGTCACGATCTCCGCCACCTGCGACAGGGCGACCACGAGCGAGAGCACCACAAACGCCGCGCAGAGCCCGCGCATCAGGTTCTTGACCGCGCGGTCGCTCATCTCCGGGCGGAACACGCCCTTGACCAGGTCGATGGAGATCGCAGACGAGGAGACCATGACCAGCGACTGCAGCGTCGACATCGAGGCCGAGAGCACCAGCACCAGGATCAGGCCCAGCATCCAGTCCGGCATAGAGGCAAAGAGCATCTCCGGCACCAGCATGTCCACGCCGCCGACCTGCGCCGGGTCGCTGATGCCCAGCACCACGCGCGAGAACGCGCCGGAGAAGTACGCGCACCCGCCGATGAGCAGGGCGAAGGCGGTCGAGACCACCGCGCCGATGCGCACCGACCGCGCGTCCTTGATGGCGTAGAACTTGTGCACCATCTGCGGCAGGCCCCAGACGCCAAAGGAGGTCAGGCACACCATCCAGAGCAGGTTCTTCGGGTCCGCGCCAAGGGGGGAGACCAGGCTCTCGTCGATGGAGGCGAGCTGGTCCAGCGCTGCGCCCACGCCGCCCATCTTGCCAAAGAGGAAGAACATCATCAGAACAATGCCCACGATCATGATCACGCCCTGCACCACGTCCGTCAGCGCCGAGCCCAGGTATCCGCCCAGGAACACCGCAATCAGCGTAAAGGCCGCAAGGATCACCATGCACAGCTCAAACGGCAGGCCGAACGTCGCCTCAAACAGGTACCCCAGCCCCTGGTAGACCGAGGCCGAGTAGGGGACCAGGAACACGAAGATCACCAGCGCCACCGCGATCTTCAGCGGCCGGCTCTCAAAGCGCTTTTCGAAGAACTCCGGCATGGTCGTGGCGCCCAGGCGCTGCGTCATCACGCGCGTGCGGTTGCCCAGGACCATCCAGGCCAGCGCCGAGCCGATCAGCGCGTTGCCGATGCCGATCCAGGTCGAGGCCGTGCCGAAACTCCAGCCGAGCTTGCCCGCGTAGCCGACAAAAATGACGGCCGAAAAATAGGTCGTGCCGTATGCGAACGCAGACAGCCACGGACCCATCCTTCTGCCGCCCAGATGATAGTCGTCCAGACTCTTGATTTTGCGCGAGGAAATCACGGCGATGACTACGATCGCCGCCAGGTACAGAGACAAAAAGACCCACTTCATGCGTTGACCACCCTTCCGTTCTTCCATTCTTCCGTGGGGAAAGCCCGCCCGCAGGCGGAAACCGCGCCCACCGCATCGGGGCGCGCCATGCTACGGCAAAGAGTATACCGGATTTTTAAGATCCTGTAAAGGGGTTCCGTGCATTTTTTGCAGGAAACCGCGCCCTGCGCGCAGAACTCTCCTGTGAATCCCCAACCGCGCAAAAAACATCCTCGGAGGTGCGCCATGTTCCTATCCGTTTGCCCGCACTGCGGGCTGTATCAGACAAAGAAGACCGTTCGCTTTCTCGGCCGGCGCGGCGTCGTCCGCTGCGAGGAATGCGGCGGCGAGCACGAATACCTGGCCCTGCCCCTGTTCGTCGTGCTCGGGGCCTCGGGCACGGGCAAGTCCACGCTGGCCCTGCGCCTGCAGCGGCCGGAAACGGAGTTCCTGCCCCTGGACGGGGACCTGCTCTGGCGGCAGGAGTTTGCCGGCCAGGGCAACGGCGCCTTCTTCACCATGTGGATGCAGACGGCGCTCAACGCCTCCCAGGGCGGCAAGCCCGTGATGCTCTTCCTGGGCGGCATGCCGCAGGACTTCCTGCAAAACCCCATGGCGGCCTTTTTCCCGGCGGTGCACGTGCTCGGCCTCTATGCGGACGAGGAGGACCTCGTCGCCCGTCTGCGCGCGCGGCCGGCCTGGCGCAGCAGCGCGCACGAGGACTTCCTCGACGCCATGCGCGCCTACAACGCCGCGGTCGCCCAGCTGCGCCCGGCGCTCAACACCTCCCGCGCCCCGCTGGAGGACTGCGCCAGGGCCCTGCGCGACTTCGCGCTCTTTCGCACCTAAAGCGCATTTTACACGCCCGCGCTTTCTTCGCGCCGCGCCCCGGCGTATAATTCGGGAGACAAAGCTTTTCCCAAAGAAGGAGTGCGGCAGATGAAAAACCTAATTCTCATCGGGATGCCGGGCTGCGGCAAGAGCACGGTGGGCGTGCTGTGCGCCAAGGCGCTGGGCATGCCCTTCCTGGACACGGACCTTGTGCTGCAGTCGCGCAGCGGCAGGCTCCTGCAGAGCCTCGTGAACGAGCTGGGCACCGAGGGCTTCCTCCGCCTGGAGGAGGAGGTCATCCTCGGCATCGCGTGCGAGGGCACGGTCCTGGCCACCGGCGGCTCCGTCGCGCTGGAGGACCGCGCCATCGCGCACCTGCGCAGGACGGGCGTTTCGGTCTACCTGCGCCTGCCCTATGCGGAGATCGAGCACCGGCTGCGCAACATCGCCACCCGCGGCATCGCCATGGGCCCGGGCGAGAGCCTGCGCACGCTCTACGACGAGCGCATTCCCCACTACGAGCGCAATGCGGACATCGTGCTGGACTGCGCCGGCCAGAACCTGGAGGAGACGGTTTCCGCGGTCGTCGAGGCCTTCCGCGCGCACGCGCAGGGCAGATAAAAAAGAGGAGCCCGCGCGGGGCAAAACGCCTCGCGTGGGCTCCCTTTTTGCAGAAAAGGCGGGATTAGAAGTCGACCTTCTTGCCCTCGTAGCAGCAGCGCAGGATCTTCTTGAGGTCCTCCGGGCTGGTCTGACGGGGGTTGGAGCCCGTGCAGGGATCGCCGAAGGCCTGGGTCGCGACGAAGTCGAGCGTGCTCTCGAACTTCTCCTCGCTCACGCCGTGCTCGCGGAAGGTGGGGGCGATGTCCAGGCGGCGGTTGAGCTCCTCCACGGCCGCGACATAGGCGGCGACGAGCTCCTCATCGGTCGTGCCGGGCAGGTTCAGCGCGCGCGCAATGTCCGCGTAGCGCGCGGCGCAGGCCTTGGCGTTGTAGCGGACGACGTTGGGCAGCAGGATCGCGTTGCAGCAGCCGTGCGGGATCTCGTACTGCGCGCCGACCTTGTGCGCCAGGGAGTGGGCAATGCCCAGCAACGCGTTGGAGAAGGCCATGCCCGCGAGGCACTGGGCCACGTGCATCTTGCCGCGCGCCGCCGCGTCCCCGTCGTAGGAGGCGGGCAGGTAGTCGAAGATCATCTGGATCGCCTTGAGCGCCAGCGGGTCGGAGAAGTCGGAGTGCAGGCCCGCGACATAGGCCTCCGTCGCGTGGGTCAGGGCGTCCATGCCGGTGTGCGCGGTCAGGGTCTTGGGCATGGTCAGCGGGATGTCCTCGTCCAGGATCGCGATGTCCGGCGTGATGTTGAAGTCCGCCAGCGGGTACTTGACCAGCGTCTTGTAGTCCGTGATGACGGAGAAGGCCGTCACCTCCGAGGCCGTGCCCGAGGTCGAGGGAATCGCCACAAAGATCGCCTTCTGCCGCAGGCGCGGGATGGTGAAGGGGTCCTTGATGTCGTCGAAGGTCTTTTCCGGATGCTCGTAGAACACCCACATGGCCTTGGCCGCGTCCATGGGCGAGCCGCCGCCGATGGAGAGGATCACGTCGGGTTCAAAGTCGCGCATGGCCTGCGCGCCGCGCATGACGGTCTCCACCGAGGGATCGGGCTCCACGCCTTCAAAGACCTGGGTCGCAAGGCCTGCCTCCTGCAGGATGTCCTCCAGCTTCTTGAGGAAGCCGTTCTTCTGCATGGAGTGGCCGCCGACGACGATGAAGCCCTTCTTGTAGCCCTGGAGGGCCTGACGAAGTTCTTCCATGGCGCCCTTGCCGTAGTACAGGTCGCGGGGGAGAGTGAAACGTGCCATAGGATTTTCATTCCTTTCTGTCGTTCTGTGCCGGTTGGGTTTCCGGGCGCGCGGGAGAAGTTTCCACCTTCCGACGCCCATGGTCATTATATAGAAGTGATAAAAAAATGTCAATATTGTTTCGGAAAATTATCAAGGTTTTTTCGCGGCCTGTTTCCGGCAAAAGTTGTGCTGCGCCGCGCGTTGTGCTATACTGAAAATCAGAAAATCCACGTCCATTCCATCGCACGCGGAGAAAGGACCGAAATCAGTATGGCCGAACGCATCGAGATCCATTCGCGCAACGATACTTTTCAGCTCCTGGAGGCCGCCATGCGCAACCGCAACAAGCGGCACCGCCAGGGCTTTTTCGTCGTCGAAAGCGTAAAGGGCATCAACCTTGCGCTGCAAACCCCCGGCTGGGAGGCGCGCGGCGTGGTCTACGCGCGGGAGCGCCGGCTCTCGCCCTGGGCGCAGGAGATCCTGCGCCGGCCGCGCCTTGCGCACTACGTCCTGCCCGAGGCGCTGCTCTCCGAGCTCTCGGACCGGGAGGAGACGTCGGAGATCCTGCTGCTGTGCAGCATCCGCAACTTCGCTCTCTCGGACATCGCCCTGCGCAGCGGTCTGCTGCTGCTGACCGACCGCACGCAGAACCCGGGGAACCTGGGCTCCATCATCCGCTCGGCGGACGCCATGGGCGCCGACGCGCTCCTGATGGTCGGCCACAGCGCGGACGTCTACGACCCCGCCTGCGTGCGCGCGACGATCGGCACGCTCTTCACCCTGCCGGTCGTGCGCCTGGAGGGCGTGCAGGACCTGCTCCCCCTGCGCGAGCGCTACCCGGACATGCAGTGGGTCGGCACGAGCGCGCACGGCACGGTGAGCCTGGACGCGGTGGACTTGAGCCGCCCGACGCTCCTGATGATGGGGAACGAGACGGTGGGCCTCTCGCGCGCCTGCAAGGAGGCCTGCGACGTGCTGGCCCGCATCCCGATCTTCGGCGCCGCCTCCTCGCTGAACCTCGCCTGCGCGACCTCGATCTGCCTGTACGAGGCCCAGCGCCAGCGCCTGGCGGCGGCGGGGGAGGCCGGCAGCGGAAAATGACGGGAAATGCCGCTGCGGGTCTTTTCAAACGCGCAGCGGTTTAGTATAATAAAGTCTATCTTCCCCAACTGCCCGCGCGCCGACTGCAGCGCGCGGGCAGAACCACGGCAGAACGGTAGAAAAGCAGAAAAGAGGAAAGAGCCATGATATTTCAACCCGAGATCGAAACGATGGGACGCGAGGAGATGCGCGCCCTGCAGCTCCAACGGCTTCAGCAGACCGTGCGCTACGTCTACGAGCGCGTGCCCCTGTACCGCGAGCGCCTGGACGCCATGAAGGTGCGCCCGGAGGACATCCGCTCCCTGGACGACGTGCGCCGCCTGCCCTTCACAACTAAGGAGGACTTCCGCGCGAACTACCCGTACGGCCTGTTCGCCGTGCCGATGAAGGACATCGTGCGCATCCACGCCTCCTCCGGCACGACCGGGCAGCCCACGGTCGTCGGCTATACCGAGCAGGACATCGACATGTGGGCCACGTGCGTGGCGCGCCTTTGCGCCGCCGGCGGCGCAACGCGCGAGGACATCGCGCAGATCTCCTTTGGATACGGCCTGTTCACCGGCGCGCTGGGTCTGCACTTTGGCCTGGCCAAGCTCGGCGCCGCGGTGGTCCCGATCTCCTCGGGCAATACCGAGCGCCAGATTCAGCTCATGGCGGACTTTGGCTCGACGGTCCTTGTCGCCACGCCTTCCTATGCGCTCTACATGGCCGAGGTCGCCGAGCGCATGGGCATGATGGACAAGATCCAGCTGCGCGTCGGCCTCTTCGGCGCGGAGGGCTCCACGGAGGAGATGCGCGCGGAGCTTGAGCGCCGCTGGGGCATCGTCGCCACGGAGAACTACGGCATGAGCGAGCTCATCGGCCCGGGCGTCTCCGGCGACTGCACGGAAAAGTGCGGCATGCACATCAACGAGGACTACTTCTACTGCGAGGTCGTCGACCCCGCAACGGGCGAGCCCGTGCCGGAGGGCGAGTGGGGCGAGCTCGTGGTCACGCCCCTGATGAAGCAGGCCCTGCCGCTCCTGCGCTACCGCACCCACGACATCACGCGGCTCCTGCCCGGCCCCTGCAAGTGCGGCCGCACCACCACCCGCATGCAGAAGATCGCCGGCCGCACGGACGACATGCTCATCATCCGCGGCGTCAACGTCTTCCCCTCCCAGATCGAGGGCGTGCTCATCGGCATGGAGGGCATCGGCCCGCACTACGAGATCGTCGTCACCAAGAAGGGCTACATGGACCAGATCGAGGTCAAGGTCGAGCTCGTGGACGCGGCGCTGCTCAACTCCTACGGCGAGCTCGAGGCCCTCACCCGCAGGATTCACGACCGGCTCAAGGTCGTTTTGCAGATCGACGCCAAGGTCACGCTCGTCTCCCCCAACACGCTCAAGCGCTTTGAGGGCAAGGCCAAGCGCGTGACGGACCTGCGCTGATCCGCCCGCTTCCAAGATCGATTGTAAGGAGAAATACGCTTATGAAGAAACTCATGTTGGGCAACGAGGCCGTTGCCCGGGGCGCTTACGAGGCGGGCGTGCGCGTGGCCGTCGCCTACCCCGGAACGCCCTCGACCGAGATCACCGAAAACATGGCCAAGTTCTCAAAGGAGGAGGTCTACTGCGAGTGGGCCCCCAATGAGAAGGTCGCCCTCGAAGTCGCCATCGGCGCGTCCATGGGCGGCGCGCGCGCCCTGTGCTGCATGAAGCACGTGGGCGTCAACGTCGCGGCCGACCCGCTCTTCACCGCCGCCTATACGGGCGTGCGCGGGGGCCTTGTCGTCGTCGCGGCGGACGACCCCGGCATGCACTCCTCCCAGAACGAGCAGGACAGCCGCTTCTACGCCCGCAGCGCGCACATCCCCATGCTCGAGCCCGCGGACAGCGCCGAGTGTCGGGAGTTCACGCGCCGCGCCTTTGAGATCTCCGAGAAGTACGACACCCCGGTCTTCCTGCGGCTGGTGACGCGCATCGCGCACGCGCGCTCCCTCGTCGAGGAGGGGGAGCGGGAGGAGACCGCCCTGCCGCCCTACGAGAAGGACGCGCGCAAGTTCGTCATGATGCCCGGCTACGCCAAGGGCCGCCACGTCGCCGTGGAGGCGCGCGAAAAGCGCCTGGAGGCGGAGATCAACAGCCTGGGCCTCAACCGCGTGGAGATGGCCGACACCAAGATCGGCGTGGTCTGTTCGGGCTCTGCGTACCAGTACGTCAAGGAGGCGCTGCCCAATGCCTCCGTGCTCAAGCTCGGCATGGTCTACCCGCTGCCGGAAAAGCAGATCCGCGCCTTTGCCGCCAAGGTCGAGCAGCTCCTGGTGGTCGAGGAGCTGGAGCCCTATTTCGAGGACGCCATCAAGGCCATGGGCATCCCCTGCTCCGGCAAGGAGAAGACCGGCCTGCAGGGCGAGCTCTTCGTGCGCAAGGTCGGCCGCCTCTTCGGCGGGGAGGAGGACGCCGGACCCATGGAGACCCCGGACATCCCCCAGCGCCCGCCGGTGCTCTGCCCTGGCTGCCCGCACCGCGCGGTGTTCTACGTCCTCAAGAAGATGAACCTCACGGTTGCCGCGGACATCGGCTGCTACACGCTGGGCGCCATGCCGCCGCTGAACGCCGTGGATTCCGTCGTGTGCATGGGCGCCTCCATCGGCATGGCCCTGGGCCTGGAGAAGGCGCGCGGCCGCGACTTTGCCAAGCACACCGTCGCCGTCATTGGCGACTCGACCTTCGTCCACTCCGGCATCACGGGCCTTGTGGACGTGGTCTACAACCAGGGCAACTCCACCGTCATCATCGTGGACAACTCCACCACCGGCATGACCGGCCACCAGCCCAACCCCACCACCGGCCAGAACGTGCGCGGCGAGATCGCCCCGCAGCTGGACGTGGTCAAGCTCTGCCAGGCCATCGGCGTGCCCTCGGTGCGCGTGGTCGATCCCTTCGACATGAAGCTCTTTGAGCAGGTCCTGCGCGAGGAGTGCGAGAAGGACGGCCCCTCGGTCGTCATCGCGCGCCGCCCCTGCGCCCTGCTCATCAAGAAGAAGGGCGAGCCCTGCACGATCGACGCCGAGGTCTGCCGCCGCTGCGGCATGTGCCTGCGCATCGGCTGCCCGGCGCTTGTCAAGGCCGGGGACGGCTCGGTGTCCATCGACGCGTCGCTGTGCACCGGCTGCGGCCTGTGCAAGGAGATGTGCAACTTCGGCGCGATCAAAGGAGGCGAGAGGTAACATGGCGGAGAAGATCAAGGACCTGAACATCGTCATCTGCGGCGTGGGCGGCCAGGGAACGCTGCTGGCCAGCCGCATTCTGGGCCACATGGCCCTTTCCCTCGGGCACGACGTCAAGGTCTCCGAGGTCCACGGCATGAGCCAGCGCGGCGGCTCGGTCATCACCTATGTGCGCATGGGGGAGAAGGTCTATTCCCCCATGATCGAGCAGAAGGGCGCGGACTATGTGCTCGCCTTCGAGGAGCTGGAGGCCCTGCGGGACCTGCCGTACCTCAAGGACGGCGGAACCCTCGTCGTCAACACCCAGCACATCCTGCCGCTCCCCGTGATCATCGGCGCGGCCAAATACCCGGAAAACATCCTGGAAACGCTCCGGGCGCGCGCGGACGTCGTCGCGCTGGACGCCCTGCCCATGGCGGAAGCGGCCGGCAACGCCCGCGCGGTCAACGTCGTGCTCCTCGGCGCCCTGGCCCGCCGACTGCACTTTGACAAGGCGCTCTGGCTGGACGCGCTGCGCGCCTGCGTGCCCGCCCGCTTCCTGGAGAGCAACCTCCTCGCCTTTGAGAGCGGGTACAACGCCTAAACACTCCCCCCGGAACGTCCCCCCAGGGAAGCTTGACGCCCCCCCAGAACGTTCCTCCAGGGGAGTTTGAGGGGGCCGCAGCCCCCTCATGTCCATTCCGCAGCGGCGGCGTGTACGCCGCGAGGAGCGATTTCGCAAGAAATCGCCTCCGGTATCCTGGGCGTTGTGCGCGCAGCGCGCGGCGCCCGGGATGTTCCTCGCAAAATTGCGCGCAATTTTGCGAAACCATATTGGGAGGTTATGCCGATGTACTGGAATCGCCCCATGGAAACCATCGACCGCGAGTCGCTGGAGCGCATTCAGCTCGAGCGGCTGCAAAAGACTGTCCACCGCATGTACACCAACGTCGCCTTCTACCGCGAGCGGATGCAGAAGCAGGGCGTAAAGCCCGAGGACATCCGCACCCTTGCGGACCTGAAGCTCCTGCCCTTCATGGATAAGCGCGACCTGCGCGACAACTACCCGGACGGCACCTTTGCCGCGCCCCGCTCGGAGATCGTGCGCATCCACGCCTCCTCCGGCACGACCGGCAAGCCCATCGTCGCCGGCTACACCCAGGGCGACATCGAGATGTGGGCCGAGTGCGTGGCCCGCTGCCTCGGCTGCGCGGGCGTGACGAAGAACGACACCGTGCAGGTCTCCTACGGCTACGGCCTGTTCACCGGCGGCCTGGGACTCCATTACGGCGTGGAGAAGATCGGCGCGACCGTCGTGCCCACCTCCGCCGGCAACACCAAGCGCCAGCTCATGCTCATGCAGGACCTGGGCTGCGACGCCGTCGCCTGCACCCCCTCCTACGCGCTGATGATGGGCGAGACCATCCGCGACCAGAAGATGGACCTTTCTAACTTCAAGCTGCGCGTGGGCCTCTTCGGTGCCGAGCCCTGGACCGAGGGCATGCGCGACGAGATTGAAAAGCTCCTGGGCATCAAGGCCCTGGACATCTACGGCCTGACCGAGAGCGCGGGCCCCGGCGTTGCGATGGAGTGCCTGGAGGGCCGCGAGGGCCTGCACATGTGGGAGGACTACTTCATCCCCGAGATCATCGACCCCGCCACCGGCGAGCCCCTGCCCGACGGCGAGATGGGCGAATTGACGATCACCACCATCGGCAAGGAGGGCATGCCCACCATCCGCTTCCGCACCCACGACCTGACCTCCATCATCCCGGAACCCTGCAAGTGCGGCCGCACCCACCGGCGCATCCGCCGCCTGCACGGCCGCACGGACGACATGCTCATCATCCGCGGCGTCAACGTCTTCCCCTCCCAGGTCGAGAGCGCCATCACCGGCATCCCGGGCATCGCGCCGCGCTACCTGCTCATCGTGGACCGCGTGCACAACCTGGACACGCTCGAGGTCCAGGTCGAGCTGCTGCCGGAGCTCGTCTCCGACGAGGTCCGCAAGATCGAGGCCCTGCAGGATCGCGTCAAGCGCGCCATCGAGCAGGTCCTGGGCCTGGGCGTGAACCTGCGCCTGATGCCGCCCAACTCCATCGAGCGCAGCCAGGGCAAGACCCAGCACACGATCGACAAGCGCAAGCTGCTCTAAAGCGCTTGTTCCCCTTACCCCCATCGACGGAAAGGAGGCCGCATCCATGTTTATCCAGCAGATCTCTGTCTTTATCGAGAACCGCCATGGAAGCCTTACGGACTTTACCCAGCTCCTCGGGGAAAATGGCGTGGACCTGATCGCCCTGTCCATCGCCGACACGACGAACTTCGGAATCCTGCGCGCCATCGTCTCCGACAACGAGAAGACGCTCAAGGTCGTGCGCGACAAGGGCTACACCGCAAACCTGACCGAGGTCCTGGCCGTGGCCGTGCCGGACGTGCCCGGCGGGCTCGCCGGGGTGCTCCAGCTCCTGCGCGACAACGACATCTCCGTGGAGTACCTGTATTCCTTCGTGCGCCGCGTGGGCAACGACGCCATCATCATCTTCCGCGTCGACCAGCCCGAGCGCGCGGGGAACCTTCTGCGCGACAAGGGCGTGCGCCTGCTCGAGCAGGACGAGATCGCCTGATCCCGCGCGGCTTTATTCATCGGCCTTGCATAAGTCTGCATAACCGGCGGCGGTTCCCTGCGCAAAAACGCGGGGAACCGCCGCTTCTTTCCGCCCGTGCGCGAAATTTCATGAAACTTAGCAAAAAAATTCTTGCAAATCGCTTCCACGGTCATTATAATAATACAGTACGATCAAGAGCGGGGGTCGCCATCCGCTCGCACAGGAAAGGGAAGGTTACATGAATTACGTAGATTCCGTTCTCGAAACCGTCATCGCCCGCAACCCGGGCGAGGCCGTATTCCATCAGGCGGTGCGCGAGGTGCTGGACTCCCTGCGCCTTGCGGTGGACGCCAACCCCGCTTACCAGAAGAACGGCCTGCTCGAGCGCCTCGTCGAGCCGGAGCGCGTGGTGATGTTCCGCGTGCCCTGGGTGGACGACAAGGGCCAGGTCCAGGTCAACCGCGGCTTCCGCGTGCAGTTCAACTCCGCCATCGGCCCCTACAAGGGCGGCCTGCGCCTGCACCCCTCGGTGAACCTGGGCGTCATCAAGTTCCTGGGCTTTGAGCAGGTGTTCAAGAACAGCCTGACCGGCCTTCCCATCGGCGGCGGCAAGGGCGGCAGCGACTTTGACCCCAAGGGCAAGTCCGACCGCGAGGTCATGGCCTTCTGCCAGAGCTTCATGACCGAGCTCTACCGCCACATCGGCGCGGACGTGGACGTGCCCGCCGGCGACATCGGCGTGGGCGCCCGCGAGATCGGCTACCTCTACGGCCAGTATAAGCGCATCACCGGCAAGTACGAGGGCGTGCTCACCGGCAAGGGCCTGACCTACGGCGGCTCCCTGGCCCGCACCGAGGCCACCGGCTACGGCCTCATCTACTTCACCCGCGAGATGCTCGCCGAAAAGGGCATGGACTTTGCGGGCAAGAAGGTCGTCATCTCCGGCTCCGGCAACGTCGCCATCTACGCGGCGGAGAAGGCCATGCAGCTGGGCGCGAAGGTCATCTCCATGTCCGACTCCAACGGCTCCGTCTACGATCCCGACGGCATCGACCTTGCGCTCATGAAGGAGATCAAGGAAGTGCAGCGCGGCCGCGTCAAGGACTACTGCGCCAAGAAGGCCGGCGCCCAGTACATGGAGGGCAAGCGCGTCTGGTCCATCCCCTGCGACATCGCCCTGCCCTGCGCCACCCAGAACGAGCTGGACGGCGAGGACGCCAAGACCCTCGTTGCCAATGGCTGCAAGGCCGTCGCCGAGGGTGCGAACATGCCCTCTACGCCCGAGGCCATCGAGGTCTTCCAGGGCAGCGGCATCCTCTACGCGCCGGGCAAGGCTTCCAACGCCGGCGGCGTGGCCACCTCCGCCCTGGAGATGAGCCAGAACTCCCAGCGCCTGAGCTGGACCTTCGACGAGGTCGACAAGAAGCTGGAAGGCATCATGGTCGGCATCTACCGCAACGCCAGCGAGACCGCCAAGGCCTTCGGCGTCGAGGGCAACTTCGTCGCGGGCGCCAACATCGCGGGCTTCAAGAAGGTCGCCGACGCCATGATCGCCCAGGGTGTGGTGTAAGGAATCGGCCCCAACCAGAAAAACAGAGGGAGAGTGCTCCGCGCTCTCCCTTCAGCCTGTCGAAAAACCTGCTGTGGCAATTAAGCCAGAGCAGGTTTTTTGCGCGCAAGCAAGACCGAAAAAAGGAAAAATATCGAACTAGCAGCTGTATTTTTCCCTA
>ERZ827492.1464-NODE-1464-length-19063-cov-6.811080_pt1 | contig 19063 bp, 12 predicted proteins | sample MGYA00519704_ERZ827492 | MGnify/ENA primary metagenome ERZ827492 (study PRJEB31778, sample SAMEA3449325) | human gut metagenome | biome: human gut; feature: human-associated habitat; material: faeces | place: United Kingdom | collected 2010/2012 ...
ATAGCGGGTGGTTTTTTGTTTCGCTTCGCTCAACTGCCTAAAGGCATGAAAAAAAGGCGGGCGATTTCCGGGAAAATCCGGAAACCGCCCGCTCGCTTTGCGGGGGAAATCAGTAGTTTTCGGCGCGGAGCTCGAAGTAGGCCTGGGGATGCGCGCAGACCGGGCAGACCTGGGGCGCTTCCTTGCCGAAGTGGATGTGGCCGCAGTTGGAACAGATCCACATGTACTCGCCGTCGCGGGCAAAGACCTTGCCCTCCTCCAGGTTCTTGAGCAGCTTGTTGTAGCGCTCCTCGTGCTCCTTTTCGATCTTGCCGACCGCCTCGAACAGGTAGGCGATGCGGGTAAAGCCCTCCTCGCGGGCGACCTTGGCGAACTCGGCGTACATCTCGGTCCACTCGTAGCGCTCGCCGGCGGCGGCGTCCTTGAGGTTCTCGGCCGTTCCGGGCACGGCGCCGTCGTGCAGGAGCTTAAACCAGATCTTGGCGTGCTCCTTCTCGTTGCCGGCGGTCTCCTCGAAGAACTTGGCGATCTGGACATAGCCCTCCTTGCGGGCTGCGGAAGCATAGTAGGTGTACTTGTTGCGGGCCTGGGATTCGCCGGCGAACGCGGCGAGCAGGTTGGCCTCTGTGCGGGTACCCTTGAGATTTTCCATGTTCGTCTCCTCCTTTTCGATGCGGATTGAATCTATCTACTCTCTATTATACCACAAATTTCCCATTTGCAACATCTGGCTCGCAAAGAATTCCATACAGGCGCACAAAATCCGCGAGGGAGAGCGCCTCGGCGCGCACGCTCGGGGCGAGCCCGGCCGCCTCCAGGGTCTTTTGCGCCTGCTCCTTGCCCATTCCGCACTGCAGGAGGTTGTTGAGCAGCGTCTTTCTGCGCATGCGGAAGGCGTTTTTGACCAGCCGTAGGAAGGCCTGCTCCTGCGCCGGGTCGGGCCGGGGGCGCATGCGCAGCTCGATCACCTCGGAGTCCACGTGCGGCTGGGGCACAAAGCAGTGCGGCGGCACGCGGAAGAGGCGCTCCACCTCCGCGCGGTAGGCGCAGTAGATGGCCAGGGGGCCGTAGGCCTTTTCCCCGGGCTGCGCGACGACGCGGTCCACGGCCTCCTTCTGCAGCATGACGCACATGCGCTGGATGGGCAGCCGGCTCTCGAGCAGGCGGAAGAGCACGGGGGTCGTGATGGAATAGGGCAGGTTCGCCGCCACGAGGAAGTCCTCGTCCCCGAACGTCTCCTGCGCCAGCGCCGCAAGGTCGACCTTGAGCGCGTCGCCCTGGACGATGCGGACGTTCTTTCGCCCCTGGAGCGCCGTCTCCAGCACGGGGATGAGCCGCTCGTCGATCTCGACGGCCAGTACCTTCTTTGCGCGGCTGGCCAGGGGAACGGTCAGGCACCCGGCGCCCGCGCCGATCTCCAGCACGCACGCGCCGTCCGCCTGCGCGCTGTCCGCGATGCGCGAAAGGACCTCGTCGTCCGCGAGGAAGTTCTGCCCGAGCGCGTGCGCGAACCGAAAGCCGCGCGCCCGAAGAAGGGTCAGGATTTCGCCGGTTGTCATGGAACTCGTCACTCCAGTATGTAGATGGTGCGGTCGCGCTTGCGGCCATAGGAGATGCACTCGGCCTCGGTGTCAAAGAAGACGTCGATGTGGTTGCCGGACACGCCCGTGTCCTGCGCCACGCCAAAGCCGTAGCCGGGGATGTAGAGCCGCGTGCCGTAGGGGATGACGTCCGGGTCGACGGCGACGGTGCCCACCTCCGGCCAGACGCCCGTGGAGGTCTTGCGGCCCGTGTGCGTATAGGCCGTGATCATGACGCTGAGCGTGCGGCTGTAGGTATAGGTCTCGCCGTTGACGGTGATGGTGTTGTCGGTCACGGCCTCGGTCTCGGTCTCGTCCGGGTCCGGGGTGTTGGCGGGCCGGGGCGTTGCGGTGGGCCGGGGCGTCGCCGTGCGGCTGGGGGACGAGGTGCGCGCGGGGGTTGCGGTCGGCCGCGGGGTGGCGGTCGGGCGCGGCGTGGGCGTGGGCTGCGTGCCCTGGGCGATGATGCGGTTGTACGCGGGCTCGACGACCTCCTCGGAGACGGCCGTGCGCTCGGTCTCCTCGCCGTCGACCGTCACCACGCGGTAGGTGACCTCCTTTACGCCCTCGGTGCCCTGGCGGACCATCTCCTCCTCCCCGATGTAGAGGTCCGCGCTGTCCTGGTAGGTGATGTGGTAGGGAATGCGCTGCTGCTCGACCTCCTCGGTGATGGTCACGCGGTTGACCGTGATGTCCATTCCCGAGGAAACGGTCTCGGTCAGGGCCGGGTAGACGATATCGTCCGGGTCGATCGAGACGCCGGCCAGGTAGAGCGCCTTGCCCACGGTGCCGTTGAGGAGCGACACGGTGTGCGTCTGCCCGTCGGCGTTGACGCTCACCTCCAGCGCGCGGCGGATCTGGATCTCATCCCCGCCGCCGATCTCCGTCGACAGGGCGGGGTAGACCACGTCCCCCTCGCCCAGAGCGATGTCGTACTCGGTCAGCACGTCGGCGACCGTGCGCGACTGCGTGCGGATCTGCGCCGCGATGCCGTCCTCGACGAGCGAAACGGTCTGCGTGTTCAGCAGCCGCGCAACCGGCGCGGCGCTCAGCGCCGCGCCCAGCGCCAGCACGAACGCCAGCGCCAGGCAGAGCGCGCGCACCGTGGGCGCAAGGCCGCGCACGACGCTCAGGCCGTGGACGCTCAGCGCCGCGCCCAGGTGCGCCGCGCGCACGAGGAAGGCGGCCGCCTTCCGGAAAAACCAGGTCAGGGCGTGGGCGACGGCGTCCAGGCCGCGCGCAAACCCATTCCAAATTTCCAAGCCCGTGGGCCGTTGGCCCTTCGGGCGCTGCCTTCGGCGGGAAGGATCTCCCTTCCCCGTACCGAGATTGTTCATTGCATTGCCTCGCTTTCGATTTGGGTGGCCGGGGTTCTCCCCTCCGGCCATATTGTAAGGGATTTGCGGTTGCCTGTCAAATTCCCGCGCGCAAAAAAGGCAGTTTTTCCACAGAAAACGGGATTTTTTGCAACTTTTTTACGTGCCGCGCCGCCGGGGCGGCGCACCGCGCCCGGGAACAAAATCCCCGCAAATTCTTTCTTTACAGAGAGGGCGTTTTCCGTCATAATAGACCATATGCCCACGTTTTGTGACGACTTGAGGGGATACGCATGAAAAGAAACCGCACAACGAAATTTCTCCTTCTTCTCCTTTCCCTGTGCCTGCTGGCCGGCTGCGGCACCAGCACGCGCGAGATCGACCTGCAGGCCGTCGCCGCGGCCGCCCAGGAGACGAGCGAACCCACGGAGGACCCGCGCCCCTTTTTGGACGAATTCATCGCGCTGCTCAACGCCAACGACTTTGGCAGCTGCTATGCGATGCTCGCGCCCGGGACGCAGGAGGCCGTGACGCTGGTGGACTTCTCCGAGCGGTACGAGAACATCTTCAGCGCCATCGAGCTGACGAAGCTCTCCGTGGAATACGGCTCGCTCACCATGGACGCGGGCCAGCGCTACACGCAGGAGGCGACGCTCCTCTACGACAGCCCGATCCTGGGCACCTTTGCGCAGGACGTTTCCTTCGTTTTGGACTACTCGGAAGAGACGGGGACCTTTGTCCTCAACTGGACGCCGGCCATGATCTTTGAGGGGCTGACCTCCTCCAACGTCGTGCGCCTGCGCACGCTGGAGGCCGATCGCGGCGAGATCCTGGACAGCGCGCACAACGCCTACGCCGTCAACGCCTATGCCGAGAGCGTCTACGTGCAGCCCTCCCTCATCGAGGACGAGGCCTACACCATCGCGGCCCTGGCCTCGGTCCTGGGCATGGACGCCGCGGACGTGGAAGAGGTCATCCATTCCGAGACCGCGCAGAAATACGACTCCGCAGTCGTCAAGTCCTATCCGCCGGGCGGCATCTCCGAGGCGACGGAGAGCGCGCTGACCACGCTGCCGGGCGTGGGGGTCAACCGCACCTCCATGACGCCGATCCGCTACTATCCCAACGGCTCCTTCTTCTCCCACGCCATGGGCTATACCTCGGCCATCACCGCGGACGAGATGAACACCCTGGACTCCGAGCGGTACGACATCTCCTCCTACGTGGGGCGCACGGGCCTGGAGGCCGCCTACGAGGACACGCTCTGCGGCACAAAGGGCTACTCCCTGGACATCTACGCCAGCGACGGCCAGTGGCTCTCCACCGTCGCCCGCAAGGAGGCCGTGGACGGCCTGGACCTGGAGATCACGCTGGATTACGATCTGCAGGTCCGCGCGGAGGAGATCCTGGCGACGCTGTCTGTGGACAACCTGGCCGGCGCTGCGGTCGTGCTCGATCCCAAGACCGGGGACGTGCTGGCCATGTCCAGCTATCCGGACTTTGACCCCAACCTCTTTGTCCTCAACTCGGACCCGGCGACCTTGGCTTCCTATGTGGCGGAGGACTCCAACAGCCCGCTCTACAACCGCGCGGTGCAGGGTTCCTACATCCCCGGCTCCACGGTCAAGCCCCTGATCGCCGCCATGGCCCTGGAATACGACATCGTAGACGAGGACTACGAGTTCACGGGCGAGATCTACCGCAACCAGTGGACGCCCTCGGGCTTCTGGCCCTATCCCGCCATCACCCGCGCCACCTACTACTCCGGCCCGGTGAACATGTCCAACGCCATCACCTATTCGGACAACATCTACTTCTCCTACGTGGCGCTGCAGGCCGGGTGGGACATCCTGGAGCCGTTCCTGCAGCGGGTGGGCTTTGACGAGCGCATCGATTTCGACCTGCGCGTCTCCCAGCCGAGCTATCTCTCCAGCGGCAACCACGAGAACCGCCAGCTGCTGGCCGGTACGGGCCACGGCCAGGGCGAGCTGCTCATCTCCCCCCTGCAGATGGCCTGCATCTTCTCCTCCCTGACCAACGACGGGGACATCATGACCCCGCGCCTGGTCAAGGCCACGCGCCGCATGGAGGGCACGGAGTACGTCGTCGTCGAGGAGATGCCCACCTCCGTCTGGCGGGAGGACGTCATCACGCAGGACGCGCTGGACACCATCGTGCCCATGCTGCACCGCGTCGTCGAGGAAGGCACCGGCCGCCGCGCGGACATCGATGGACTGACCATCTACGGCAAGACCGGTACCGCCGAAATCGGCTCGGACAAGACGCGCGAAATCGGCTGGTTCATCGCCTTTGTGGACGACGAGGAGTATTCCCGCCTCGTGTGCGTGACGCTGGAATTGCCCGCCAACTACGAGGGCACCGTCCGCTACGACCTGGTGCGCGAGCTGCTCATGCCCTGAGGCGCAGCGCCGCGCATCCCCTCTTCCCCGCCCCCGGCGCGATCCGGGGGCGGGATTTTTTTACGCCCAGCGGTTTGCGAGGATGCGCGCAGCGGTCTGCTGCGGCGTCTCCGCACTGTTGTCGAGCGCAAGGCCGATGGCCGGCGTCTCCCGCAGAAAGTTCGCGCACAGCGCGCGCACGGAAAACCGTGTGTAGCCGTTCTTGCCGCGGTCCCGCTCCCGCTGCTCCACGACCTCGGGCCGCGGACAGAGGCGGACGACGCGCACCGGCAGGCCGCGCAGCCTTTCGAGCATATCGGGCAGCGCCCGGCCGTAGTAGTTATCCTGCAGCACGACGGAAAACCCCGCCTGGAAGTAGGTTCGGGCCGTCTGCGCGGCCAGGTCGCAGCGAAGGGCGTATTGGCGCAGCGCTTCCGGGTCCGGGTCCGGCCCCATCTCCCGCCTTCCGGAGGCGATCATGCGGCGAAACGCATCGCCGCGCACGTGCGCGCAGGGCTCCAGCTCCTGCGCCAGGCACTCGGCCACCGTGGACTTTCCCGACGCCATGACGCCGGTGATGAGATAGAATTGCGGATTCACGTGTCTCTCTCCTCTCCCCTGCGCGGCAAAAGGGGCGCCCCGGCCCGAAACGACCGGAGCGCCCCTTTTTTGCGCTTTTATTCTTCCTCCTGCACGACCGTGCTCACGCCGTCGACCATCTCGCGCCGCGTCTCGTCCATCGTGCCGGCGTCCGCGCCCAGGGCCTCCTGGATCTCCGCGGGCACGGCGGCAACGCGCGTGCGGTCGCTCGCGCTCATGTTCTGGTAGCCCCGCTCGCTGTATTCGACGGCGGACAGGACCTCGAAGGAGTACTTGCCGCCCGCCGAGTACTTGAGCACCCAGGTCGGCACATAGGTCACGCTGTCGATGCTCTCCTCCCCGGTGTCAAAGTTCTTGGTGAGGGTGACGCTGAGCACATAGCCCGCGTCCTCGCCGCCCGAGCGCGTGGGGCCGACGAAGTTGCCCAGGCCGTAGGCCACAAGGGTCCTGCCGCCGTCCCGGCCCTGGACGTACGTCAGGGTCTGCGGCAGGCTCGCGTGGGTGCCGAGCACGACGTCCACGCCGCGGTCGGCAAAGACCTGCGCCCAATTCTTCTGCGAGTCGGTGAGCACGTCCTCCTCGCCGTCCCAGCGGACGCAGACCACGACGAAGTCCACGCCGGCGGCGTCGGCCTCGACCTGCTTCATGTCGTTGTCAAAGGTGGTCTCGTTGAGGTACTTGACGGTGTCGGCCGCGCCCTCGGGCGTCTGGAGCGTAGACTCGGTGTAGCTGAGCACGGCGATGCGCAGGTCGTCCTTGGTGAGGATGAGCGGGTTGACGTACTCCGACCCGCTGTCGTAGGCGCCCACGCCGTGGAGCCCTGCGTCGCGCACGGCCTGCACGGTCTGCTGCGCGCCGGCGATGTCCCGGTCGAGGATGTGCGCCCCGGCCAGGTTCAGCACGTCAAAGCCCGCGTCGGACAGGGCCGTGAGCAGGGAGGCCGGCGCGGTCGCCGCGTCGTAGTTGGAGGTGCCGACCGTGGCGCCCAGGCTGCCGATGGTGAAGTCCTGCCAGGAGGTATAGGCCGCGATGCGGCTGAAGAAATTCGTAAAGTCGTACCCGCCGGCCTCCAGGCTTGCGGCCTGCAGCTCCTGCGCGTGCAGGAGGATGTCGCCCACCGCGCCCAGGGTCACCGACTGCGTGCCGGAGCCGCGCGCGGGCGTTGCCGAGGGAGAAGCTTCCGGGCTTTCCGTGGGCTCGCCGTCCGGGGAGGCGGCGGGCGTCTGCGCGGGGGAGCTGTCCGGGGAGGCCTCCGGCGTCGCGCTCGGCGGCGCGGAGGGGTTGTTCAGCTGGAGGTCGTCCCCACTGTTTTTCAGCCAGCTGGGCACGGCGCGCACGAGCAAGGTGACGCTGGTGGCAAGGAGCACAACGCACAGCGCGGTCAACAGAATGTTCCGCCAATTCGGTCTTCTTTTATGCGGCTTATTTCGCGTATAGAGCACAGGCACACGCCCTTTCTGCATTCTTTTTTGGTTATTATACCACAGGTTTTCCCTGGATTCAATCGGCTGCACGGAAACCGCGCCCTTCCGCATAGAAAACGACGAAATCGGGCCGCAGGTTGCCCGGATTTTGTCGATTTTTTGCGCAGGATCTGCGGTTTCCCCGGCGCGCGAAAAGGCCCCCGCCGCCGCGCGGCAGGGGCCTTTTCATTCTTGGCCGGGGCGCCTCATCCCGCCTCGCTGGCGCGGATGGCGGCGCGGGTGATGTTCTCGTAGTTGGTTTCAAAGTCGTCCGCGGTCATGTCGCTGGTCAGATAGGAGACGAAGAGCTGCGCCTTCTGCGTCTGCGAATCGCCCAGGGCATAGTCCGGGACGACGCGGCTCCGGCCGGCGAGCTGGAAGAAGTCGTTGAACGCGCACAGCAGCTCGTCCTCGTACTCGACGTCCTGCACGGCCATGACCGAGAGGGTCTCCTCCGCCCAGGAGGCGCAGTTCTCCGGGTTGGTCAGGCCGCGCAGGAGCTGCACCGCCTCCTGCGGGTGCTCGGTGCCGGCGTAGACCGCAAAGCCGTCCTGATAGCAGGCGTCGGAGAAGAGGGTCTCTGCGCAGGACTCCGGCCCCGGGAACAGGAAGCAGTCCATGGAGAAGGCGAGGTAGTCCTCCTGGCCGCGCAGCTGGTACAGGTCGTTCGTATTGCACAGGAGCATGGCCGCCTGGCCGGAGAGGAAGCTGTCGATCGCGGCCTCCTCGTCCACGGACAGGGGGCTGGGCCCGAAGAAGCCCCGCTCGACCCAGTCCTTGACGCGCTGGGCGCCCACGGCGAGCTCGCCCTGCCAGTCCGTGCGCCGGTCGCGCAGGCGGTCCGCGTCGTCGAGGTTCCCGGCCTCCAGGGTGACGTAATTCGTCACGATGCCCCGCAGCGCCTCGATCTGGAACCCGTCCGGCCGGCCCGCGGCGGCGAGCGGGACGAGGCCTTCGTTCAGGGCCAGCTGCATCAGCGCCGTCATCTCCTCCTGGGAGGAGGGCTTGCGCCAGCCGTAGCGGTTGAACAGGTCCTCGTTGTAGATCACGACCACGCCGCTGCCCCGGAAGGGGATGCCGTACAGGCCGTCCTCCAGGGTGTATTCCGCAAGGGCGCCGGGCTGAAAGCCGCCGGCCCATTCCTCGTCCATGTAGGGGGTCAGGTCCAGCACCAGCCCCTGGCTGTGCGCGCTGCCGAACTCATCCGCATATTGAAAAAACACATCGTACATGCTGGCGGAGGCCGCGGCGGACTGCACCTCCCGGTTCACCGAGCTCCAGTCCACGGTGTTGATCTCCACGCGCAGGGCTTCGTTCTCCTCCTCCACCGCGCGGACGATCTTTTCCATCGTCTGCTCGTGCTCGCTCCAAATGTGCAGAAACCGGATGGTGACCTGGCCCTCCTGTTCGCTGGGGTGGCTGGGCGAACCCTGCATCTGTGCGGGCTCCGTGCAGCCCACGGCGGAAAACAAAATTGCCGCACAGATCGCGCCGATCCAAAAACACTTTCGTCTTTTCATCCCGCAAACGCCTTTCGCTTCATCAATATTACGGCTCTATTCTAATATTGGAATTGGGATCTGTCAACGCCGCTTTGGTGAAATCCCATTTCATTCAGATTCAGTTTTTGTAAAATCTCATTGTGCCGTGTTTCCCGGAACTCGCTCTTGTCTTTCCGGATCGGGGATGGTATCATAGATTCGACAAAAATACAAAAGGATGGGTGGACCACATGAACGCACGAATTTTCCTGCGCCGGCACCGGGGAATCCTCCTTGTCGGCTTGGTCTTTGCGCTGATCTACATGGGCAACGGCTCCTACATTCCCTACATTCAGCTCTACTATAAGGAAGCGGGCCTGTCCACGAGCCAGATCGGCCTGATCACGGCCATCGGCCCGTTCGCGTCCCTGGTGTTTCAGACGGCCTGGGGGCGCCTTGCGGACCGCACGAACCGCAAGTTCGTGCTGCTGCTGACGCTCGTGCTGTCGGCGGCGTGCACGCTGCTGTACCTGCTGGGCGCGTCGTTTGGGTATATTCTCTTTGTCGCGGTGCTGTACGTGCTCTTCAACATGTCGGTCCTGCCCATGACGGACGCCATGGCGCTGGAATTCTGCACGAAGAACCGCTACCGCTTTTCGCCCATCCGCCTTTGCGGGACGGTCGGCTACGCGCTGATACCGATCCTGCTGGGCACCCTGTTCTCCCTGGACCTCAGGCGCATCTTCTACGCATACGTGATCTTCACCTGCGCCGCGGCGGCTGCGACCCTCTTCTTTCCCCGGTCGGACGAACAGCGCATGCGCGCCGCGCAGAAAAACGCGGGCGAAAAGAAGCCCCTCTCGCTGCGGCCCCTGCTGCGCGACCCGATGGTGCTCTTCCTGCTGATTGCAAACTTTGTGATCTCGGTGGGGATCTGCGCCTACACCTACCTGCCGCTGTACGCCTCGGAGCTGGGGTATGACAACAACGCCTGCGGCCTGCTCAACGCCTTCTCCGCGCTGTCGGAGATCCCGACGCTCCTGCTGATCGACCGGGTGATGAAGAAGATCCGCGGCACGACCATCATCGTGGCCTCCGCCTTCTTCTGCGCGCTGCGGCTGTTTCTGACCTATGTGAGCGGGTTTTTCGGCGCGGGGGCCTTCGCGATGCTGACCTTCGCCCAGCTCCTGCAGTCGGTCAGCTACATGACGAACTACTACTGCTCGGCAAACCTCATCCACGAGCGCTTCCCGCCGGAGCTCAAGTCCACCGCGCAGACCCTGCTGGCCATGATCACCGCGGGCTTTTCCCGGATCTTCGGGAGCCTGGTGGGCGGGTACCTGTCGGAGAGCTCGGTGCTGGGGCTGCAGAATACGTTCCTGTTCTTCGCGCTGTTCCTACTGGCGGGGTCGTTCGTGGTGCTGCTGGCCTACCGCCGCGCCGAGCGCCCGGCGGCAAACAATCGCGCCGGTATGTAAATTTCTCCCGAAATCGCGGGGAAGCGCTCCTTTTCCTGCAAAAAGTGTGCTATACTGAACTTGTATGCATTCTGCATTCCATCGAACGCGAAAAAGGGGAAGATAACATGGCGAAAGCGAAAAAGGTTCTCATCATCGGATCGGGACCCATCATCATCGGCCAAGCGTGCGAATTCGACTACTCCGGCACCCAGGCCTGCAAGGCCCTGCGCAATTTGGGGTATGAGATCGTGCTGGTCAACTCCAACCCGGCCACCATCATGACGGACCCGGGCATCGCGGACGTGACCTACATCGAGCCGCTCAACGCCCAGCGGCTGACCGACATCATCGAAAAGGAGCGGCCGGACTTGCTCCTGCCCAACCTCGGCGGGCAGAGCGGCCTGAACCTCTGCTCGGAGCTGAACAAGCTGGGCGTGCTGGACAAGTACAACGTCCAGGTCATCGGCGTGCAGGTGGACGCCATCGAGCGCGGCGAGGACCGCATCGAGTTCAAGAAGACGATGAACGACCTGGGCATCGACATGGCCGCTTCCGAGGTCGCCTATTCCGTGGACGAGGCGCTCTCCATCGCGGACCGTCTCGGCTACCCGGTGGTGCTGCGCCCGGCCTACACCATGGGCGGCACGGGCGGCGGCATCGTCTACGACCCGCTGGAGCTGGCCACGGTGTGTGCGCGCGGGCTGCAGGCCTCGCTCGTCGGCCAGGTGCTGGTCGAGGAGTGCGTGCTCGGCTGGGAGGAGCTGGAGCTGGAGGTCGTGCGCGACAAGGACGGCAACATGATCACCGTCTGCTTCATCGAGAACATCGACCCCCTGGGCGTGCACACGGGCGACTCCTTCTGCTCGGCGCCCATGCTCACCATCCCCGAGGACGTGCAGAAGGAGCTGCAGCGCCAGGCGTACAAGATCGTGGACGCCATCCAGGTCATCGGCGGCACGAACGTGCAGTTCGCCCGCAACCCGGAGACCGGGCGCGTCATCGTCATCGAGATCAACCCGCGCACCTCGCGCTCCTCGGCCCTGGCCTCCAAGGCGACGGGCTTCCCCATCGCGCTGGTTTCGGCGATGCTGGCAACGGGCCTGACGCTTGCCGACATCCCCTGCGGCAAGCACGGCACGCTCAAGAACTACGTCCCCGGCGGCGACTACGTGGTCATCAAGTTCGCCAGATGGGCCTTTGAGAAGTTCAAGAAGGCCGAGGACAAGCTCGGCACGCAGATGCGCGCCGTGGGCGAGGTCATGAGCATCGGCAAGACCTATAAAGAAGCCTTCCAGAAGGCGATCCGCTCCCTGGAGAACGGAAGATACGGCCTGGGCTTTGCCAAGGACTTCCACGAAAAGAGCCTGGAGGAGCTGCTCAAGCTCCTGGAAAAGCCCACCTCCGAGCGGCAGTTTATCCTCTATGAGGCGCTGCGCAAGGGCGCAAGCGTCACGCAGCTCTGGGAGCTGACCAAGATCAAGCCCTACTTCCTCGAGCAGATGAAGGAGCTCGTGGACGAGGAGAACGCGCTGCTCGCGCACAAGGGCGCGCTTCCCGACCGCGAGACGCTGCTCGCCGCCAAGAAGGACGGCTTCTCCGACCGCTACCTTTCCAAGCTCCTGGACAAGCCGGAGGACGAGATCCGCGCCGCCCGGAAGGCGTACGGCATCCACGCCGGCTGGGAGGGCGTGCACGTTTCCAGCACCAAGGACGCGAACTACTACTTCTCCTCCTACAACATCGAGGACGCGTCCCCGGTGAGCGCAAACCCCAAGAAGATCATGATCCTCGGCTCCGGCCCCAACCGCATCGGCCAGGGCATCGAGTTCGACTACTGCTGCGTGCACGCGGCAAAGGCGCTCAAGTCCCTGGGCTTTGAGACGATCATGATCAACTGCAACCCGGAGACCGTCTCCACCGACTACGACACCTCGGACAAGCTCTACTTCGAGCCCCTGACGCTGGAGGACGTGCTCGCCATCCACGAAAAGGAAAAGCCCCTGGGCGTCATCGCGCAGTTCGGCGGCCAGACGCCGCTCAACCTCGCCGCCGCGCTCAAGAAGAACGGCGTCCACATCCTGGGCACCAGCCCCGAGACCATCGACATGGCCGAGGACCGTGACCTCTTCCGCGCGATGATGGACAAGCTCGAGATCCCCATGCCCGAAAGCGGCATGGCCGTGACCGCGGACGACGCGGTGGCGATCGCCAACCGCATCGGCTACCCGGTCATGGTCCGCCCCTCCTACGTGCTGGGCGGCCGCGGCATGGAGGTCGTGCACGACGAGGAATCCCTCCGCTTCTACATGGCGCAGGCCGTGGGCGTGACGCCCGACCGGCCCATCCTCATCGACCGCTTCCTGCACAACGCCACGGAGTGCGAGGCGGACGCCGTCTCCGACGGGGAGAACGTCTTTGTTCCCGCGGTGATGGAGCACATCGAGCTTGCGGGCATCCACTCGGGCGACTCGGCCTGCATCCTGCCCTCCAAGAACATCTCGCCGGAGAACGTCGAGATCATCCGCTCCTACACGATGAAGATCGCCAAGGAGATGCACGTCCAGGGCCTGATGAACATGCAGTACGCCATCGAGGACGGCAAGGTCTACGTCCTGGAGGCCAACCCGCGCGCCAGCCGCACGGTGCCGCTGGTCTCCAAGGTCTGCAACATCCAGATGGTGCCGCTGGCCACCGAGATCATCACCGCGCCGCTGACCGGCCGGCCCTCGCCCGTGCCCGCGCTGCGCCCGCGCCACATCCCCTACTACGGCGTCAAGGAGGCCGTCTTCCCCTTCAATATGTTCCAGGAGGTCGACCCCCTGCTCGGGCCGGAGATGCGCTCCACGGGCGAGGTCCTGGGCCTGAGCGAGGACTTCGGCGAGGCCTACTTTAAGGCCCAGGAGGCCACCCAGACCAAGATCGCGCTGTCGGGCAAGGTCTTCCTCTCCGTCAACGACCGCGACAAGCCCGAGCTGCCGGAGATCGCCCGCGGCTTTGCCGAGTGCGGCTTCAAGCTCTGCGCGACCGGCGGCACGGCGGACGTCATCGAGGGCCTGGGCATCCCGGTCGAGCGCGTGCACAAGCTGCACCACGGCCAGCCCCACGCGGTGGACCTCATCGCCCGCGGGGACATCGACATCGTCGTCAACACCCCCAACGACAAGAAGGGCGCGCAGGACGACAGCATCATCCGCAAGGCCGCCATCCGCAGCCGCGTCTTCTACGTCACCACCATGGCCGCGGCGCGGGCGACCATCGCCGGCATCCGCGCCGTCGCGCACGAGGAGAAGCGCCCGCCGCGCTCCCTGCAGGAGTTCCACGCGCTGATCCGCGAGGAATAAACCCTCACTTGGACGTTGGGAGGGCTGCGCCATAGGCGCAGCCCTCCCCTTTTTCCGCAAAAAATATTACCATTTTGTTACATCCCCCGTTGACAAGCGCAGGGCCATCCGATACAATGGGCCTGTATCCGTGTAAAAAAACAACGTATGGAGGAGTTATGAAGACACGACAGAACGGGAAGATGAGCCGTGTGCAGCTGATCTTCCTCTTCCTGCGGGGCAGCAAGCGGTACTACCTGCTGGCCATCCTGGGCTCGCTCTTTGTGACGCTGACGGAGATGATCACCCCGCAGATCATCAAGCTCACCGTCGACAGCGTCATCGGATCCGAACCGCTGCGCGTTCCCGGGTTCCTTGCGGCGCTGATCGACGCCGTGGGCGGGGTCGAGGCGCTCAAGGGCAACCTGCTCTGGATCGCGGCGGCGGTGGTGCTGATCGCGGCGCTGACGGCGGTGTTCCGCTTCGTCAACCTGCTGGAGACGGCGCGCGCGTCGGAGACGTTCGTCTGCCGCATCCGCAACCTGCTCTTTGCGCACATCCAGCGCCTGCCCTTTGCCTGGCACATGAAGAACCAGACCGGCGACATCATCCAGCGCTGCACCTCGGACGTGGACACGGTGCGCAACTTCGTGACCGATCAGTTCATGAACGTGGTGCGCATCAGCATCCTGCTGGTGCTGTCGCTCTCGTTCATGATCTCGATGAACCTGCGCCTTTCGGTCGTGGCGATGGTCTCCATCCCGGTCATCTTCACCTATTCCATGATCTTTCAGCGCAAGATCAGCGACCGCTTCACCAAGTGCGACGAGAGCGAAGGCGTCCTTTCCACCATCGCGCAGGAAAACCTGACGGGCGTGCGCGTCGTGCGCGCCTTTGGCCGCGAGAAGTACGAAAAGGACCGCTTTGAAAAGCAGAACAACGTCTACACCAACCTCTGGATGCGGCTGTGCAAGGTGCTGGCCATCTTCTGGGGAACGGGCGACTTCGTCTCGCTCCTGCAGGTGATGCTCATCATCGTCCTGGGCTCGGTGCTCAGCGTGCAGGGGGAGATGACCGCGGGCGAGTTCATCGCCTTCATCTCCTATAACTCGATGCTCACCTGGCCCGTGCGCCAGCTCGGCCGCGTGATCGCGGACATGTCCAAGGCGAGCGTATCCATCGACCGCATCAACTACATCATGTCCTCCCCCGAGGAGGCGGACCGCCCCGGCGCCCTGGAGCCGGACCTCAAGCAGGACATCGTGTTCGACCACGTGACCTTTGCCTACGACGACAACCCGCCGGTGCTCAAGGACGTCTCCTTCACCATCCCCGCGGGGTCCACGTTCGCGATCCTGGGCTCGACCTCGTCCGGAAAGAGCACGCTGATGTACCTGCTCAACCGCCTCTACGAGGTGCCGGAGGGCTGCGGCACGGTCTCCATCGGCGGGGTGGACGTGCGCGACATCCGCGCGGACTACCTGCGCCGGGGCGTGGGCATGTGCCTGCAGGAGCCCTTCCTCTTCAGCCGCACGATCCGGGAGAACATCGGCATCACCGCGCGCGACATGGACATGGGCGAGATCCGGCGCGCCGCCTCCATCGCCTGCGTGGACGAGGCCATCTCCGACTTTGCGCACGGATACGACACGGTCGTGGGCGAGCGCGGCGTGACCCTCTCCGGCGGGCAGAAGCAGCGCACGGCGATCGCGCGGATGCTCACGCAGCGCGCGCCGATCATGGTCTTTGACGACTCGCTCTCGGCCGTGGACGCGGAGACGGACCTCAAGATCCGCACCCAGCTCAAGACGCACCTGGGCGGCTCCACGGTCATCCTGATCTCCCACCGCGTCACCACCCTCATGAGCGCGGACTGCATCCTGGTCCTGGACAAGGGCCGCGTGCAGCAGATGGGCACGCACGAGGAGCTCATGGCGCAGGAGGGCATCTACCGCCACATCTTCAACATGCAGATGAGCAGCGAGGTAACCGCATGACAGAAAAGACAACGCACAGCGACTACAAGGTCCGGCTGCCGTGGTTCGGCCTGCCGCGCCTCGTCCCCTTCCTCAAGCCCTATAAGGGCATCGTGATCTGCATGGCGGTGTTGGTGCTGCTCAACGGCGTCATCGACATCTGCCTGCCCCTGTTCCAGCAATACGCCATCAACAACTTCATCGCCAAGGGCACGCTCCAGGGCCTGGGCGGCTTCATCGGCCTGTACGTCTGCGTGATCGCGCTGCAGATCGTCTTCTCCATGATCGACGCCTACCAGGCCTGCCAGATCGAGATGTACGTCGGCCGGGACCTGAAGCGCGCGAGCTTCAACCACCTGCAGACCCTCTCCTTCTCCTACTTCAACCAGAACAGCGTGGGCTACATCCACGCGCGCGTCATGTCCGACACCAACCGCATCGGTTCCATCGTGGCCTGGGGCCTGATGGACACGGTGTGGAACCTCTCGTATCTTGTGGGCGTGATCGTGGTCATGTTCGTCATCAACTGGCGCCTGGCGCTGTGGGTGGTGGCGCTGACCCCCGTCATCACCCTGATCGCGGCCTTCTTCCAGAGCAAGCTCACCGTGCTCAACCGCCGCGTGCGCGAGATCAACTCCCAGATCACGGGCAACTTCAACGAGGGCATCACCGGCGCCAAGACCACAAAGACCCTGGTCGTGGAGGAAAAGATGGAGCAGGACTTCGGCCGCACGACCGAGGACATGCGCAAGACCTCCATCCGCACCGCGCGCTACCGCGCGACCTTCATCTCCATCGTCATGTTCACGGCCTCCTTTGCGATGGCGCTGGTGCTCTGGCGCGGGGGCACGCTGGCCATGACGAGCGAGACGCTCATGCAGATCGGCACGCTGTCGGTCTTCATGAACTACGCGCTGGGCCTGATGGAGCCGATCCAGACCCTGGTGCGCATGATCTCCGAGCTCATCAACGTCCAGGTCAACATCGAGCGCTTCACCAACCTCCTTGCCACCCGCTCCGACGTCGAGGACAGCCCCGAGGTCGTGGCAAAGTACGGCGACACCTTCCAGCCCAAGCGCGAAAACTGGGAGCCCCTCCACGGCGACGTGGAGTTCCAGGACGTCTCCTTCAAGTACCCGGACGGGGAGGAATACATCCTGGAGCACTTCAACCTCAAGGTCCCCCAGGGCACGAACGTGGCCATCGTGGGCGAGACGGGCGCGGGCAAGTCCACGCTGGTCAACCTGGTCTGCCGCTTCTTTGAGCCGACAAAGGGCCGCGTCCTCATCGACGGGCGCGACGCGCGCGAGCGCAGCCAGCTCTGGCTGCACTCCAACATCGGCTACGTCCTGCAGACCCCGCACCTCTTCTCCGGAACGGTGCTGGAAAACCTGCGCTACGGCAAGCCCGACGCGACCATGGAGGAGATCGAGGCCGCCTGCAAGGCCGTTTCCGCGGACACGATCATCGACCAGCTCGAAAACGGCTACGACAGCGACGTCGGCGAGGGCGGCGACCTGCTCTCCACCGGCGGCAAGCAGCTGATCTCCTTTGCGCGCGCGGTGCTCGCGGACCCGCGCATCTTCGTCCTGGACGAGGCCACCAGCTCCATCGACACCATCACCGAGCACCTGATCCAAAACGCCATCGAGCACCTGATGAAGGGCCGCACCTCCTTTGTCATCGCGCACCGCCTCTCCACCATCCGCCAGGCGGACATCATCCTGGTCGTGGACGCGGGCAAGATCATCGAGCGCGGCACGCACGAGGAGCTCATGGCCAAGAAGGGTCACTACTACACGCTCTACACGCGCCAGTTCGAGCAGGAGGCCGTTGAACAGGCCTTCTCCTGATCCCCGGGAAAGGAGGGACTTGCCCCATGCGGCTGTGCATTGTCTCCGCTCCGCGCAAAGTCTAAAGACGGGCGAAACGCGCGCGGAGCCTGAGAACCCCCATTCTTTTCGCCCCTTGCGGACTTTGCGCCTTTTTTCGGAAAAACCAAAAAAGGAGCGGAGTTCCCATGAAAACCCCGAAGTTTCTTTCCTCGCTTCCCACGCGCGCAGACCTTGCGGAGATGCGCGCCTTCCTCCTGCTGTGGAGCACGCAGGCCCTCTCCTCCCTGGGCAGCTCGATGACCGCCTTTGCGCTCGTCGTCTGGTCCTACGAGGCCGAGGGCTCCGCGCTGACCACGGCGCTGCTCTCGGTCTGCTCCTACGCGCCGTATGTGCTGGTGAGCGTCTTTGCCGGCGCGCTCTCGGACCGCTGGAACAAGAAGGCCGTGCTGCTGATCTGCGACGGCTTTGCGGCGCTGACGACGCTGCTCACGCTCCTGCTGCTGTGCACAGGCCGGCTGCAGATCTGGCATCTCTACGCGCTCAACGCGCTCAGCGGCCTGATGAACAGCGTGCAGCAGCCCGCCTCCGAGGTGACGACGACGCTGCTCACGCCGCGGGCGCAGTTCCAGCGCGCGGCTTCCTTGCGCGCGCTGTCCTCCTCGGTGGTGAACCTTGCGACCCCGGCGCTGGCGGCGGCGGTGCTCGGCTTTGCGGGCCTGCCCGGCGTGATCGCCTTTGACCTTGCGACCTTTGCCGTGGCGGCGCTGACGCTGGCCTTCGGCATCCGCCTGCCCAAGGCCGCGGACAGCGCCCCGCGCGAGGAGAGCCTCCTTGCCGCCGCGCGCGCCGGGCTGCGCTTCCTCTGGCGCCACGCGGGCATCCTGCACCTGATCCTGTTCCTGGCCGGCATCAACCTCATCGCCTCGATGTACAGCGCGGCGCTGCCCGCGCGCACGCTGCCCCTTGCCGGGCAGGCCGGCTACGGATTGGTGGGCAGCGTATCCGGCGCGGCGATGCTCGCCGGGTCCGCGCTCGCGGTGCTCCTGCCCGCGCCCAAGCGGCGCGCGCGCGTGATCTGCGGCACGCTCCTGCTCTCGATGAGCACGGAGAACTTCCTGCTGGCGCTGGGGCGCTCTCCCCTGCCCTGGTGCGTGGGCGCGGTGCTGGGCTGGATCGGCATCCCGCTGATGAACGCGAACCTCGACGCGCTGCTGCGCACCTCCCTGCCGCTGGAGATGCAGGGCCGCGTCTACGCCGCGCGCAACGCCCTGCAGTTCTTCACGATCCCGCTGGGGTACCTGCTGGGCGGCGCGCTGGTGGACGCGCTGAGCGCATCGGAGGCGCTGGGCGCCGTGCCGCTGCTTTCGGCAGCCTTCGGCGCGGGCCAGAGCGGCGCGGCGGGCGCGCTCCTCTTCCTGCTGGGCCTTGCGGGCACGGCGCTGTGCCTCGGCTTCTCCCAGGACCGCGCCATCCGCAGCCTGGAAGGGTGATACAAAAACGCCCTCGGACCGCATGGGTCCGAGGGCGTTTCAGCTTGTAGAAAAACCTGCTGTGGCAATTAAGCCAGAGCAGGTTTTATGCGTGCAAGCAAGACCGAAAAAAGGAAAAATATCGAAATAGCAGCTGTATTTTT
>ERZ827492.1474-NODE-1474-length-18998-cov-9.347675_pt1 | contig 18998 bp, 17 predicted proteins | sample MGYA00519704_ERZ827492 | MGnify/ENA primary metagenome ERZ827492 (study PRJEB31778, sample SAMEA3449325) | human gut metagenome | biome: human gut; feature: human-associated habitat; material: faeces | place: United Kingdom | collected 2010/2012 ...
ATCTACAGCAGAAAACCCGCGATAAACTGTCGGTCAGCAAAATAGGGCACTTCGGCCGTTCGCTGAAGAAATTGGATATCCCTTGCAAGAAGACGAATAGGGGGACGGTGTATCATTTAGTGAGACTTGGATAGACTATTCTGCAGATAATCCTCCCAGCACCAATGCTACATTACCTATTAAAGAACGGTGCAATTGGAAAGGTGGATAATCAGTATGGTCGGAGACAAGCGTCAGATGCTCTTCGTCTTTTCCCGGATGTATTCGTTTTATGAGTGCTCCCTGCGGGGTAAGCAGCAGATAGACTTTGTTCCATTGGAAGAAAAGCCCTTCGTTGGAAAGGCATTTGCAGGCTATGATATCACCACCTTTATATTGTGGAGCCATACTGTTGTCTTTTACCGGAATCAGAAAGTCCGCCTCATTGAATAGAGGTAGGGAGAAATGTTCCGTAGCTTGAGAGAATGTTCCCTTTTTACCGGTAAATAGCGTCGGTAATGTTTGGTAGGAAATTAGGGGGATCCCTTTTTTTTCTGTTACCGGAGGCGGAAGTGTTATCTTCGAACCGGAACGTACCATATTGCCTTGTCCGGTAAGCAACCAATCCGGGTTGATCTCTTGATATATTCTTAGAATATTTTCTAATTTATCAGTGCCAATAGCCCCATTGTTTTTCAGGGAACGTCCAAAAGAAGCATTTGACATTCCGATACTTTTCTCAAAAGCGGAGATAGAAATACCCTTTAAATCAATATATTCTTTGATCCGCTGTAATATCATAGAACAACCCTCCTAAATAAAATTATGCAATAAGTAGGAAATTTTCTCCGATTTTATTTGTTTTGTATTAGATAATTTCCTATAATTGCGAAACCTAAGAAATACAAACAGCCGTAAATATACAAAAATAGCCAACTAAACAGAAAGCGAAAGAAACTATAACGTGACAATAAATGAATTTTTAAAAACTTAAAAGCTAATTTATGGAAAACGAGAATGCGGATTATGTTCATGGAAGTGACCTCTTAGTAGGCATTTTAGTAGAGGATGTTTTTAACCCTCTGGGACACAGTAAGACGTGTACGATTACTAACACGGCTGAGACAAAAGACCGTGCAGTGAAACCGACATTGGAAGAGAAGGCAAAGGCTGCCGCTGCCGGTAAATGGAAAGAGAAATCCGTGAGTGGATTGAGCGTAAGTATCAGTTCCGAAGGATTTGTTTTTTACGGTGATGGCATGGGCTATGACAAACTGTTGGAGATGTGGGAAAGCGGGAATCCTGTTCCTGTGAAGTATGCGCTTCGTGGAGAAGAAGACACGAAGTATCGTCAGGGCAATTTCATTATTACTTCGTTAGAAGAGGTGTCTGCGGCAGATGATGATGCTACTTACAGCATCTCGTTGGAGAATAGCGGACCTGTGGAAGTTAAAGTGGTTACACCCAAAGCATGAGTATGAACAAAGTAATACTGTATGGTAAGGAATATCCTAATCGGGTGACGATGGGTGCCATGATTGACTTTAAGCGTGAGACGGGTAAGGATGTAAATGAAATCGGCGCGGATATGGAACTGTTGACGATGTTTATGTTTTGCTGTGTTCGTTCTGCTTGTCGTGCTGATGAGGTGACGTTTGATCTTGGCTTTGAACGTTTTGCCGATGGTATTGACCTGAGCGAGTTCAATCGGTTTCAGGAGAGTATGGTAACCGGGGGTGAGGATGGCTCAAAAAAAAAGGGGCAGGAGAGGAAGCTGTAGGCATTGAGGAATTACTGGGTTTGGCAATGGGGTGTATTGGGATGAATTTAGACGATTTTCGCCGATGCACCCCTGCTGAGTTTTCGGTTATTTATCGTTTTTGGCTGCAACATGATGAACGAAATGTACAGAATGATTGGGAGCAGACACGCTTTTTGGCTTGCTGTATGTTACAACCTTATAGTAAAAAGAAATTGAGTCCGACGGATGTTTGCAGATTCTCGTGGGAGAGGAAACGGGAACAAGAAGCTAAGAAAGAAGTTAGTACAAAAGAAAGGTTCGAAGAGATAGCAAAGAAATGGGGGTAAAGAAGGAATGTTATTTACTTTTCTTTATCATTTGAGGAGTTGTTCTCATCCGATGAATTTGCATCTTTTTCACGAAGGTGTTGTAACTCTTTACGGGTCATAAGGGCTTCTTCTTTGTATTTAGCCCACTTTTCTTCTTCTTTGCGGCGATTCTCTTTTGCTTTTTCTGCTTTAATTTGAGCTAGTTTCTCTTGTGTTTGCTTTAATTTTTCTTCCGCTTGTAGTCGCTCTTCGTGACTTTTTTGTGCAGATTCTTTTAATTTCTGTTCAAATTTGCTTGGTTGGGGTGATTTCTTTTGGGAATTGTAGTGACTTGGTAAGTGACCGAATACGCCAAAGATAACCATTCCTGCAAGAATGAAATATAGTGATATAAAAAATAGTCCCATACTCTTATTTTATTAATTAAGTTAGGTTGCGAATATATGGAAAAGATGACATACGATATAGTTTTTAACTTGAAAAATGATCTTTCTGAAGCGGATAAACATACTTATTTGTTATTTAAAGAATTGTGCTTATCTCCATTTAATGAGTCTACATCTTTTTTATGTAATTCCCGAATTTCTGTTTCGAGTTGTTCTATTTTTTCTTGCATTTTGGCTTGCTCCTGCATGATTCTCTGCGCCTCATTATCTTTAGAACTTGTATTCTTTGCTATTTTATGTATATTGCCATAAAAGCTAGCAGATGCGATAATACCAAGGATCATCATTATTAGTAATATATAAGGTCCCATTTTTATGAAGTATTTAATTTAGATTACAAATATATGGAAAAAATAACTTGTGATATTATTTTTCAGTTAAAAAATAATCCATCATCTAATTTAAGAGAGATCAATAACTTATTAATAGGAATTGCAAAAAACACGCAAGTAATGTCGTCAACTATGGTGCAACAAATTGCTGCAATGCATACACCTATTGATGAAGCGAGAGATAAATGGCTTAGTATTACTGGTGATGTTGGTGCTTTTTTTTCTGTATTTTCTGAAAATGCAAGTGGTATTTCACTTATGGGGAGAATACTTGATAATACGACTAAGAGTATAGCTGCTACGGCTACTGGCGCTAAGATTTTAAATGGTATTATTGCCGCCAGTCCTTGGATTATTGCTGCTACTGCCGCTACCGCTTTGGCTGTCGGTATATATAAACTATGTTCAGAAAGTGATGATGCAGCTAAGGCTCAAGGGCGTTTAAATGGCATAATGGCTACTTTGAATAAAGAAGTTGCTACAGAGCGCCTCACCTTGGATAATCTCTTTACTCCTTTGAATAAAGCTCGCGAAGGCACTGAAGAATGGCAGAAGGCGAAGGATAACATTGTAGCCAAATATGGTGGTTATCTTGATAAGATGGGCATTGAAATAACCAATGCGGATACAGCGAGAAAAGCGTACGATAAATTGAGTGAAGCAATAATTAATTCTGCTCGTGCCCGTGCTATGGAGTCAGCAACAGCAGGTGCTGCAGATGTTTATACGGGAAAGGAAGCTGAAACAATAAAAAATATAAGAGAGCGCCTTTATGGAAATATAGGTTCCGGAGATGGAAAAATATCATCGCAGGAGGCTGGAAAGGCTATGGGGCAAATAATGCTTGCAGTACGTAGTGGGAAGAATATTCCTAAAGAAGCGAGAGATATCTTATCTAAGTTGGAAACTGTTTGGACAGATCCTGAAGGTTTTGCGCATCGGGATAATTTTGTCGCGAACTATATTTATCAGAGTATTTCTGATATTCGTAAAGCTAAAGAAAATTATGAAAAAGAACTAGCCACTGCAAAAGTTATGTTTGGTGGAGGGCAAGATCTATTGTCTACATCGAACGCAAAAACAAATACAAATGATACAACGAATGGGACTGTAACGATTGAACCTCGTGTAGAATTAGAATCTGCCGAAGGAAGTTTATCCGCTTTGGAAGCAAAACTTTCGGAACTTAAAGAGAAACAACAGAAAGCACCTCTTGAAGAAATCATTACTTTTTCAGTAGATATTGCTAAGTTAGAATCAGATATAGCCAATGCTAAATCTATCATAGATAAGACTAATTTTCAGGCAGCATATCCGGTGAGGCCAGCGAATTTAGATGCAACTCCTGTTGGAGGAATAGCTACCGCCAGTTCTTTAGAACTTGGCATCAAAGATGGAGGTTTGAAAGATATGAAACTCGAGCCGATGAATTTTGATATTCAAGATCCCTTAACCGGTATGGAGAGATGGAATGAGGCTGTGGGATTGGCAAGAGAAAAGAATCGGGAACTGACGGATAATATGGGAGCAATGGGGAATGCTATGGGAAATGTTGGTAACCTGATAGGTGGAGCAGCAGGTGAATGGTTACAGTGGGGAGCCAATGCAGTACAGGCAATAGGACAAGCTATCCCGCAAATTATGGCATTATTAGGTGTTCAATCTACGCAAGCTACGGCTAACACTGTTGTTGCTGGAACAGGGGCGGCTGCCAGTGTGTCGAGTATTCCTATTGTGGGGCCTATATTGGCTATTGCGGCTGTAGCGAGTGTATTGGCTGCTTTGGCCAATCTGCCTAAGTTTGCTTATGGCGGTATAGCCTATGGCCCCACTTTAGGCCTTTTCGGAGAATATTCCGGGGCGATTAATAATCCGGAAGTAGTAGCTCCGCTTAATAGATTGAGGCAGTTGATACAGCCTGTTGGAAATGCGAATGTTGGCGGTACTGTGGAATTTAAGATTGCCGGACGTTATCTGAAAGGAATACTGAATCGCGAAGGAAACCTGAATAACAGAAGCTAAAAACAGAAGTTATGCAATATTTGAAGTATAAAGGAGAGTTTTTAAGCCGGAATAACACAGTATGCTCTGTAGAGATATACCGGGAGGCTGCTGTTGCCTATGATCTTATTGGGAAATTACAGTTCCCTTCAGATGAACCTGTCGTCATAGAATGGGCACATTCTGACAAGGAGGAAAGCTTGTGTGGAAGTGTAGCCGACGTTACTATTATAAGTCCGGGAGACCGTACTTACGAAGACTTATATACCATTACTCCCGGAGATATCACCTTGAAAATATACCGTAACGGCTCTCTTTATTGGAGCGGGACTCTTGACCCTGAATTTTATGAAGAACCTTATTCTTCGGGATCTGAATATGAAGTGACACTCACCTTCAGTGACTTCGGAATATTGAATCGCATGAAATTCAATATGAAAGGCATGCAGTCTATGCAGGACATTTTGAATGACGCATTGCAACGAGCGAAACTGGGACATTGCTCCCCAGTCCGACAATACATATCTACTTGTATGAAAGGGAACTCGACGCCTGTCACATTGTCTGACCTGAGTTTGCGGGCGGACAACTTCTATGATGAAGATGGGGAGGCTCTTTCTATGTACGAAGTTTTGGAAGGCATGTTGCAGCCACTGGGGCTACGGATGGTGCAACAGGCGGGAGAAGTGTACGTGTACGATCTGAACGCTCTGTACCAAAAGGTCGGTACGGAACAAGTACGTTGGGAATCAACCGATCAACACATGGGTACGGACAAGGTGGCAAACAATGTGAAAATCACCTTTTCACCCTATAGCGATGCAAGGCTGTTGGCCGGAGATTTGAAGTATGGAGGTGATAAAACCGAAAATACGGGTATTCAGCCCGATGGTTCCAACTGCTATAAATATCTTCCAAACTATAAGAAACCGGAGGATTACGACTGGGATTACAGTGATATTTCTTTCTTGATGTATGTGGGCAGCAAGGGTACAGGAACAAGTAGTTCTTCTTATAAGCGTTATTTTGAGATAGCACCTATATTGGGAGGTTCCAAAAGCACAGGAGTGGCTTACTTCTTTTACACCGGCTACGGATCTCTGTCTTCAGGAGCTCCTAAACCGGTAGGAACACCTCCATCGACTCGTAACGATACTCCTGTGATAAAGACAGAGAAGATATATCTGCCTGCAATAGGTGCGGACGAAACGGCGCATACTTTGCTGCGCCTGCAACTTGGCATACTGATAGATGCACGCTATAATCCTTTCAGTGACGCTGATGGTGATAACGAGAAAGGGAACTATAATGCTATATTGAACGATGCCGGTTATCTGTATCTTCCATTCCGTGCCGTAATATATGATAATGTCGGCAACGTGCTGTGTCATTATGCCAATAAGTACGAAACTACTAAGACTTATTTGGAGCCGCACATGAAATATACCACTGGAAAATGGGTGGATGGGGCACCGGCCGAATGGGACGAAGCGGTGCTGGCCTACTATAATACTGACGACCCCGGAGGGACACTACAATCGTTGGGCTGGAGAACCAATCGGCAGACACTGATGCGGAACAAAAAATTTATTATGCGGAGGCCGTCATGGCTGAAGGTTGACGACGGACAATATATGGCATATCCTCCTGTATCCGGATATTTAGAGATCAGTATACTGACAGGTATGAGAACATGTAAAACGTTTTTGTGGAGTTCTCGGGAGGATAGCAACGATATAGTGTTAGAGACGGATATAACCTCCCGCGTGCGTTGGATGCTCTATAAGCTTCCGGCACTGTCCGTGGTAAGGACGAATTCTGTATTTGAAGAGTATAGTAGTGATGATGTGGAGTATACCGGAGTACTGAATGAGAATGCCAAAGACAACATAAAAATAGATACAATCTGCGGTACCATGGAGGAAGTAAATCCTGTAGCGCGGGGAGCTTATCACCAAACTTCCACCGGGCTGCAGATAACAGAAATGACCAGAGCTGGGCGCACTACGCAGGTGGAACACCTATTGATAGGTACACTTTACAGTCAATACGCAGAACGAAAAACCGTACTGTCGGGCACAACCCGGCTGACGGGGGGAGGACTGAAGTCGTGTACTGATGCAAATCAAGAAGATAAGCGCTTTATTGTATTGCAAGACGTACAGGATTTGATAGCTGATGAACGGGAGTTGAAAATGGTGGAATTACGACCGGATGAATATGAAGAGAAATAAAATCGTGTATTGAAAGACGTTGGAGTGGTATTTTAAAAAAAGGAATTATTATATGAGCAAAAAAACTTATACAGCCGGTACTGTCCTGCGTACTCCATTGCCACGGAGTAAGCGGCTTAGAGAACTCGGAATGGGAGGAACTTTATCTAATTCATCGACTGTGGTTAGTGTGACGGGTGGTTCGTCTTCATCTGGTTCTACAAGTGACGGGCATACGCATGCCAACAAGGCCGACATAGACAAGGTTATCACTGATAACGACCGTTATATCTATCTGAAACAACTTGAAGAAACAGAAGACGGATATGAATATATAGAAAAGAAAGCTAAGGTGGGGTATGCTGATGAAGCGGAGCATTCCGCAAAGGCTGATGACGCTATCCATGCCGACAAGGCGTATGATGTAGATGCTGACAGCCCGGTATATGATAAGTTTTTACGGAAGGATGTGGCGGATATTGCCGCAAAAATCACTACTTTTCTTGAAGGTTTATATATAGGCAATAGCGAGCATAGCATATCTGTCAGTGATTCCAATGTGGTTACGGCTATCTTTGACGAACTTAAGAATATCTTTGGCATCGTGTCTTCCGATTTTGTTTCCGGAGATTTGGGAACCGGATTCAGCCTTAAATATAATCAGGAGACGGGAAGGTCTTATTTTGAGGTGGATGAAATCCTCGTACGGAAATTGGCATATTTCGTTGAACTAATCATCAAACGCTTATCATACGTCGGTGGGGAAATCATTCTGACTCCGGCATCAATGAAATGCGTAAAGGTAGAGGAGTACGATGCTTGTTACCGCTGTTACTTTGAGCAGGATAGTGGGGATAAATCCATCATACAGGAATTTAGAATCGATGACCAAGTGCGTGCACAAACCTTTAATATCAAGGAAGGAACGTCTCATAATGTTACTAATAGCTATTATTGGCGTTTGGTAGTTGCCATAGGTGATAATTATATTGATCTTTCAAAATCAGATTGTGATACGGGCAGCGGTGTTCCTGAAGCCGGCGATTCCATCGTGCAGCTTGGCAACCGGACGGATACGACACGACAGAATGCGATAATCCTTTCGACGGTGGGCGACGATGCCCCTTCTATCAAACAATATAAAGACATTGATTCATATTCTTTGGAAGGCAAAGAAGTTACCATCATTTCTCCGTTCCTGAACAAATTTATCGGGCAGTTTATCTCCGAAGCGACCGGGAAGAGTTATGATAGTATGTTCAATGAACTTCAGGCGGACCTTGGTCTGATAAAGGAGCAGACAGATAAGGAATATACGATATGGTTCTTTGAATACGTTCCGACATTAGCCAATATACCAGCCATAGATTGGAATACCAGCGAATTGAAGATGATGCATGAGCAGGATATGTTTTATAACACAGCTTCCGGACTGGCATATAGATTCGTAAAGTCTGCTGACACTTGGGAATGGATAGATATTACTGACCAACAAACGATTAAAGCTCTAGAAAATGCCGCCAAGGCCCAGGACACGGCGGACGGCAAGCGGCGGGTTTTCGTCTCCCAACCGACGGAGGCGCAGGCGTATGACGTGGGGGACTTGTGGACGAATGCGACTTACCCGGCGGTCGCTCCTTATACATACGAGAATGACACGCTTGTCTGCAAGACGGCCAAGACGGTGGGAGCGGCTTTCAGCATCGACCATTGGAAGCCGGCAAGCAACGGTACAACGGCGTATATGAAGAATCTGGGAGATAGTATCCTGTTGCAGGTAAGCGGCAACTACGATGAGCTGAACGGCCTGATCACCCAGAACCAGGCGTCCACCGATACCGCCATCCGGGAAGCGGAAACGAAAATAGCGTCCGCGGTGTCCGCGGCGGCGGATGCCATGGCGAAGGCACTGGAAGCGTTCAATAATGCGGGCACGGCACAAGATACCGCAGATGACGCTCAAGAGGCCGCCGCCGCCAATGCCGCCGCCATACAGGTGACCGACAAGAAGATTACTGCTTTGGCGGCGAAAGTGACGTTCGACGATGACGGGCTGATTACGAATGTCAATAAGTCCGGACTGGTAACTACCGCCGAGATGAACTCGCTGATAACGGAGAAATTCACGTTCGACGCTGACGGGAAAGTGACTAATATCAGCACGGCCGGATTGGTGACGGAAGACGACTTCGTGGGGCTGTTCGCCACTCGGGTTACCGCCGAAGGGCTGGTAAAACAGACGGATATCAGTGCGTTCATAACGGAGGACGAGGCGGGAAATTTGATTTCGAATGCGGTGATACAGGCGGATAAGATCAACTTTATTGGGAAGACAGTTATTTCAGGAGGTAAGTTTACCGTTGACGAAGAGGGGAATGTGTCAATGACAAACGCTACGATTGCAGGAATTGTTAATTCGAAAAACGGATATATCGGGGCATTTAAAATAAATGAATATGGACTTTCTAATATCGGTGATAACCCTTTGGCAAGAATAGAAATAGAGAAGGACGGAGGGAAATTCTTCAGGATCAATACATCTTCCAGAACAATGTGCGCTATCCGGGGAGATGGTATTACGGCGCTTGGTATAAGCGCTTTTGGTGATAATTCGATTGGAATAGATGTTACAGCCCAGGCCGGAGATGAATCGATAGCGATACGAAGCTATGGAGATGTTGAGATGACAGCTCGCCCTACTGAATCGCTACAGTTTAAAGGATCTCATACTTATATTGAGGGAATGGCAATAAAGGTAACGAACGTATCTGCCGATACTACGCTTGACCTATCAGTAGGCTGGGTCACTTGCTCTAATCAAAATAAAATAAGAGTATATCTTCCGCTAAATCCTCCAATTGGAAAGATCGTATATTTGATGAGAACTGCTAAGCAGGTAGATGTTGATGGAAATGGAATAGCTATAAGTTTTAAGGGTAGTATTATTTCAGTTCTTGGAATAACCAATAGGGCGGAAATTAATTTTTTCTTATATGATGGTACATATTGGATGAATGGATGGTTTAATGGAACTGTTTAATTGAAAATAAAGGAAATAATGAAAGTGAATTTTAGAATAATTGAGGTACAAGTCTCTTTTGAAGGTGAGAAGAGAGTATTTGATATTGCCCGTGAAATAGGCAATATGATGATGTACAACGGAAGTATTTTACTTGATATCGGCTTCGAGGATCTGGCTCGTACAATCTACTACTCTGATGGGGAAGTGGAAGTACCGGAACGTTATTGTAAGGCTATTATTGAAGTGGTGAAACAATCTTCGTTTATAGCAGCTATCAAACGTGAGGTAATAAATCTGTTGGGAGGCTGTTGACATGGGATACATAAGGTTTGTGATGAGTTTGCGAAAGGTGGATGAACAGGGGCATGCCACTCGTGCTGTTATTAGCCGTATTGAATCGGATATGGCAGATAACGCCATGCTTGAGACAAACCTGATTATGCATGCTTTGTCCGCTCCGGGCGGGAAGATTGTAGAGAACCTTGATTTTACACTGGATTCGGGAATATTGGATAATGATATATTAGGATAGTATTATGGACAGATTAGATAAGATATTCATCAAGGGTAATGTTCTGAAAGCGGAAGAACTGAACGAAATAGTAGGGAAGATTAATGAGCTTGCGGATGCATCGTTAATTATCGGTGACACTACGGGCACGGCTTATGATGGTGCCATGGGTGCGGCATTGGAGCAGATGGTACGGGAACTGACAGGTGGTGCCGGAACCATGTATAGCGTGTATGTGCGGAATAATATGCCTTCTTTGGGCTTTACTGCACAACACGGTGAGAAGTGTGTGCTCGACTTTACCTTTGTTTCACAGTATCGGGATGACATCAGTGAACCATATAAACCGACCGGAGAGCTGGGACTCTGTACGGTTATGATAAAGAACTCTAAGTTCACCGACTTCACGGTTGTAAAACGGATGGAGATATCGTCTAACGTTTCAGTTAAGCAGGACGTGTCCGAATGGCTGACCAGCGGTAGCAATAATATCAAAGTAAGTGTTGAGGGTGAGAATACCGACAAGACTACCGCTCCTGTTACTTATATCGTGCAATTGACTTCGCTTGGCATCAGTGCGCCGAACTTCGCCTGGTGGATGGCATTTGCGGGAGACATATCCATTCCAATGATTATTAATGGCAACATCAGCAAAACGTTGCATGTGACAGTTACTGGAGATAATTACAATCAGGGTTATAGCCAGAATCTTGGTACAGCCGTATATCTGGATACTCCTTATATCTATACGCTTCTGCATCCTGGAGCCACCGGTGTGTATAATGTCAGCTTCTACCTTTCGAATTCCGACAATACGATCCAGACAAAACTGGTATCTGTGAACATCATGTGTTTTTCTTCGGGTGAATCCGTGAAGCTGATGTGTGTGAACAATTTGGCTGGTCTGCTTACCAACTGGCAGGATAATACAGTCTTCGATTATGCCATTTATGACGGTTCGTCCGCACAGACTGACGCATTGTTTGCTATAACTAAAAACGGAACGGAAATATATAGTTCTGAGAATACCACTATTGCGACGAATACAAAGAACACTTTCACTTATCCGATGGAAGTGGATACAGATGACGATGCGAATTTTGATGTTGTTGTGTCTGTCACCAGTGGCAATAACAATCTGATTGAACCGATTACATTTGGTGTGAACAATTCGTTTGGATATTCCGCCACGGCAGGTGCAGTACTTTACATCAATCCCAAGACACGGAGTAACTCACAATCCAACAGCCGCAGCATTGTGAATGAGGCGGATAAGTCTGTTATCCCTGTGATCTGGAATAACTTGAACTGGGGCAATGACGGATGGGTGACGGATGATGAAGGTGTGAAGGCATTGAAAATATTTGCCCGCAGTTCTGCGGTGATAGATTATCAGCCTTTCACTATTGAAGCTGCCCGCAGGGGTAAGAGTATTGAGATTGATTTTAAAGTGGAGAACGCTTCGGATGCTTCGAAGAACATTATTACTATTGCCGAAGGGAATGTCGGCCTAAAGGTGTCCGGCGAGAATATTTCCTTCTTCTCCCAGTCTGAACATGAAAGTACCACACAGGATGTTCCTATAGATAACGGTGTGCGTATCCGACTAACAGTGGTTGTCATGCCGGATGCTTATGGCAATGCTGGGTTTAACATTGTCGCCATCTATATCAACGGAAAGAAGAACCGCCAGTATGCCTACGAAAGTAATGACTACTTCAAAAACACCGGAAAGATAACGTTGGGCAATGATTATGCAAACCTCTATCTTTATGGGTTACGTGTGTACGATTCGGCTCTGACTTCGGAAGCTGTACAGAAGAATTATATCAACCAACTCGTGACAATTGATGAAAAGCGAACAGAAAAGAATGTCAATCAGGTGTTGGATGGTGAAGGAGTGAATATTGACTTCAATGCCACGAGAATGCTGTACAACGTGTTTGTTGTTGACAAACCTTTCCCAAACTTGAATAACCCTTCAGGAGTGGCGGGTAATCTGGAAGTCTTCTTCAAGGATAAACCGGAAAGGAATTTCACGCTCACCAATCTGTTGGTGGAAGGTCAGGGAACTTCATCAAAGAAATATCTGGAGTGGAATATCCGATTCAAAATGAAAGGGCTGAAAGACGCTGAAGGCAATAAGATAAACTCCATCGCCACGTATGTCAACGGGACTACCGATAAGAACAAGGTACTCATGTTTGATGGGGTGCCGAAGTCCGGACGTCTGACAGCCAAGAAGAACTGGGCGAGTTCCATGCAGGATCATAAGGCCGGAAGTGTGGCTGCCTTCAATGATTTATATAAAGAAATAGGGCTGAGAAACGAGGCAATGGTAGCAGATGGCGAGATACGTGTAGCTGTTTATCAGGAGCCGTTTATCGGTTTCTCCAAATCCGTGAATGAGGAAGGGCGGGAGGTATATACTTGTATGGGAGAATTTACATTTGGCCCAGACAAAGGGGATGACCTTTGCTTTGGTTATGATACGGAAGCTTATCCGGCGCTATTGTCTGTGGAGGGGTCGGACAATGCTCCGCTGGGGGCTTTGTTCCGTGTTCCCTGGAATGCTACTAAGCCATATTGGACCTATAATCCTGATGAAGAGGCTTTCCAGTATAACAATACCAATTGTTGGGATTTTGATGCGGGGGAACTGAATGCCGATGAAACGGAACCTCTGTCAGCTCAGAAATGGATAGATGCCTATAACACTGTATATGTTTGCAATAATCGTATCAGACCGTTCAATGGAACACTTGCCGAATTGAACAATGCCATAACTGAATATCGCAGTACGGGCTATGAGTACTGGATTGCCAAGGCCGGTGATGCCAACCTTTATAATCTCTATTATTACGAGGCGGCGGAAGGAAAGTTCATTCCTTCCGATATTGGTAATGGCCAGATCAACTTGAGAACGCAGTTGGCTGCATATCTTGCATCCGAGCTGTCCGTATTTACATCCGACCAATTGAATGAGCTGTTTATCGCTGCCCGCGGACAGCTATTCCGGGCGACTGTACCGAACTACTTCGACATCAACGATGCTGTATTTCATCATAATTTCGTTGAGTTCACGGCCGGGACCGATCAGCGGGCGAAGAATACTTATCCATATAGTTTCTGTACAGCCGGGAGCAAATGGAGGTGGAGACTGGATGATGCCGATACCATTTTTCCAATCGACAACCAGGGACAGGACCGCAAACCCTATTGGTGTGAGATGCATGATTATTACGACAACGGTCAGCCTATTTGGAATGGTGAGACGTCTGTCTTTTGGAATCTGTTAGAACAGGCTTTCAGTGTTGAGATTACTGCGGGAATGCGTAAGATGTTCGCTGCTATGGAAAGTTTATGTGGCCAGTCTTCCGGTACTCCTTATGACAAGGCCTATGCTTTCTACAAGAAATATTATTTAGGAATTAAGGAGTACTTCCCGGCTACGTTAGTAAATTCTGATGCCAAGCGTTATGAACTTGCCAAGATAGCTTATGATAATGATTCCTACAGCAATGATACTGATCCTATCACGCAATCTCATGGTGATTTTTATTCGGCGGAAACTGCATGGATGAAGAAGCGTATCATGTATATTATGAGTAAGTATAATTATGGCTTATTCTCTGCCAATGGAACCGATACCATCATCGTACGTGCTGCCGGTGATTTGATAGACTATGACATCACTCCGGCTTTCGATATGTATCCTGCAATCGCTAACGGTACGTCCATAGTGTCGGGGAAACGCACCAAGGCTGGTGAAACATGTCGCATTACTATTGACCTTGGCGGTAGTGCCGACCAACAGAATGCGATTCAGGCGGCGAGCTGGTTATTGAGTATTGGAGACTGGCATAAAAAGAATGTTTCCGGTACCATGGTGGTACGCGGTAGACGACTGTCAGAACTCATACTCGGAAGTAAGACAGATAACGTAATAATCTCTATAACAGGACTTACGCTTGCTGATTGTAGTAGTATGCAGAAGATACTTTTATCCAATATTACCACTTTACAGGGGACTCTGGATTTAAGCACAATAATCAACATTCGAGAGGTTTATGCAGATGGAACTAATCTGAGCCAGATAAAATTACCGAATGGTGGCGGTCTTGAAATCATCGAGTATCCAGCCAACAATAAGTATATCACTTTCCGGAACTTTCCCATGTTGACGACAGAAGGTTTGAGAATTGGTCAATGTGCCGTTAATATTACCGACTTTTTGATTGAGAATTGTCCTTTACTGAAGCCTGTGAAGCTGCTCTCAGATATCATTGAGGCGCAGCAGTCACAAGGTACTAATCATCTGTTGAAGCACATTCGTGCGGTCGGTTTCGAAGAAGAATATTATACTGCTGATGCTCTTGATATGCTTGCAAATCTGGCAGACGGAACCTATGAAGGTTTGTCTGCTGAGGGACTGGCAGGAGAGGAACCAATTCCGGTTCTTGATGGTAAGATTACAGTATACTCAAAGTACTATCAGGACTTCGTTGATAAATTACGGGGAGCATTCAATAAGTTGGAACTGATAATGAAAGGAGAGCCTGCTGTTTATCTGGCCGATCCTGTTTGGCGTGAAATAGCTATTAGTCTTTGGGATACAGATCATGACGGGTTCATAACAGCAGCGGAAGCTTCTGAAAATAGACTTGTTTCTTTTGAAAATTTCGATAATGCTGCAAAAATTGAAATTCTTGATTTATCAGCATTATATACTAATATTACGCCATATATTGTAAATCTGACAAGAATTAAAAAGGTCATATATGGTAATAGTAAATACGCATCAAGTGTTAGCGCAAATTCCGCTAAAGGAAATACATCCATTGAATATGTTGATGCTGGTGATTATTATACCTCTATTGATTATGGTGCATTTTGGAAGTGTACATCTCTTAAAATAGTTATACTAAATAAGAATATCACAGTTATTGATCAAAGGGCATTTCAAGACTGTACTTCAATGGAAAGTTGCTATATAAAGGCTACGATACCACCAGCACTTGGTACATGGGCATTTGATAATAACCCATGCAAAATTTACGTTCCTCACGAAAGCGTTGCTACTTACAAAGCTGCAACAAACTGGAATCTGTATGCATCTCAGATATATGGATACGATTTCTAATAATCTTTTTCATACATTGATAAAGGCTGTATTAAACTGGCGCTTTCGCTCCATCCTGTTGCTGATTTATATATTAACACGCTTGCATCAGGTACATATATGGCAATAGGTTTTCCTGCATTCGTATAACCCCAACTACCGCTAAAAGTTGGAGGGACAATTGCACGACAGATAACTACTAATTCCTTTCCACCATTATTGGCGGGACGAGTTCCTATTGAGGTTATTGTACTTGGGAAATCTATTAATATACAACTCTTATTGCCATCTATTATATTATCATCACATACTTCACATCCTTCATTTATAATCAGCTCTTCAATGGCCGTACCTCTAAAAGCACCTTGTTTTATCCATATAATACTAGATGGTAGAGTTATTTTTTTTAAATTTGAACACCAACCGAAAGCGTCCCCATTTATATATGTTAATCCTGTAAAGTATCTAAATTCGTCAAAAGTTTCAATGACATTATTCCCTTTGCCATAACCATTTACAAACATACTATATGCATTGTCATTACGATCTGAAAGAGTTTCTATAGCAGCTAATTCTTCTTCTGTTAGCATTCCATCATTATCATAATCAACCTTCCGCACAGTAGTGTATCCAGCAGTATTGCTTGTATTTCCTGTAGTTGCTTTAAGTAACACATGAAACACTTCTGTATCTGCGAAGCGAATAGCCGGTTCTCCGTCCATCACTAAGTCTAATCTGTCAAAGATATTTCTCAGCGCATCCACAGAGTCCTGATAGAACCCTAAAATATGCCATAGAAATGTATGTGGAATACTATTAAATGTTATAGTAGAAAATTTGTGTTGACATTTAGTATGTTTTTAGAAGTTTTAGGGATTTCTCAAATAGCATTTACTAGATAGATGCGGAAGGATTTGTTGTGTGGCATGGTGGAGTAAATTAGTTTGTTTTGATAGAATTAAAGTAGAATCTTTAACTTTGTCCTCTAATATAGATGCAAGATACAATGGCTGAAACAATTCCTCAATTCTACAAGAGAATACAACGTTGTGATCCGAAACTGGATGCAACTTATTCTAAAGGGAAAGAATATTTCAATATCTTCTCCCGCCGGTGCAATTTCGGTACTGTGCAATTCAGCTATCGGGATTTCTATAAAGTAACTTTAATCGTTTTCTTTCTGGATGAATCTCAACTGATATTTGAACTTGTAAATAAATAAATTTAGTACTGATAAGATGAAAAACTCAATTCCCCGGTATACATTCTATAAGAATAAGTATGGAAGTGAACTTCTGATAGATGTGGTAGAACTGAAATATGTAAAGAGGTTCCTGGTTGAAAGCGCCGTACACACGTTGACTTATTATGACATTACTTTTGTAACAGAAGGGGAAGGGAGTTTTTCTATCGATAACCGGACCTATCAGGCTGTTCCCGGTGATGTTTTCTTTTCCAAACCGGGTGAGGTGCGGAATTGGGATACTTCCATTCTTCAAGATGGAAAAAACTGCATCCGGATTGCACTTGCCCGATGAACTTTATAAGCGTATGCTTCAGCTTTTGCATGATATTAAGGTAGAAATAGACCAATACAGACAGGACGATGTACATGTGTTGAGGGCATATCTTTACGAGGCGCTGATGTTACTGAACCGGGCTTATCAGAATATGATTTCGATGGAAGAGGGGAACAAAGAAGCGGGTGGTACACATATCAGTAAATTTATTGAATTAGTCGGGGCAGATATGAGAGAGCACCATTCTGTCCGGCATTATGCAGACAAACTTTGTATCACTCCCAATTACCTGAATGAGATTGTAAATTCAGCTATGGGAATGAGTGCGAAACAATATAATTGCATTTGAACTTCATTTTTCTACTGTTTCTTATTTTGTGCGATGCTTTCGCCAATGTACGGGTGAGACCCCTTTGGTTTACCGGAGTATGCATAAACCGTGAAAAGTACTATTTCTCCCTTTGTTTTTGTTATGCCGGTTTTCTGTTGTGTCCTTATCTTTGTCTCATTCAATAACCATTAAAATAATAATAAAATGAGAGATGTGGAAAAAACAATCGGGAATATGATTGATAAATTGAAAATCGCTTTCCTGGGTTCGGTGGATGAAGAAGGCTTCCCAAATGTAAAAGCTATGTTGCAACCCCGGAAGCGGGAAGGGATAAAGACGATTTATCTGACGACAAATACTTCATCGATGCGTGTCGCACAATTCCGGGAAAACAATCGTGCCTGTATGTATTTCTGTGATTCGAGGTTTTATAGAGGAGCAATGCTGCGTGGCACGGTAGAGGTGTTGACGGACAGTGCCAGTAAAGAAATGATATGGGAGGACGGGGATACCATGTATTATAAAGAAGGTGTTACTGATCCCGACTATTGTGTACTGAAGTTTACGGCAACTTCCGGAAGATTTTACAGTAACTTTAAATCGGAGAGCTTTGTTGTGGTGTAATTACGTATTGCTTGGGAGATATCAGATTTCTTCCAATGCATAATACTGGTAGTCGCGGAGAACGGTCTGGAGAAATTTCTCCTGATTGTTCTCACGGGGTGTCACAGAAAGAAGTTCCTGAACTTTTTTTGTCAGTTGTGCAATGTACCGTATGCGGTCTTTTTTCCCGGATTGTAAGGTTCGGGTAATTACGTTTATCTGTTCCAGCGATAAGTCAGCGGCTTGCGGATAAGTAGGCTGGTAGTTCTGGGTCAGATAATCAAATTCGTCAAGGCTGACATGTATCTTACGGTAGTTTTTCTCTTTGATAACCATGGTACCCGCGGCAAGGTCTCCCATCCGTTGACTGTTTTTGGTTAATAGAGCGACTAATAGTCCGAGACCTCCGGTAATCGGACCATCGATAGGGAAGAGGAGCCACCGGAGTAAGTAGGAACTTATGCTCGGAACGGAACCGTCAGCTTTTACAACACGGATATTCATCAGTCGTTTCCCAAGGCTTTGTCCGTAATTGAACATCTCACATAGAAAAGAATAGAACAGCACCGGTAAATAGATTACCGCCAGGAAGAAAACCATTGTGAAATCCGAAGGCAGGCGGAGCTTGGATAATACCGTTACAGTTGAAAATATATAGAATCCAATCAGAACGTAATCAATAATCAAAGCAATGATTCGCTCGCCAATACTGGCGGGCGTCTGGCTGATGCGGACAAATTGCCCTGTAAGAATAGTAGATTCTGCCATTGCTAATTGAATATTTCTAAGTATTTCGTTGCAAATATATCATTATTCTCTTACTTTTGTTATTGATTTCAGACAAAACT
>ERZ827492.1476-NODE-1476-length-18981-cov-3.342597_pt1 | contig 18981 bp, 25 predicted proteins | sample MGYA00519704_ERZ827492 | MGnify/ENA primary metagenome ERZ827492 (study PRJEB31778, sample SAMEA3449325) | human gut metagenome | biome: human gut; feature: human-associated habitat; material: faeces | place: United Kingdom | collected 2010/2012 ...
ACGCATCGAAATCGCGAATGATGCGCTTTGTGACCTGCGCCGGCACCTCCGCGTCAACTGGCGTGACCGTCGTGTAGCCACACATGCCCGCTGCCAGCTGCTCGTCGCGAATCTCATGCTCCTCGACGTCATAGAGACTCGGAACATATACGCCCTCGATGCGGGAGAGCTCGCGCAGAATCTCCGCACGCGACGCACCCCGCTTCTTGAGTGCGCGATGCCTGAGCGCGACTTCCACGTCGAGCTCTTCACCCTCACCCACGAAGATGAGATCGAAGAACGGCGCGAACGGCTCGGGGTTGTACGCACAGGGACCACCGCCCATGACGAGCGGTTCATCCTCCCCGCGCTCGTCAGCATGCAGCGTGATGCCGGCAAGATCAAGAAACTCGAGGATATTCGTGGCACAGAGCTCGTGCGGCAAGGTGATGCCGACGAAATCGAAATCGCGCACGGGCGTATAGGTCTCGAGAGACGCAAGCGGCAGCTCGTGCTCGCGCATGAGCGCGATCATATCGACCCAGGGCAGATAGGCACGCTCGCAGTAGATATGCCCGTTGGCGTTGAGGCAATCGTAGAGAATGGCGATGGCCTGGTTTGCCTGGCCAATCTCGTACGTGTCCGGATACACGAGCACTGCATGATAATCGGCGCCATCCTTCTCAGAAGGCGTGACGCTACCCCACTCCTGGCCCAAATAACGCGAGGGCTTCTCGACCCGAGCGAGAAGCGGCGCATAGCGTTGCCACAGATTGAGTTCATGCACGTCGTCTGCCTCCAAGGCCGATTTTGAAATCATGGAATGCTGGCTTACGGTACTGCCTAGTTGTGAGCGGTCGCGCTGCTCACGACGTTGCCGACAAGGTCTTCGCCCTTGTTGACGACGGGAGCCGCCTTCTTGGCGACCTTGGCAGCCACATCGGAAAGCCCGTGCAGTTTGCCGTTCTCCTCGTAATATTCGATCGCGGCAATCGCCATGCCCATCGTTCCCGATGCGGCAACGGCGGGCTTGATGGCCCACCCCAGCATGGGGACGTGCGCGACGAGCTTGCGCGCCACGGCACGGCATCCAAACCCGCCCGCCGTCACGGCCAGCACCTCGCCGATGCGCTCCTTGTTCATCTCCTTGCCGTACACGGCGGCAATCTGGAGCACCATCTTGGCCTGGTTGAGCGCGATGAGCGGCATGTCGGCACCCGGCACGAAGAAGACGAGCCCGATGGCACCGTTCTGGATGGTCGTCTGCTTGGCAAGCTCGACGGCCAGTGGATGACGTATGAACGGAAAGGCCCGCGCAAGCGAGAGGCGCTTGCTCGGCACGTTCTGGACGATCCAGGTGCCGAGCTGTTCGAGTGGACGTGCGGACTCCCCATCGAGTTCGAGGTCCACGAGGTTCTCGAGGTCGATGCCCCTGCCCACGCCAGGCGTATGGGCCGTACCCGTCAGGGTCGGAGCAGTATTCGCCGACAGCGTCATATCGGCATAGGCCTGCGCCGAGCGCTTGTCATTCGCAAAGTAGGTCTTGCCGCGCTCGATGACGACGACCGCGGGGACGTCTTGCTCCTCGGCCGCATGCACCACGTCGCCCAGCAGCAGCGAGTCACCGCCGATGACGACGACGAGATCGGTATCCTTGGGGATGACGGGAACCTTTTTGTCGAGCACGACATCCGTGACATGAGCATTGGATGATACGTCGACGAACGCCTCGATCACCTTGTCGACGAGCGCGTTGCTCGCCGTCGGGTCGAAGACGAGCTCGACACGCGAAGGCAGGTCACGCTGCTGCCCGATGGTCGTGATCGCGCTTAGTACCTTGCTTACGTCAATTGGCATGCTCGGCATAACGTGTCCGAACCTTTCTCTTCCTAGCCCAGAGCGTCATTGCGTCTTGACCAGACCGATAAGAGCAAGCCGACGCAAATGAAGTTGGTGAACATGAACGAGGAACCGTAGCTCATGAACGGCAACGGAATGCCCGTAATGGGCATGAGCCCCAAGTCCATGCCTATGTTCTCTACAATCTGGAACAACCACATCGCCATGATACCAGCTGCGATGAGCGAGCCGAACAAATCCGACGACGAAAGCCCGATGCCCAGCGCCGTCAAGAGCAGCGCCAGGTACAGCACAAGCAATATGAACGCCCCCACGAAGCCAAACTGCTCGGCGTAGACGCAGAAGATGAAGTCGGTCGCGGATTCGGGCAAGAAGCCGCCCGAGGACTGTGTCGCGTTACCCCAGCCCTTGCCGACGAGCTCGCCGCTTCCGACGGCGATCTTCGCCTGGTTGAGATTGTAGGCATCGTCTGCATATTCGGGATTATCCGGGTCGATGAAGACGAGCAGACGACTCATCTGGTACTGCCTGATGAGCTGCACGTCGCCACCCGTCCAGTCATTCACGACGCCATTGATCCCGAGCAGGGCCGCGACGCCCACTACGGCCGTGGCGACCGAGATGATGAGCCACCGCCGTGCCACGCCGCCAATGAGCAGGATGCAGAAGCCGACGATGAGAATGACGAGGGCCGTACCCAAATCCTCGCGCATGAGCAGAACGAAGGGTATGAGCAAGATGCCGAGCAGCTTCAAGAAGTCAGCGCCTCGGACAATAGAACCCTGGTACTGCGCGGTAGCCGCACCGATTGCGAGGATGGTCACCGGTTTGGCAAGCTCGGACGGTTGAAAGGTGAGCGAACCGATCCTGATCCACGACGTCGCGCCGTTCACCTCATGGCCAAGACCGGGAACCATCGGCAACAAGATGAGAATCGCATCGAGCACGATGAGGGGAACGAAGAGATTGGCCAGACGTCGATAGTCGAAGAACCAAACGGCCACCATGATGACGATGCCAATCGCCACGCCAACGAGCTGGCGCGTAATCGAATACTCGGTTTCGGTCCTCGTCACCGCATAGAGCGTGATAAGGCCGCAGCACAGGATGAGCGCAATGATGACGAGCAGGATGATGTTGGCCGGAATCGAGAACGAGCGCTTTTCGCCCGAACGGGAAAGGTTGGCAGACGAAGCAGTGCGCGCGTGAACCTTGGGGGACTTTCCGAATGAGAACGACGGCATATCCGTATCAGCGCTCCTCTGTTGCGGAGCCGGAAACGTGCTCTGCAGACAGGCCGAAGGCAGCCGAAAGCACCGAGCGCACTGCGGGCGCGGCGCACGTGGCACCCGATCCGCCTTCCTCGATGCAGCAGACGCACACGTACTCGGGTGCATCGGTCGGACCGTAGCCAACGTACCAGCCGTAGTCGTCCTTGCCGGCGACCTCGCCGGTGCCCGTCTTGCCGGAGGTGGCGATTCCCATATCCTCGAAAACACGGGAAACCGATCCGTTCTCGACAACGCCGCGGAAACCGCTGCGCATGATGTCGATGTTCTTCTGGTCAAACTCGGGCTGGATAATGCTTCCCTGATAGCGTGCGCCATCGACTGCCGTCATGGTTCCGTCCGTGGATATGACGGAATGCAGTAGCACGGGCTTGGGCACGCGGCCGGTTGCAAGCCCCGCATAACCACAGCAAATCTGCAGCGGTGTCACGAGCAGGTCGCCCTGGCCGATGATGAGGTTCGAGAGGTCACCTGGCAGCCATGCCTGGCTCTCGGGTGCATCACGGTTGAACTTCTTCTTCCATTCGGGCGTGGGCACGCGGCCCTCGGATTCACCCGAAAGCTCGATACCCGTCTTGGATCCAAATCCCCAGCTCTTGAGATAGTCTTGCAATGCCGTCTCGTTCTCGCTGTACTGGTAGAAGTTCTTGGCGATCTCGTAGAAGACGACGTCACAGCTCTCGACGATGCCCTTGTGGAAGCCAATTGATCCGTGACCACTCGTCTTCCAACACTTCTGGGGCCACTCCTCGCCAAATCCCGTCCAGGTGCCCTCGCACTCCCACACCGAGCTGTCGGTGACGAAGCCGTATTCCAGACCCGCCAGACCCGTGAAGCCCTTGAAGGTGGAGGCAGCTGGATACAAGCCGGCGATGCAACGATTCGAGAGCGGGTAGGCCGAGTCTTCGCTCGTCATCTCCTCCCAGACATCCGACGATATGCCGCCGATGAACTGACTCGGGCTATACGACGGAGCCGAAGCCATGGCGATGACCTCACCGGTATTGCAGTTCATGCAGACAATGGCACCGGAGCGGGCACTGTCGTTGCCCGACACAGCCGCGTCGGCAAAGGCGCGACGCAGGGCCTCCTCAGCAACCTTCTGCACGTTCGCGTCAATGGTGATGCGGATGTCATTGCCTTGCACGGGTTCGACCGAATCGACGGCGTTCACGACCTCGCCAGCCGCATTGACCTCAACGCGCTTGATGCCGCGATCGCCCTGCAGGTAGGACTCGAAGGCCTGCTCGACGCCATCCTTGCCGACGATGTCGCCCGACTCGTAGGTCAGGCCATTGACCTCGCGCTTGAGTTCCTCCTGGGAGATGGTGCCCGTATAGCCGAGCACATGTGCCGCCAGGTCGTCGTTCGGATACGTGCGCACGGTGCGGCTCTCGATGCGTACGCCGGGAAACGCGTTGGGGTGCTCGGAGATGTAGGCGACGGCGCGGTCATCGACATCGAGCGCGATGAGTCGGTCGGCCTGCGCGCCCTGCGTCTGCGAGGCGGCAAGCGATGCAATGGTCTCGCGCGGAATGCCGAGTACATCGGAGAGACGCTGTATCACGAGCTTGTCGTTTTGCACGTCGGCGCTTGCCAAAACCGCAAAGGTTGAGCGATTGCCAACGAGCTCGACGCCATTGCGATCAAAGATGCGACCGCGCGGCGCGATGGTCGTGTACTCGTTGATGCGATTGCCCTCGGCCTTGGCCGTGTACTCGGCACCGGAGATGACCTGCATCGACCACAGTTTGACGATGAGCGCACCTATGCAGGCGGCAATGACGGCCACGAAGCCAAAGAAGCGGCGGCGCGTCGGACCCTGGCTGTCACCGCCAGGGCCACCATGTGCTTCGGTGCTCATGGCAAGCTCGGATGCGTTGCGCGTGTCGATGGGGATGCGTGTTGGCCTGCGTCGTCCCGAGCGGATGACGATAACGATGATGGCAATGGCCACGACTATGAGAAGAACGCTGATTGCTGCAAAAATTGCCGCTGTCATGCACTCATCTCCCTACTTGAGACGTGACTTCATGTGGGACATCGCGCGCTTGTTCCCGTCGCGGTGCTCGCCCAGACGCGTGGGCATGCCCGCGCTGTCATCGGCGATTACCAGGCCAATGGTAACGAGAGCGATGACCGCGAACACGGCCGTGTACAGGGCCGAGGGAAGCGAATAGCTCAACATCGTCGACATGACGCCACCGCCCTCCGAAGACGTGAGAATGGCGGCGATGCCATAGCCGATCTCAAGCAAAAGCGACGAGAGGACGGCGACGCCAATGGTCACGATGGGTGTGAGCAAATCCATGCTCTCGCCCGCGACACCCACGATGAAGGCGATGAGCGTGAGCACGAGGGCCATGCAGCCAATGGTGCCACTGCCCATGAGGTCGTAGAGCAAGCCGAGGGAGAAGCCCGTGATACTTCCGGCGGCCGTCCCCGAGCGCATGCTGATGAGGAGCACGGGGATAAGCAAGAAGTTGGGCCTGCATCCCATGATGGCAATGGCAGGGGCGATGCCTGCCTGCAACAGGATGCATAGGACGATGGTGATGAGGTAGACCGTCTGCTTACTCACCGGCACCACCTCCACCTGAGCCCGTACCGGTTTCGCCTTCCGAGCCCGAACCAGAACCGGAGCCGCCGGAGCCCGTCTGGTCCCCTGCGGCCGCTTGCCTCTCGCGTGCTGCCTGCTCTTCTGCCCTGCGCTGGGCCTCGGCGGCGCGGTATGCCTCGTTCGCCTCGTTGAGCAGCGCCTTGGCGATGGCTCCGACCCTCGCGGAAGAGGCATTCACCGAGTTGGCCGAGTCGATGATGAGCTGCAGGAGCTCCTCGTTCAGGATGCGCTCGGTCTCGGTTTCGTTGCCGGTCAAGACGAGTACTTCCTCGCAGGATTCGATGTTGAAGAGCGGGTCGACGGTAATGCGGTGATAGAGCTTGGACGAGTCTGCCTCGATGGCGCGCACGGTGCCGACGACGATACCGCGCGGATAGGTTCCGCCGCTTCCCGACGCGATGACGATATCGCCTTCGCCCACGGTTGCATCGATTGGCACGTATTCGAGGGTGAGCGTACCGTCGTAGGAACCGTGCATGATGCCGTGTGCGCGCGAGTTCTGGACCATGACCGCCACGGACGAATTCGGGTCATTGATGAGGCGCACGACGCTCGCGGCTTCGGTCACGGACTCGACCTGCCCGTAGAGACCACAGGTGCTCATGACGCCCATGCCGACACGCACGCCGTCACGCGATCCCTTGTTGATGGTCGCGGTGCGATCCCAGCCGGAGGTCATGGAGATGACCTCTGCGCTCAGGGTCTCCAAGCCGTATATGTCGGAGAACTGCAGCATCGCGGTAAGGCGCTGGTCTTGCTGACGGTACTCCTCGAGCTCTGCCACGAGCGTGCGTAGCTGGCTGTTCTCTTCCTGAAGGCGTGCGACCTCCTCATCGACATCGACAGCACCGACGTTTGCAAAGGGCGTCGAGACGACGGAGCAGACCTGCGCGATGGGCTGGGTCACGGTCTGCACGACGCCGCGCGCGACCGCGAAGGGGCCCGAGTTCCCAAAGCGCACGCACAGCGTGATGAGCATGACAGATATGACAATCAGAACAATCGGAATCAACCAAAGACCCGAGCGTCTGTTCTGACTCTGGTTGCTAAACGAGAGTCCAGGCATGAAGCGTTACCTCTGCTGCATGTATGATTGCGAGAGAAAATCAGGTGCCTCAAGAACCATGGCGCAGCCCTCGACAACGTTGATGAGAGCCGTCTCCGACACGTGCACGGGAACACCGATCTCGGCGCGTAAGCGCTCGTCGAGGCCGCGTAACATGCCGCCACCGCCCGTGAGCGTAATGCCGTATTCCATGAGGTCGCTCGCCAGATCAGGCGGCGTCTCGTCAAGCGTGTCCTTGACCGCCTGAATCATCTTGGCAATGGGCTCCTCGAGAGCCTCTCGCACATCTTCGCTTTCAATTCGCACGGTTCGCGGCAGGCCCGACAAAAGGTCACGACCGCGCACCTCAACATCGACTTCCTCGACAAGCGGTGCCGCCGAGCCGATGGTGATTTTGATTTCCTCTGCCGTGCGCTCACCGATGGCAATGTTGTAGTGGGTCTTGGCGTACTGCACGACAGCCGCGTCAAACGCATCGCCCGCGATACGGATGGATGTCGCGTTGACGATGCCGCCCATGCTGATGACGGCGACCTCGGTCGTACCGCCACCGATGTCGACGACCATGGAACCGGTCGGGCTATCGACGGGCAGGCCCGCGCCGATGGCGGCGGCCATGGGCTCCTCGATGAGGAAGGCCTGACGTGCGCCAGCCGTGATGGTCGCCTCGAAGACGGCGCGCTTCTCGACGGAAGTGACGCCGCTGGGAACGCAGACGACGACGCGCGGCTTGGGATGCCACGGCATGCGCTTGCCCTGGGCGCGCGAGATGAAGTAACGGAGCATGGCCTCGGTCACGTCAAAGTCGGCAATGACGCCGTCCTTGAGTGGACGCATGGCGATGATGCTGCCCGGCGTGCGGCCGAGCATCTCCTTGGCATCGGCGCCAACGGCCAGAACGCGCTGGTCCTGCTTCTCGATGGCAACGACTGAAGGCTCGTTGATGACAATGCCCTGACCTCGCACGGACACGAGCGTATTAGCCGTACCAAGGTCGATAGCCATATCGCTACCGAAATTGCCAAAGAGTCTGTCTGTCAGCGACATAGTCGCTCCTTACTTTATCTGGTTCATATTTGAAGCGTGGCCTGCAAGTGTAGCACGGCACCGTTTTTCAATCGGGACTGCTGCCAAATCTGAACCTATTCCACATAAATTGCTACGGTTTTGAAAATAAAAGGTAACGCACGAAGGCCCGCCATCGCAGACGGGCCTTCGCCTCAAGATAATCTCCTAGCCGAAGAAGACGCCGATCTCGCGCTCGGCGCTGGCAACGGAATCACTGCCATGGATGACGTTCTCGTCCATGGTCAAGCCGAAGTCGCCGCGAATCGTGCCCGGAGCGGCATCAGCCGGGTTGGTGGCGCCCATGAGCTTGCGCACGGTGGCAACGGCGTTCTCGCCACTCACGACCATCTTCACAACCGGACCGCTCGTGATGTAGGCGATGAGACCCTCGTAGAAGGGCTTGCCCTCATGCTCGGCGTAGTTGGCCTTGGCGAGCTCCTCGCTCACCATGCCGAGCTCCATGCGCTCGACGGTGAGGCCCACGCGCTCGAAACGGTTCACGATCTCGCCGATGTGACCGTTGCGAACGCCGTCCGGCTTAATCATGGTGTAAGTCTTCTCGATCATCTTGCTTCAATCCTTTCACTTTCACCCGCGTCATCGTGACCCGGGCCTTATCTGGTGTTTCTTTTACTGCTCGCTCGGGAAGTAGAGCTGAACGAACTCGATTGCCCACGAGATGCCGTTGCGCGTGAGAACGACCTCATAGTCGATGGTGCCACCTTGCGCGAGCGTGGCCTTCACGAAGACCGCAGTCTGATCCATGCTGCGTTGCACGGCCTCGACGCTATAGGAGGTCAGGTCTTGCAGCGATGCCTCCTGGGCACGCTGCATGCTCGGGCTCACGTCCTTGGCCCAGTACTGGCTTGTATCACCATCGTTCTGGACGGCGGCGAAGAAATCCTCGGTGACCGTCTCCTGCAACGGGTACCCGTAGCCAAGTACGTAGGCGGCGCAGGCTGCGCCGGCGACGAGAATGCAGAGGACAACAAACACGATGGCAATCTTCAAGCCGCAACCACGCGCCTTGCGGTTCTGGCGCTTGCCCTGACGTGCGTTGCTCTTGATTTGCTGCTCGGTGATGTCGAAGAAGGCCGTGTCCTCGGGCGAGGGCATGTGCATCTCCGTGGAATCCATGAGCTCGGCAGACTCGCGCACGTCGGCGTACTCGTCGCCGAAGTCGAAGGCGACACCGTACTCGTAGCCAGGCTGCTCGTTGTAGGTGAAGGGCGTCTCGTCGAGACCGGAATCATATACCTGCTCGCCAGATGCATCGCCCTGCGAGGCGGGACCGGCCTCCTGGGGGAGCTCGATCTTGCCCGTGGCATCCGCATCACTCGCGTTGTCGCTCGGAAGCGGCGTGGGCAGCGCCTCCATGGCAATCGTCTGCGCACGCGAGGGATCAAGCGTCTCGCCCGCAGCCTCGACAGGTGCCGCCGGTTGCGTCTGCTCGGCCGGCTGCGCGTCATCCTGGGCCGTGCCCTGCGCATCACGCGGAGCAAACGGATCGAAGTCCTCGGCCTCCTCGGGCGCGTTTGCGTCAGTGGCGACGGGCAGAATGTAGCCCGTGTCGAGGATGCCAGGCGCACGCGAGTCGACACGCTCCTTGAGCGTGCGTGCGATCTCGTAATCGTGCATGGCAAGCGAGGGCATTTCCTCGCCGATTTCCTCGGCCTTCTCGAAGGCGTTGAGCGCACGCGGAACGCGGCCCTGTGCCATGTAGGCCTGGCCTAGGTTAGCGTAGGCCTTCGCACGGGCGCGATCGTCGAGATCGAAATCGAGGGCCGTCTCGTACACGGAAACGGCATCTTCGGGACGTCCGAGCTCCATGAAGCAAACGCCCAGGTTGACGAGTGACTTGGCAGGAGCCGGATTGGCGGGATCGAGCGCGGCTTCGCGATATGCGGCGCCCGCCTCGACCATGTTGCCGAGCTTGAGCTGTGCGGCACCGATACCGGCATACGCCTTATAGGGCGTCGTGTAGATGGGATAGTCGAGCGCGCGCCCGAATGCCTCGAGCGCGTTCTCGTAATCCTTCGTGCCCAGCAACGCCGTGCCCAAGTTGACGTAGAGCGACGGCTTGCGCTTCTCGGGACTGCCCGTGAGCGCCTTGAGATAGTACTCGGCGGCAGAGCGCGGGTCATTGCTCTTCACGTAGCAATTGCCAATGAGGTGGTAGAACTTGCTGAGGTCGGCGGGCGCAAGACCTGCAACGTCATGCGTGCAGGCGATGAAGCCCTCGAGGGCAGCCTTGTAGTCACCCTTGGCATAGGCTTCCTGCGCCTCTTTGAAAACCTCGACTTTCATGATAGAAAGCTCCCTTTGGTAGACGTGCGCCTACTAGTCTGCGTTCTCGATCGTGATGTTCTCGATGACGCTACCAGCGCGAAGCTTGCTGATGACGTCGAGACCCTCGATGGTGTCGCCGAAAACCGTGTAGTCGGTATCGAGGAAGTGCTGGGGACCGAGGCAGAAGTAGAACTGGCTACCGGCGGAATCGGGCATGGAGCTACGCGCCATTGCCAGAGTGCCATCCTCATGCGAGTTGTTGGGGTTGGTCTTCCACTCGCCCTTGATGGAGTAGCCAGGGTTGCCGGTGCCCGGCATGCCCTCGGGGCCGCTCTTGCCAGCGGCAACGTCGGCAGCAGACATCTCGCGCGTATTGGGGCAGCCGCCCTGGATGACAAAGCCCGGCACATAGCGATGGAACTTCAGACCATCATAGAAGCCCTTCTGCGCGAGCTCGACGAAGTTGCCAACGTGGATGGGTGCGTCCTCGCCATGAAGCTGGACGCGAATCGTGCCCTCATCGGTCGTGATGATGGCGATTTCCTTGCCATTGGGCTTATATTCCGGCGTATACAGAGCCATTGTTCCTCCTGAATGTAGTACATGATGAAGTTGCTAAACTCTATGATTTTAGACGATAAGTGAACAGACGGCAAAAAGGCCAGCGGCAATAGCCCCTGGCCTGCGGTTTTTCTGGTGCCCCCTACAGGATTCGAACCTGCGGCCTTTTGGAAAAAACGGCTACCGGGGGATACACAAGAGACGCCGGAAATAAAAAACACAAGCTCATTGCGCATTTTCGATACGAGATGATGTCATGGAGACGGCACGAACGCACACGAAACGCACACGCGACGATGCCATGTCGCGGGTCACGCCGCGACCCTTATCGTCTCGACCTCCTCGATGCCCCACGCCCTGCAGGCGCCGCGGTACACGGACGGGTAGTCGTCGTGGATGTAGATCCGCGTCGGCTCGAGCGACGCCCAGCCGGCGTATCGCATAAGGTCGAAAGCAGACATGCTGCGCGCCATGCGCGACAGGTTGCTGTGCCGCAGCTGATGCAACCCGACACCATCGTACTTCGTCCCCTTCGTGACCTTCTTCCACCACTTGTAGAGGTTCTGGGGCCTGATGTAGCCGCCCACGACGTTGCAGGCGAGCGGCAGGGCGTCGGCGAGCCCCCTTTTCTCCTTCCAGCGCCGGCACTCCCGCACCTTGGCGTCGAGGCGCGGCATGACGGGGAGGTCGCGGCGTCCCGCCTTCGACTTCGGCGCACCCGGCTTTCCGGTCGCCTCCTTGACCGACTGGGAGACGCGCATGATCGACGTCTGCACCTCGGCATCGAGAACGGCGACGGACTCGCCGCGTCGCAGCGCCTCGCACACGATCAGGTACATCGCCATGACGTACCCGCTCATTGGCAGGGTGTCGAGCCAGTCGAGCAGGCCCATGAGCTCGTCCCAGGACAGCGCCCCGACCTCTTCGGTGTCGGGTTTCGGGTCCTTGATCTTTGCCATTGGGTTGCGGGCGAGGAGCTCGTCGTCGACGGCCTGGGCGAAGGTCTGGCGCGCGAAGCGGTATATGTCGCCCATGGACGTGTTGGACAGTCGTCCGGTGCGCGTGAGCTCGGGGCGTTGCGGGTTGTCTCGGATCCAGTCCATGGCCTTGCGGCAGTCCGCCGGCCCGATCGCGTCCATCCTCATGGGGCCCAGCGCGGAGCGCTCCACCGCGCGGAGAAGCCGCTTCTCCTGGGCGACGGTGTTCGGCGTCGTCACCTTGGACTTCTCACGCGTCTCGACTCGTGCCCTGGCGTAGGCCGCGAAGGTGTCGTCGTTGGGGATGACCGCGCCGAGCTCACGCTCGAAGTCCGATAGCGCCATCTTGGCCATGGAATGCGTGCCGTCGAAGCACCTGGTCTTGCGGGCTTCCTCCTCCGTAAGCACCCACAGCCGCCACCTGCGGCACTTGCCGTTGGGCTTGTCCTTATCGCGTTTCCAGACGCCAGAGGATTTCACGCGCATGGTAGAATCCCCCCATCGAGTAGGAGGTGACCGGCATGGCAAGCGATGACATGCACGTCGTCATGTACAAGATTCTCGCGTACCTGTATGCATGCATGAAAGACGATGCAACGCCAGATAAAAGCATGTATTCGCACAAGGCCCTGGGCGTAAACGAGGGTTACTGGAACTCCATCATGGCCGAACTGTCGCGTCGAAAGCTCGTTAAGGGCGTCGACGCGAAGCCAATGATGGACAAGGACTACGTAACAATTGTGAGCCCCCGCATCACGATGGAGGGGGTAGAGTTCCTCATGGAGAACTCCATGATGCGCAAGGCGCGCGACTTCCTGATCTCGATCAAGGCGGCCGTGCCCTTCGCCTAATGTGCCAAGACGTTTTCGCATGTTAAAATGCACCTGCCTTCCGATTCGTCGGTTGGTTCGATTTGGAGCCTCGCGCCAGGGTGGCCGCCCGTACGCGCGGGGCTCGCTTTCTACGCCGTCGCTACGGCCTTCTTGGGGCGGCCAGCCCTGGGGCTTTCCGCCTTGCGGGCCTCGACGCTGGCGCGGGTCACCCACGTGCGCCCCTCGTGCTCGAAGCTCTCGAGCTGCCCGGCCTTCACCATCTGCGACACGCGGCCGCGCGTGACGCCGAGCTCGGTCGCCGCGGCCGCGGCCGTCATGCGCGGGACCGTGTCCTTCCCCGCGTTGACGGCCACGATGAGCGTCCTGCCTCCCTCGTGCCTCGGCTCGTTTCCGAACGTCGCCTCGGGGATGGGCAGGTCGTGCATCGCGCGTTGCTCCATCTCGCACTGGAGCCAGTCGGCCGCGCTCTCAGCGACGTCCCTCACGTCGTCTCCCTGCGTGCCGCCCTCGAAGTCGAAGGGAAACGCCAGCATGGCCCCGCCCTCGCCCTCGAACACCTCGAATTCGTATACGTGCAGCATGGTCGCTCCTTTCCCGGCGGCCGGCGGTGGCGGGGCTATTTCAGCCCCGCCTGCTTCTTCATCTCCTTGAAGAGCACGTCGTCGATCTCCGCGTGCCTTCCGATCTCGGTCCATCTCCCGTCGGGATGCACGTACTTGTCGTGGTTCGTGCCTCCCATGTTGACGAAACCGTGGGATTTGAAGAACTTCACCACCTCTCGCCTCTTGACCATCTCGCCTTCCTTCCTTTCGATGTCTATATTATAAACTATTGTTTAGCGTAATGGAATAGGAATAATAAACTTTTGTTAAGGTTTTTATGCCCCGCCTAGGCTATCCCTCACGACAAAAGCTCAGGAAAAAGCTCTCGTCCATGATCTGCGGGTTTCCTGCTTTCGCAAGCTGCTTTTCTGCCTTTATTATCTTGCTCGATTTGTCCCCGGAAACGGTGTTCCGGAAGTCGAGTGATCCTACGATCAGATAGTCCAGATTTTTAGTCACTCCCGTTCTGGGCTTTGCGCCAAGGTTGACCGCATGTTGATGCGCCTCGTCTCTCGTCATGCCGGAAAGAGCTCCGGTGAAACACACTTCTGCTCCAAAGAAGGGATTGGATTCGTCAATCTCATCGACCGTCGGTGCGTAATCGCCAATGGGCTTTTTGCTGTGGCCGCGTCTCTTCCGCCATTTTGCGAACCCTGCCTCAACGTCGCTGCCGAAAAGATCGACAACCATTGAGCGCATGGCCTCGAAACAAGCTACGGTTGCGCTGACATCCGCCATAGCGCGATGTTCCGGCCGCAAATCGACCCCCAAAGCATCAACAAGATCTTCTAACCTCCGTTTGGGTAAATCTGGAAGGACGTAACGAGACAAACGCATGGTATCTACAAGCTGCTGCTGGTCAATGTCTATGCCAAAACCCCTGTAGGCTGATTCGATAAAGCGCATGTCAAAGCAAATGTTATGCCCCACAATCGGCAGCCCGCTTCTAAACCAATCAATCAGGTCTCCGAATGGTATAGATGGATCAGGCGCATCTTCGAGCATTTCAGTCGTTATCCCGGTGAGCTCTTCTATGAATGGGTCAATTGGCAGATCAGACGGCCGCACCAGTGATTCATACGTGTCGATAATTCTATAGTTGTCGACTTCAATTGCCGCGACTTCTATCACCTCGCACCATTCGGCGCTAAGTCCGGTTGTCTCGACATCGATGACGATGTAGTGACTAGGGACGGCAACTGTTGTTCTTTCCTTTCTGCCCATTTCAATCCCCTTTTCACGCTATCTCTTCCATGCCGGGAAGATCCTCACGACCTTCCCCCTCTTTTTCGATACGCCGCGCTGGGTCGGCGGCTATCGACTTGACCACATTCGCGACGTCCGTCTTGCTCTCCTCGTTCAAGGACTCGTAACAGCCGTTCAGCTGCTCTTGGCGTGGGTCAGAGAAAGCCGGCCTGGTCACTTTTCTGCCAACAAGCTCGTCAATCGTACAGTCAAGTACATCAGCAAACTCCCAGGCCTTGTCTAAAGGAAGAGATACGCGTCCCTGCTCATATTCAACATAAGCTGATTCCTTCATGCCTATTTCCCTGGCGAATAGTCCCGCATTTTTGTATCCGTGGGCTTTTCTGCAGGCTTGAAGATTTTTGCCAATGCGTTTTTTGAGCGATTGATTAGCCATGGCAACCTCCTGTCCGCCGTAAGAATAGGGCATGTACCTAAAATATTCAATATTTTATTAAGATTTTGCTTGATTTATTGGGATATGCCCATATACTCATCATATAGAATTGGTAAATACCCAATTTTCTTGAGGAGTGATGGGAAATGACCGAACGAAACGCCAGACGCCAACAACGCAGAAAAAGCATCTCGGCAGGTCTTAGAAGCCATCGTGCCGCAGAAAGAGTGTCGCAAAAGGATTTTGCGGAAAGTATCGAGGCAAATCCCGCGACCGTCAGCAATTGGGAAAACTGCGGAAGCGTCAGCACGGAGGACGCATGGGAGATCGCCGACCATTACGGCATCACCCTTGACGAACTTGTCGGCCGTACTGTTCCGAATCCCCGGGAGGCCGTCGCATGAGCGGTCTCAGCATTGCGTTCCTCATCTGGATGGCCTCAACCACCATCATCGCGATCGACATGTGGTGGAACGTCAGGCGTCTGGAGAAAAGGCTTGTCGATGTAGAGAGGGTCGCGGATTACGTGAAATTCGAACAGATGGACATATCTGATCGGAGGAAGGAATGGATTTGAACATTGCCATAGGCATGACGACGGGACTGGCCTTCTCGATGCTGTGCTGCACCCTCATCGTCTGCGTCAAGCTCGAGGCAATCCTTCGGCAGCTAAGGCGAATCGCGTGCCTGGCAGACGAGGATCGGGAGGTGATCTCGTGATGGAACTGACCATTGCATGTCTCATATGGATGGTGTCGATGACCATCATCGCGATCGACATCCATTGTGGGGTCAGGAAACTAGAAAAGAGACTGCGCGATTGTCCAAATGGACGCGATGAATCCCGCGATGTCTGCGGTAGGCGACATGACGTCCCTGACCTTCGCTAGTACGGCGTGTATGCGCTGACGCCGCGCGGCACGTAGGTAGCGCGGGTTGTCGCGCGAGTAATGCGCCAGAGCTAGGTATGTCTCGTAGCGATTCATGTCTGCATGAAAGTTTACGGACGACGTGAGATTCGATCTGAGGAAGGAAAGGAGGACCGCCGCATGAACGTCAGGCCGTATGAGAAGGGCGATGCGCCGGAAATCAGGAAGGGCTACCTGGAAGGACTGATCCTGCAGGACGGGTCCTTCGTCTCCGAGGGCAAGGAGTTCTTCATCCACGATGACGGCGCGGAGGGCCCGCGTGTCGTCAGCGGCAAGTTCCTCTTCGTCGAGGAGAGGGACTGACATGGAGCAACGCGACTACGACGTCGACGATGTGGGCAAGTTCGCGCGCCTGGTCCAGGACGCGTACCTGTCCCTGGATCCCGCCGCGCACCGCGATCTCCTGACGCACAGAATCCGTGCCGAGCGCGTTGGCGATCGCGTCGCGCTCGTCACGGACGCCGCCGGCGTGCAATGCGTCGACGTCACCAACTACACGCCCTGGGCCATCGCCCGGGAGCTCAATTCGATGATCAGGGAGGTCTGCTCATGACGCTGATACCCGAGACCAGAGACGAGGCACGCGACCTGTTCGCGGACAGCGGGCTGACCTACGCCGACCTCGACCGACAAGCGCTCGACGCGCTCGTCGCGTTCCTCGACATCGAGCTTGCGCGCTGCCGGTTGGACCCGGCGACGCCGTGCCAGCGCTCCATGCGCATGCGACACAAGCGCCTGTTCATTAAGGGTGTCGGCGGCGGCATCGAGGCAGCGGAGCTCTTCGTGAGGGCGCACCACTTCGACGAGCGCGAGGCCGTCACCTTCGAGAGGAACGGCTTCATCGGCATCGCCGGATGGGCCGGCTCGAGGAACGTCAGGCCCTTCCTCGCTGCCTTCGGCGCCTGGGTCGAATGGCTCTCGCGCGAGAGGGAGGGGATGGCCTGATGGACCTCTACCTCACGCCGGCCGAGGTCGCCGACAGGGTCTTTCACGACCCGACGAGGAGCAAGGCCTCCACGATCGCCCGCCAGTGCCGCGAGGGCGTCTTCGAGCACGCCGAGCGCGTGGGCTGCCGCTGGCTGATCAACGCGACCAGGCAGTGGCCGAACCTCGACCTGAGCGCCGACCCGCAGGACGCGGATCCCACCACCATCGCGCCGGCCCGCGACGACTCGCCACTCGCCTCCGTCACCACCGAGGAGCTCGTCGGCGAGCTGTTCGCGCGCATCGGGTTCGCGCCCGCCGCGGCCGCCGCGGCGGATCGCTGAAGGAGGGGGGTCGTTGGCCTTCTGGACCTCGCGCGACATCGCGTACCTCGAGGAGCACGCCGGCGACGGCGCGGCCTCCGTGGCGCGCGCCCTGGGGCGCAGCATCGGCAGCGTCAAGATGCAGGCGCACCGCTTCGGCATATCGCTTCGCGAGCGGTGGGACTGCCCGAAGTGCGGCCAGGTGAGCTTCCGCCCGCTCGACCGCAGGACCGGATGGTGCCGCTGCTGCACGATGGAGGAGCGGCAGCGCGAGCTCGACGAGCTCGCGCGCGTGGCGCGCGAGGAGGCCGAGCGCCACGCGCGGGCCCACCGGGCGCGCAACGCCTCCTACAACCGCAAGAGGAGGGCGGGCGCCAGGGTCCCCAGGAAGGGCGGGAAAAGGTGAAAAAAGCGTTACTTCCGACGTTACCCCGCAGGTCAGGGGCGGGTTCGATTGATTGGAGATGGTTGACATGAGGAGACGCTACCTGGACGGGCGCGGGCGGCCGCGCAAGGTCGTGGCCGTCGCGCGGCCCCTGTGGCTGCCGGGCGAGGATGACATGCGCGAGCTGCGCGTCGCGCAGGTGCTCGCCGCGGCCGCCTGCGGCATGGCGGTCCTGGCCGCCGCGCTCGGGATCGCCTGCGCCGTCTCGGGGATGGTGGGCTAGGTGGCGAGCGTGAGCGAGAAGCCCAACGGCAGCTACCTCGTGCGCTCGTACGCCGGGGTGCACCCGGCGACGGGGCGCGGCCGCAACATATCGGTCACGCTGCCGCCGGACTCCGACGAGCTCACGATCCAGACCGCCTGCGCCGAGCTCGACGCGCGGGCCGCCGTCATAAGGGGGCACGCCTCGACGATGACGGTGGGCGCGTCGCTTGCGTGGTGGCTCTCGACCCTGCGCGGCCGCAAGATGTCGCCCACGACCATATCGTCGTACTCGAGCTACGTGCGACGGCACGTCATCCCGCGCGTCGGCGGCGTCTACGTCGACGAGGCCGACGCTCCCCTCTTCGCCGACCTGTACCGCGACCTGGCGGCCCCGGCCGGCGACGGGGGCGGCGGGCTCTCGGCGTCGACGGTCTCCAAGATCCACTCGATGCTGCAGGGCGCGTTCCGCGCGATCGTCGCGGAGAAGGGGATCCCGCGCAACCCGGTCGCCGGGCTGAAGGTCCCCAGGGGCGACGGCGAGGAGGCGCGCGCGCTCACGCCGGCCGACTACGCCAGGCTCGCCCGGCACCTCGACTCCGTGCTGGCGGCCCCCGTGGCAGACGAGGAGGGCTACGAGACCCTCATGATGGCCACGCTGGTGTGGGACGACCTGCACACGGGGCTGCGGCGCGGAGAGCTCGCCGGCGCCCAGGAGCGCCACTGGTGCTCGATCGCCGGCACGCGCGGCATCCGCGTCGCGCGCGTGCTCGTATACGACGCCGAGGCCCCCGACGGCATCATCGACAAGGACCCCAAGAGCAAGGCGTCAAAGCGCTTCGTCTCGACCGACCCGCTCACCACGTCGCGCACCGACGCCTACCGCTCCGTGCGCGACGCCGTGCTCGCCGAGCGCCGCGTGACGGTGACGCCGTCGACCCCGCTGTTCTGCCATGCGGACGGCTCGGCCCTCAGGCCCGCCGAGATCACCATGGGCTTCCGCGCCATGTGCGACGAGCTGGGCGTGGAGCCATGGGTGCACCTGCACACGCTGCGGCACACCCACGCGAGCTACCTGCTCGACCACGGGGCCAACCTCGTGGAGATCCAGCGCCGCTTCGGCCACGAGTCGAGCAAGACGACCGAGCTGCTCGCCGGACGCGTTGACTGCCTGAGCGACTTCGTCTCCTCCGCCCTGCCCTACATAGAGAGCGGCGACTTCCGCTGCCTCGGCGTGTTCTCCGAGGAGAGGCTCGAGGAGCTGCCGGACGTGCCCACCTTTAAGGAACTGGGCATAGACTACGCGCTGACCATCCCCTACTTCGGCATCATGGTCCCCTTGGGGGCCATGATGCCGAAGTAGGGGATGGGCA
>ERZ827492.1498-NODE-1498-length-18686-cov-6.728571_pt1 | contig 18686 bp, 18 predicted proteins | sample MGYA00519704_ERZ827492 | MGnify/ENA primary metagenome ERZ827492 (study PRJEB31778, sample SAMEA3449325) | human gut metagenome | biome: human gut; feature: human-associated habitat; material: faeces | place: United Kingdom | collected 2010/2012 ...
ACGCATAAAACCTGCTCTGGCTTAATTGCCACAGCAGGTTTTTCGACAAGCTGAAGCCCCCGCATGGCGGGGGCTTCTGCGTCTTACCAGATGTTGTCGCCGTCGTCTTCCTCGGGCACGGCCGGCGTCTCCTCGGGCACGGGGTCGGGCTCCTCGTAGACGATCGCCGGGCCGTAGTTGATGATGGCGCGGATGGCGGGATAGGTGGTGGTAAAGAGGACCTTCTCCTCGATGACCTCGCCGTCCTTGATGTACTGGATGTAGGTGGTGGACTTCTTGCCGTCGCGGCCGCGGCGCACGGTCTCGGTCGTGCCGGGCGCGAGCGAGGGGTCGTAGACCATGGTGTCCTCCCCGCGGCGGATGGTGGAATCCGTGGTGGAGCGCAGGTCGATGGTCACGCCCTCCTCCACGACGGGCTTGCCGTAGACCTCCACCGTCAGCTGCCGGTCCTCAAAGGTGGAGACCAGGTAGATCGGCGCGTCGGAGACGTTCTTGAACTGGAAGTCCTTGGCCGGGTAGTCGATGGCCGCGTCCATGCCGATCTCCACGTAGTCGGAGGGCCAGGAGTGGCCGTGGCGCTCGACGATCTCCATGCCCGCGCGCACGACGGCGTTAAAGAGCGTGGTGGAGACCTGGCAGACGCCGCCGCCCGGCTCCTGCACCATGATGCCGTTCTGGATGGCGCCGGCGGGCTTATAGCCCTTGTCGGTTGTGCGCGGGCCGGTGAGCGTGTTCAGGGAGAAGACCTCGCCCGGGGCGACCACGTAGCCGTTGAACGCCTCCGCGCAGAGGCGGATGTTCGTGTTGCGCGAGGTGGAGGAGGTGGTCTCCGTCGTAAAGGAGGCGAGCAGCGTGTTCTGCTCCTGCAGCTGGGCCTTGGTGACGGTGGGCTTCGTCTCGACCATGGTCGGGACGATGGGCGTCGCATACGTGCCCTCGGCCACCGCCGTCTCGATGTCCTGGCGGAGCTGCTCCTTGTCCACGGCAAGGCCCGTGGCCTCGTCTGTGAAGGTAAAGGTCTTGGTCTCCGGGTCGAACTTTTCGACCGCGGCGTCCTTTGCCGGGACGTCGATGGCCTCGGCGACCTGCTGGACAAAGGCGTCCACGCCGTCCGCGGTCACCACGCAGGTCGTCGCAAAGTCCAGGGGCTGCTCGCGCAGGGCCGCGACCTTGTCGTAGCGCTCCTGCAGCTCGCCCTCCTTGGCGTAGTTATACGCCTCCACGATCACCTGATCCGTGTCATAGCTGGAAAGGAGCGGCAGCGTAAAGCTCTGTCCCCCGTATTCCACGGTGATGACGCGCTCGTTGGCCTCCTCCTGCTGGCGCGCGAGGATCTCCTCGCGCACCTCGTCGTAGGAGCGGCCGCCCACGTCCTGCCCGTCGATGGTGATGCCGGGGTAGAAGCCCTGCACGTCCACCGCGGCCTTCATCTCCTCCAGCGTGTTGTAGGAGTGCGCGTAGAGGAGCCCGAGCACGCCGCCCACCGCGAACAGCGCGATGGCGATGCTGAGCAGAACGGCCACGGGCTTTCCGCGGCGGCGCTTCTTTCCCTCCCCGTCCGGCGGAAGGCCGCCCGCCTCCCCGTCCGCCTGCGCGGCCGGGGCCTCGGGCGCGGAATCCCCGGCCTGGGGCTCCTGCGCAGCGGGGGGCGTCTCCTCCCCCGATGCGGCGTCTTTTTCGATATTGTCTTCGCTCTGCGGCTGGGCGTCCGGCGCGCCCTGCTCATCTTTGCGGGGATTCTGCTCTTCTGCCATGTTTTCGACCTTCCTTTATTTCGGCGCGGCGGCCGACTTCTCTGCGTTCCATTTTAGCATATCCCAAAGCCCGGAATCAAGTATGGCGCGGCGTCAGCTTTTCCCTTCTGATGCAAAAGATAGAAGGGAAAAAAGAACCGCCCGGCGTCGCGCGTCCCGGCGGTTCTTAGACGAATCAAGCGTCCAAATTGTTCTGCGGCGCGGCCTCTTCGCGCGCCTCCATCTGGTGCAGGCGGTAGGTGAGCACCAGCAGGCTGTCCGTCAGGTGGACGTTGTTGGCCACGACGCCCTCGGGGACCTTGAGGTCCATGGGCGCAAAGTTCCACAGCGCGCGCACGCCCCCCTCGATCATCTGCTGGGCGACCTGCTGCGCCACGCGCGCGGGCGTGGCGATGACGCCGATGTCCGCCGGGTGTTCCTCCAAAAAGGCGCGCAGCTCCGTGACGTTGTAGACCGGTACGCCCCGGATCACCCGGCCGATGAGGTCGGGCTTGACGTCGAACATGGCCGCCGGCGAAAACCCGCGCTGGGAAAAGCCGGGGTACCAGGCCACGGCCTGCCCGATGTTGCCCGCGCCGGCGATCACCATCTCGTACTTGCGGCCCAGGCCCAGGATTCCGCCGATGTGCGCGCGCAGCTCCGCCACGTTGTAGCCATAGCCCTGCTGGCCCAGCGTGCCGAAGCAGTTGATGTCCTGGCGGATCTGCGAGGCCGTCAGCCCCATGCGCGCGCCCAGCTCCTGCGAGGAGATGCGCGTGATCCCCACCTTTTCCAGCTCGCGCAGGTAGCGGTAATATCCCGGCAAGCGCCGGATCACAGCGTCGGAAATCCTATGCGCGGCCATTTTCTTCCCTCATTTTTCTCTTCCTCCCGATTTTCCAGGGTCCTATCGCGCCAAAGCCCCTTCGCCCCCGCGAAGTTTGCTAAAAGTTTAACATCCTGCCTTGCAGTATACCATTCCCCCGCCGCGCTGACAAGCGGAATTTGTTTCCCCCAAAGGGTTCACTCGGCCTTCTGCGCCTCCAGGATCCAGTAGCCGGCGTCCTTCTCCCGGACGCGGGCCAGGGCGAAGATCTCGCCGAGGTACTTCAGCGCCGAGGGCGCGCCCTGCTGCTTGCGGACCACCGCGTACAGCCAGCCGCCGGGCCGCAGCTTCTCCTGCGCCTGGGCAAAGAACCCGTAGACCACCGCTTTTCCCGCGCGGATGGGCGGGTTCGTCACGCAGACGTCCAGGCCCGGCTCCACCGCGGCAAGGCCGTCGCTGACCAGGGCGCGCGCGTTGTACACGCCGTTTGCCTCCGCATTGCGGCGCGCAAGGCCCACGGCGCGCTCGTTTACGTCCACCATCTCCACAAACAGGTCCGGATTCTGCGCGGCGAGCGAGACGCCGATGGCCCCCCAGCCGCAGCCGATGTCCGCGCAGCGGCCGGAAAGGGGCGGCAGCGCCTCCAGGAGCAGGCGGCTGCCCGGGTCCAGGCGCGTCTTGGAGAAGGTGCCGGCGTCCGTCTCAAAGGCGAGGGCGCGCCCGCCCGCCTGCACGCACACCGTGCGCGCCTCATGGCGGGAAGTGGGCTCCCCGGTAAAGTAATGCTCCGCCACGTGCCTTCCTCCTTAAAACGATCGTTTTTTGCGCTAGTTTGCGTCAAAGAGCGCCAGGGCAAAGACGTTGCCAAAGTCCGCCAGGCTGCGGGCCTCGCCGTCCCCGGCCGCGGGGTCCAGCACGAGGAAGTCCTCGCTCGTGGAGCCCACGACGCAGAGCCAGTGCGCGCTCTCCCCCTTCTGCACGCGGACCATGCAGGCCCGCCCGTCCACGAGCGCCTGCGTGATGTCCTCGCCGTCAAAGTCCCGCGGCGCGGAGAAGACGATCTGCGGGTAGAGCTCGCTCAGGCGAGTCAGGTCCGCGGCGTTGCCGTTGACGTACATGTCGTTGTCCACAAAGGCCCGGTTGAGCGCACCCGGGTCCGCGTCCACGCCGCAGGTTTCCAGCGCCATGGAGAGGCTGCAGAACAGGCTGCCCTCCTGCGCCATGGTGTAGCCCGTGTCGCCCAGGACCTCCTGCGCCCAGGCCGGGTCGTCCTGGGCGCGGTAGGTGACGGCGATGGGCTCGACGATCTGGCGGGGCGTGGGCAGAATCCCGCTGCTCTCGATCAGGCGCGTGTTGTAAAAGCGCAGAAAGAGCGCGCAAAGGATGAAGATCAGCGCCACGCCTCCATAGAGCTGGATGCGCTGGCTCAGCACCTTCTTTTCGTCCGGCGTCATGTCCTTGATTCGTTTGAGCTTTGGCAGCTTGCGCGTCATTTCTGAAAAATTCCTCTCTTTTTTATCCTTCCGTTTCCAGCAGCGCCGGCTCGTACATGGTCAGCACGCGGCAGCGCTCGGCGCCCATCTCGCGCACAAAGTCCATGGGGTCCGCCGTGTTTTCGGCGAACATGCCGTAGTGCGTGGGGATGGCGAGCTTGACGTTCAAGCCCTTTGCCAGGCGCGCGGCCTCCTGTGCGCCCATGTTGCCCCACCGCCCGTTGATGCAGGGCACGAGGATGTCCGGCGCAAAGGGCGCGGCCTCCTCCTGCAGGCGGGGGTTGTAGAGGGTGTCCGCCGTAAAGTAGGCGGTCTGCCCGCCGGCGCGCACGACAAGGCCGATGCTGTCCTCCGTGTGGTCGGCAAAGACGGCGTGCAGCTCCGCGTCGCCGATGCCGAACTCCTCGCCCCGGTCAAAGGACAGGAGCCTGTCCTCCGGCACGCCCAGGGCGCGCAGGTGCCTGCGGCAGGAGGCCGGCGCGGCGAACAGGTGCGCCGTCAGGTCGATTTGGCGCAGCGTCCCCTCGTCCAGGTGGTCCATGTGGTCGTGCGTGATGACGAATACGTCCGCGTCGATGGACGCGGGGTCCAGGGGCGCGGGCGCGATGCGCGTGTGCCCGCCGCTCCGCTCGCAGCTGTCGGACAGATACGGGTCCAGGCAGATCGAGGCGCCGCCGCAGCGGATGAGGAAGCCTCCCTGGCCCAGCCAAACGAGTTCCATTGCCATGCGTGCATACCTCCCCCTCAGGCTTCTGCTCAACAGTATACCACACCACGGGGGTTTGTGCACCGCCCTTTTTTCCTTTCCGCCGCTCCAGGGTGCAAAAACATTTAACAGAATCCGCCGCTTCTGCGCCTTCCTTCTCCCGTTGCCATTTTGCACCGCGCGGCCTATAATACTAGTATGTCGCAAGAAACGGCATACTGGAAGAGGGGCGAAAGCGCCGCTTCTGCGCCGAAAAAAACGCGCCTTTTTCCGGCGCAGGGCTGCAACGTTTGCAGGCTCTGCGTCGTGATAATTATTGGTATTTTCATGGGAATTCTGGCAGGAGGATGGGGTATGTCAAACTACTACAGCGATGGGTGCGGCCGCTCTACGCAGCCGAGAAGAAGCAACGGTGCACGGGGTCAGTCCTATTCACGTTCGTCCGGATCGTCCAACCGCGGCTCCGGCCGCGGCGGCAGCAACAAGAAGAAGGGCCGGAATCTCCTGCCGCTGCTCCTGTTGGTGCTGCTGGTCGTCGTCGGCGTCGTGGCCGGCGTGCAGTACTTTACCTCGCAGCAGGAGGAGGAGCAGCTCCGCCTGCAGGCCGAGGTGCAGGAACAGCAGAACGCGGAGAACATGGTTCTCTCGCAGGACACCATTTACGAGGGCGTATCCATCAACGGCATCGCCCTGGGCGGCATGACCAAGGAGGAGGCGGTCAGCGCCGTGGAGGCCGGCCTCGGCCTTGCGGAGCACACGCTGACGCTCTCCTATGAGGAGAAGACCTATCCGGTACCGCTGCTCACGGGTTCGGACCTTGCGTCCGTGGTCGAGGAGGCCTACCAGGTCGGCCGCTCCGGAACGCGGGAGGAGAACCTGGCCACCATCGAGGGCCTCGCCGCCAATCCCGTAAACTTCACGGTCGAGGCGGGGTATTCCCTCCCGGACATGACGGAGATCCTGGCCGCCTGCGCCGCAGACATCAACGCGGACCCGGTCAACGCCACCGTCACGGGCTTTGACGTGGACGACACGTCCTTCACCTTCTCGGACAGCCAGGCCGGCCGCACGGTGGACGAGGAGGCGACGCTCGCCGCCGTGCAGGCCGCGGTCGACGCGGGCAACCTGGACGCCACGGTGGAAATCGTCGTCACCGAGGTCGAGCCGGAGCTGGATGCCGATACGCTGGAATCCAAGTTTGAGCGCCTGGCCACCTATACCACGACCACGACCTCCAACTCCAACCGCAACACGAACATCCGCCTGTGCTCCGAGGCCATCAGCGGCGCCATCGTCCAGCCGGGCGAGGAATTCTCCATCAACAACCTGACCGGCGAGCGCACCGCGGCCAAGGGCTATAAGGACGCCGCCGTCATCAAGAACGGCGTCTACATCGACGAGCCGGGCGGCGGCGTGTGCCAGGTCTCCTCCACGCTCTTCAACGCCGTCGTGCGCGCAGGGCTGGAGATCACCGAGCGCCACAACCACACCATCGCCTCCTCCTACGTGCCCCTGGGCGAGGACGCGGCCATCGACTACCCGGCCAAGGACTTTAAGTTCCGCAACAACTCCGAGGGCCCCGTGGCCGTGGTCATGTCCTTTGACGAGAGCGAAAAGAAGCTGACCGCCTCGGTCTACGGCATTCCGATCCTGGAGGACGGCGTGACCCTCGACCTGGAGAGCGAGGTCACGGCGACCATCCCCATGCCGGAGCCGACCTATCAGGAGGACCCGAACCTGCTCTACGGCGAGGAGCTCACCGTGGAGGAGGGCCGCGAGGGCAGCAAGGTCACCACCTACCTCCTCACCCTCAAGGACGGCGAGGAGATCGACCGCGAGGTGCTGCACACCTCCTCCTATCCGGCCAAGGCGCCGGTGATGGCCATCAACTCCAACGCCCTGCCGAGCACCGCGCCCGACATCCCGGAGGAGGGCGGCTCGGCGGACGGCGGCCTGGAGGACGGCAGCTCTGAGGACGACGGCGTCTACCTCCCCGAGGAGGGCTCGGACAGCGGTTCGGAGGACTTCTTCATCCCGGAGGAGTGAGCCAAGTTTGCGTTGCCGCCGCTTTCGGGGATGCGGGAAGGGGCCTTGAGGCCCCTTCCTTTTGAATCCGGTATTCGGCGCGTTGTGCGCGCAGCGCGTGGCGCGCCGAATGTCTCTCGAAACCATGCAGACCTGCATGGTTTCGAAGCGCGTCGACTTTGTCGACGCGCGTAGCGGCGCAGCCATGCGGCTGCGCCGCTTTTTTCTTGGGCTGCGAAAAATGGCGCCGCAGCGCAAAACGTGCTATACTGAGAGAAGAGAAAAACAGCGATGCGGCAAGGAGGATCAACATGAAATTCCTGCACTGTGCGGACCTGCACCTGGGCTGCCCCGGCGGGGGGGAGCGGATGCGCGCCTTCACCCACATGCTCGCCTTCTGCAAGAGCGAAAAGGTCGAGATCCTGCTCCTTGCGGGGGATCTGTTCGAGGCCGCGCGCGCGGACGAGCGCACGCGGCGCCAGGTCTTTTCCGCCCTTGCCGAAAATCCTTCGCTCTGCGTCCTGATCGCCGCGGGCAACCACGACCCCATCGGCCCGGGCGGCAACTACGACGGCCCCCTGCCGGAGAACGTCTACGTCTTTCCGCGGGAGTGGTCCTGCGCGGAGATCCCGGCCTACGGCGCGCGGGTCTGGGGCGCGAGCTTTGCCTCGGACAGGGAGCCGCCGTTCGCGCCCGCCGCGCGCAAGCGCCGCCTGACGCCCGGCCTCTACGACCTGGGCGTGCTGCACGGGGATCTGACCTCCGCGGACAGCGCCTATCGCCCCCTGCGGCCGGAGCGCATCGCGGAGACCAACGTGCAGTACCTTGCGCTGGGCCACATCCATGCCCGCAGCGAGGTGCGCCGCGCGGGGCGCACGCTCTACGCCTACAGCGGCTGCCTGCAGGGCCTGGGCTTTGACGAAGTCGGCGAAAAGGGCGCCTACCTCGGCGAGGTCGGCGAGAACGGCCTCTCCCTCTCCTTTGTCAAGCTCTGCGGGTCCATGACGCTGGAGCGGACGCTCAACGTCACGGGCTGCCGCTCCCTCACGGAGGTCGCCCTGCTCTACGACCGCACGATCGGTCCCCTGCGCGGGCACCGGCTGCTGCTCACGCTCACGGGCTCGCCCAGCGGGTTCGCCGTGGATGCGCAGGCGCTCGCGCGGCTGCTCGCGGACCGCGCCGCAAAGATCCGCATCGAGGACGAGACGCGGCCGGAGCTGGACTTCTCCGCCGCCGCGCGGGAGGACACGCTCCGCGGCGCGTTTGTGCGGCAGATGCAGCGCCGCATCGACCAGGCGCAGGCGGGCGGCGGGGACGCGCGCACGGAGCTCCTCGCGCTGGAGCTCGGGCTTTCCGCCTTTGAAGGGGAGGTGACGGGCGATGCGGATTGAGTCCCTGCACATCGATAAATTCGGCAAGCTCCGCTCGTTCGACCTGGCCTTTCCGGAGGGGCTGACCATCGTCCGTGGAGACAACGAGAGCGGAAAGACCACGATCCTCGCCTTTTTGCGCGCCATGCTCTACGGCCTCAACGGCAAGTCCGCCTCCATCGCCCAGAACGACCGCCGCAAGTACATGCCCTGGGGCGAGACGAGCATGGGCGGCAGCCTGCGTCTGACCGACGGCCGCAGCGCCTGGGAGATCGCGCGCGTCTTTGGCCAGACGAAGAAGCAGGATACGCTGCGCGTCACGGACCTGGCCAGCGGCGAGGCGGTGGAGCTCCCCGCGGGGGACGAGCCGGGCCGCGTGCTGCTGGGCGTGGACGAGGCGATCTTCGCGGACACGCTCTACGTCTCCGCGCGGGGGAGCCGCCCCAGCGGGGACGGCGCGGCGCTGACGGACAAGATCCGCAACCTCGTGGGCACGGGCTCGGAGGACGTGGACCTGAAGTCCGTCCTGGACCGCCTCCGCGCGGCGAAGAACGCGATCGCGCCCCGCGTCAAAGACAAGGGCCAGCTCGCCGCCGTGCAGCGGGAGCAGGACGAGGTGCAGCGCGCGCTCCTGGCCAGCGCGCAGGAGCAACAGGAGCTTGCGCGCCTGCGCGAGCGCGTCCAGGCGCTCTCCGACGCCCCCGCGACGGCTGCGGGCCGTGCCACGGCTGCGCTGCGCGAGCGCATCGCGGAAAAGGAGCGCGCCGCCCTGCGCCTTGCGGACTACCGCCGCCAGGTGGACGCGCTGGACGCGCGCATCGCCGCCCTGGAGGCGCAGGACCTCCCGGAGAAGGCCCCCGCGACGGCCGCCGGCCGCGCGCCCGAGCTCCTCTTCCTCGCGCTGGCCCTCCTCGTGTCCGCGGCGAGCGTCGCGTGCGGCCTGCTGTTTACGAACTATGCCTTTGCCGGGCTGATCGCGACCGCAGGGCTGAGCGTGCTCTACATGCGCGCAAAGGACGCGCGGGAGGCGGCCGAGGCCCCGGCCGCAGCCGCCCCCGAGGCCGGGCGGGAGCTCGCCGCCGCCCGGCGGGAGCGCGCCATGTACGTCCAGCAGAGCGAGCGGCTCGCCGGGCAGATCGCCCAGATGGAGGCCGCCCTCGAGGCGGAGATGGCGCCGCCGGACCCCGCGCGGCAGGAGGCGCTCATCTCCGCGCGCGTGGAGCTCGAGGCGCTGGAGAAGCGCGCGGGCGATCCCGCCGCGCTGCGGGCACGCCTGGCCGCGCTCAAGACGCAGGAGAGCGCGCTCCTGCAGCGCCTGGCCGCCCTGGACATGGCCGAGCAGGCCCTGGGCGAGGCCGCCCGGGAGCGGCAGCAGGGCTTTGCGCCGGAGCTGGCCGGCCATGTCGAGCGCATCCTCTCGCGCGTCACGGCGGGAAAGTACGCCCGCGCCGCCATCTCCCAGAGCCTGGAGATCTCGCTGCAGCCGGGCGCCGGCGCGCTGCAGCCCTGGGAGTTCTTCAGCGGCGGCACGGTGGAGCTGATGTACCTGGCGCTGCGCCTGGGCCTGATCCGCATGCTGGAAAAGCACAGCGGGCCGCTCCCCGCGCTGCTGGACGACCCCTTCGTGCTCCTGGACGACGCGCGCTGCCGCGAGGCGCTCGGCGTTCTGCGCGACGCCGCGCAGGCCGGCAGCCAGGTGCTCCTGTTCACCTGCCAGGACCGGACGGTCCTGCCCGGCGCAAACGTGCTCGAGCTCGACCCCTGAGCCCCCGCGCCCCGGACGCCCGCGCGCCCGGGGCGCGGAATTTTTCCGTGCAGGCTTAGGCGGGATGTGATATACTGTCCCTAGAATTCTCTGCGGAAAGGACGGCGCCTATGGAAAATCTCGCCTTAGCCTTCAATGTGGTCATGCCCCTGTTCCTGATGATGGCGCTGGGGTACTGCATCCGCCTGCTCAAGCTGGGAGACGAAGCTACCTTCAAGAAGATGAACAACATCGTCTTCCGCGTATTCCTGCCGATCCTGCTCTTCCACAACGTCATCTCCACCGACCTTTCCACGGCCTTCAACGGTCCCCTGCTCCTGACAGCGGTCTGCTTTGTCATCGCGGAGTTCGCGCTGTGCATGATCTTCGTGCCCCTGCTGGAAAAGGAGAACCGGCGGCGCGGCGTGCTCGTGCAGGGCATCATGCGCTCCAATTTCGTCATCTTCGGCCTGCCGGTGCTGGTCTCCCTCTGCGGGGAGAACAGCAACACGGGCGCGGTGTCCCTGGTGATCGCGGTGGTGGTGCCGATGTTCAACGCCTTTTCCGTCATCGCGCTGGAGGTTTACCGCGGGGGCAAGCTCAACTTCTGGAAGATCGCAAAGTCCGTCGCCTCCAATCCGCTGATCCTGAGCTCGCTGCTGGGCATCGTGCTCCTGGCGCTGGGCGTAAAGCTCCCGGAGGTGATCGAAAAGCCCTTGTCGGACCTTGCGGACGTGGCCACGCCCTTGGCCCTGGTCATCCTGGGCGCGGAGTTCAGCTTCCGCCAGGTCAAGTCCTGCCTGCGCCAGCTCGTCCTGGGCGTGACCGGGCGCCTGATCGTCATGCCCCTGATCTTCCTCACCATCGCGATCCTCCTGGGCTTCCGCGGGGAAGAGCTCATCGCGCTGATGGTGATGCTCGCCGCGCCGCCGGCCGTCTCCTCCTTCACGATGGCCCAGCAGATGGAGGGCGACAGCGAGCTGGCCGGGGGTCTTGTGGTGTTCGGGTCCCTGTTCGCGGTCCTGACCATGTTCGTCTGGATCTTTGCGCTCAAGAGCCTGATGCTGATCTGACGGCATCGCGGCGCGCGGCCTGCGCGCACGTCAAACATATCTCTCTTTTAGGGGGTTCAACATGATCACGCTTTCCCTGGACATCGGCGGCACGCGCATGAAGCTCGCGCTGCTGGAGGACGGCAAAATCCTGCTGGAGCGGATGGTGGAAGCCTACCGCGACGACAAGTATCAAAAGAACCTGGACACGGCCGAGCGCGAGGGCAAGGCCATGATGGCGGAATTGGGCATCGCCCGCATCGACGGCCTGGGCATCGCCTTCCCCGGCCTGGTCAACCCGCGGGACAAGGTCGTGGTCTCGGCCAACGGCAAGTTCGTCGACGCCGTGGGCTACGACCTCAAGTCCTGGGTGGCGCGCACGTTCGCCTGCCCCTTCATCCTGGACAACGACGCAAACGCCGCGCTCGTGGGCGAGGCCGCCTACGGCTGCGCGCAGGACACGCGCGACGTCGTGATGATGATCTTCGGCACGGGCGTGGGCGCCGCCGCCATGATGGACGGCAGGCTCATCCGCGGCAAGCACTTCCAGGCGGCCTGCATCGGCGGGCACATGGTCATCGAGGCCGGCCCGGACGCCACGCCCTGCAACTGCGGCAACATCGGCTGCATGGAGGCCAACGCCAGCTCCTGGGCGCTGCCCCTCTTCGCGCGCAAGGACCCGCTGTTCCCGCAGAGCCTGCTCTCGCGCGTCGAGCCCATCGACTACAAGAACCTCAAGGCCTGCGCGGACGCGGGCGACGCGCTCGCCAAGAAGCTCCTGCAGCGCTCCCTGGACTGCTGGAGCGCCAACCTGTGCAACCTGATCGTGGCCTACGATCCGGAGGTCATCGTGCTCTCCGGCGGCATCTCGCGCATGGGCGAGGACCTGCGCCGCCCTTTGCAGGAGCACATCGACAAGTACGCCTGGACCCCCTGGGGCCATCCGCAGGTGCGCCTGGCGGAGAAGCCCGAGGCCTCCGTCGTCCTGGGTCTGCACAAGCTCGCCCTGGACGAAATTGCAGGAAATCCTGCGCTTTAGTGCGCTGAATCTGCAAAAACCTTCGCGCCGTTTTTGCGAGGAACCCCGGCTTTTGCGAACGTTGCGAAAGCCGGGGTTTGCATTTGTTCGGATTTTCTCCTGCAAATCGCGGGAAAGGCCGGCAAAAACGATGTTAAATTCCGGGTTTTTTCAGAAAAATCGTTGTATTTGCCAAAGTTTCTGCTATAATGCTACTAATCTAAAATCTGACCGATGAAGGAGAGAAGCGCCATGGCCTTTTACTATTCCGAGCCGAGCCGCACCTTTGGGGAATACCTTCTGGTTCCCGGCTATTCCTCTGCGGAGTGCATTCCGTCCAACGTGAGCCTGCGTACGCCGCTGGTGAAGTACCGCAAGGGCGAAGAAGAGTGCCCGCTGACCATGAACATCCCGCTGGTCTCGGCCATCATGCAGTCGGTCTCCGACGACAACATGGCCATCGCCCTGGCCAAGGAGGGCGGCGTTTCCTTCATTTACGGCTCGCAGTCCATCGCGGACGAGGCGGCCATGGTCGGCCGCGTCAAGAGCTATAAGGCGGGCTTTGTCAAGTCCGACTCCAACATCAAGCCGGACAACACCCTCGAAGACATCCTCAACCTCAAGGAAAAGACCGGCCACTCCACCGTCGCCGTGACCGAGGACGGCACGGCCGAGGGAAAGCTGCTGGGCATCGTCGCCAGCCGCGACTACCGCGTGAGCCGCATGAGCCTGGACACCAAGGTCTCCGAGTTCATGACGCCCTTTGACAAGCTGGTCACCGCGCCGGCGGACACGACCCTCAAGGTCGCCAACGACATCATCTGGGAGCACAAGCTCAACTCCCTGCCCCTGATCGACGAAAACCAGCACCTGGTCTACATGGTCTTCCGCAAGGACTACTCCCAGCACAAGGAGAACCCGGACGAGCTGCTCGACAGCCGCAAGCGCTACGTCGTGGGCGCGGGCATCAACACGCGCGACTACGCCGAGCGCGTGCCGGCGCTGGTGGAGGCGGGCGCGGACGTGCTGTGCATCGACTCCTCCGAGGGCTTCACCGAGTGGCAGAAGCGCACGCTCGCCTGGGTGCGCGAGCGCTACGGCGACAAGGTCAAGATCGGCGCGGGCAACGTCGTGGACCGCGACGGGTTCCTGTTCCTGGTCAAGGCGGGCGCGGACTTTGTCAAGGTCGGCATCGGCGGCGGCTCCATCTGCATCACGCGCGAGACCAAGGGCATCGGCCGCGGCCAGGCCACGGCGCTGATCGAGGTGGCCGCCGCGCGCGACGAGTACTACCAGCAGACCGGCATCTACGTGCCCATCTGCTCGGACGGCGGCATCGTCCACGACTACCACATGACGCTGGCCCTGGCCATGGGCGCGGACTTCCTCATGCTGGGCCGCTACTTCGCCCGCTTTGACGAGTCCCCCACCAACAAGGTCAACATCAACGGCAACTACATGAAGGAGTACTGGGGCGAGGGCTCCAACCGCGCGCGCAACTGGCAGCGCTACGACCTGGGCGGCGCGGCCAAGCTCTCCTTCGAGGAAGGCGTGGACTCCTATGTGCCCTACGCCGGCTCCCTCAAGGACAACGTCTCCACCTCCCTGTACAAGGTCCGCTCCACGATGTGCAACTGCGGCGTGCTCAACATCCCGGACCTGCAGAAGAACGCGCGGCTGACGGTCGTGTCCTCCACCTCCATCGTCGAGGGCGGCTCGCACGACGTGCTGCTCAAAAACAAGGGCATCCAGGCCGAGTAACCCGGCTAAAAAACAGCAAAAAAGATGGGTTTTGCCCATCTTTTTTGCTGTTTTTGCTTGACGCCGCCCCGCCTCTTCCGCTATCCTAAAGGAGAGGATGTGATCCCCATGAAAACATGCATACGATGTGCGCCGCTGCTGCTCTTGCTCCTGCTCCTGAGCGCCTGCGCCGCCGCGCCAAAATTCGACCTTTCCGCGGGCGAGATCGCCGCTGGGGAAGGGCTGACGCTCCACATGCCCGCGTCAGACCTTCCCGCGCCCTGGACCGCGGAGGAAGAACCCGGCAAATGGGAGGCCGCGCTTACCTACGCCGGCATCGCCTTTGACGCCCGCGCCCGCGCGGACGAAGAAGGGACGCTCAAGCAGGTGACGCTCTCCGCCGGGGACGACGGCAGCTGGACGCAGGCGGATGTGGACGCGCTCGTGCAGGCGCTGAACGCGGACTACGGCATCGAGCTCGTGCCCGTCGTCGCCAACGGGACGGTTTCTCTCTACGCGTTCCAGCGCAATTGCAACGAGATCACCGTCACCTGGACCGCGGGCGTTTCCGTCAGCCTGACGTTCCAGGCGACCACGCCCCTGCTTCCGCTCCTGCAGGAAGCGCAGGCCGCCATGGCTGGGGAGGAGGTGCAGCCATGAAGATGCGCAAATGGGCGCTGCTCTGCGCCGCGCTCCTGCTGCTGACCGCCTGCTCCGCCGCGCCGAGGTTCGACCTTGCCGCGGGCGAGATCGCTGTGGCCGAGGACCTTGTGCTCGGCATGCCGATGGAGGACGTGCCGCAGGCTTGGCAGCAGGGAACTGCCGCCTGCACCTACGCGGGCATCGACTTCACCGGCGGCTTGGAGGCCCCGGCACTGCTGCTCCCCTTACACGGCACGCGCTCGGCGGATGCGCAGCTGACCTTCCTCTGCTGCGCGGCGGATGAGGCGCTCACCGCCCGCCAGGTGGAGGATTTGCGCCGCGCCCTGGAGCGCGACTACGGCCTGGAGCTCCAGCTCCTGGCCGACAACCCCGGCGACGCGCGCTGGTACCGCCTGGCGCACCCCGGCTGCGTCCGCCTCTTCAGTATGGGCGAGGACCCGGACGCCCAGAGCGCGTATCTCGTCTTCCTGCTCGCCAGCGAGTGAACCCGCTTTCGGACCGACGACTGCAAAAAGGGGGGATGCGCAATATGAAGCGCACACTTTGTCTCCTGCTCTTTCTCTCCCTGGCGCTGACGGGCTGCGCCGCTGCTGCGCCGAGGTTTGACCTTGCCGCGGGCGAGATCGCCGCGGCGGAGGGGCTGACGCTGCACATGCCGCAGGCGGAACTGCCCGACCCGTGGACGGACGCGGACCCCAGCCTTGCGGACATCGAGTACGCGGGCCTGGACTTTGCCGCCGAGGCGAACTTTGCGGACGGCGAACTGACGAGCCTTTCCGCCTCCTGCGGGGAAGCGTCGCGCGAGGACGTGGACGCGCTCCTTGCGGCGCTGAACGCGGACTACGGCATCGAGCTGGTCAAGACGTACGACAAGGGGGATTTCCTCACCTATGCCTTCCGCCGCAACCGCCACAGCGTGCAGGTCGACCTGCGCGCCGGGCGCTCCCTCTCCTTCCGGATCTACTACCTGCCCGAGATGCCGGGCTACGAATGGGTGTGAACAGGATGAAGAAACTTCTATCGCTGCTCCTGCTGCTGCCGCTGCTGACGGCCTGCGCCGCGCCGCGGTGCGACCTGGACGCGGGGGAGCTCTTCGCCGACCCTGCGCTCCATGTGGGCATGCCCATGGCGGAGGTTCCGGCGGCCTGGAAGGAGGAGGCCGGCGCGCCCGTGCAGTACGCCGGGCTGGACTTCACCGGCGGCCTCTGCTCCCGGCTCTACGCCGGCGTCCGCTCGGACGAGGTGCTGCTGCTCGCCGCCTGCCATTCCGACGGCACGGCCACGGCCGGGCAGGTGCAGGCCGTGCGCGAGGCGCTGGAGCGCGACTACGGCGTCGAGCTCCTCCCCCTCGTCGAGGACGAGTCGCTCACGCGCTGGTTCCTCTGGAATGAGACGGCCTGCCTGGCGCTCAGCAGCATGGGCGAGGACCCGGACGCGCAGCAGGTCGAAATCGTCGTCTTTCTGCAAGACTACCAGGACTACACTTAAAGCATAAAAAAAAGCGCGCGGACCGAGGCAGAGCCTAAAGTCCGCGCGCCGTTTTGTCACGCCTTGCGGTCGTAGCGCGTCTTGCAGCCCTTGCAGGTGATGGTGACGCGGCCCGTCTTCTTGGGCACGCAGGCGATGCGTCCGCAGTTCGGGCAGAGGAAGTAGCGGTTCTTCTTGCAATAGCGGATGCTCAGGTACAGCCACTGGAACCAGTTGCGCACCGGGTTCCAGAGCTTGAGGAAGGCGAGGTTCTCCTGCGCGCGCTTTGTGCGGTTGCGCGAGAGCATGCGCACCACCGCCAGCACCAGGGGGATCATCGCGATCAGCGTGCCGATCAGCCCCAACGGCACAATGGAAAAGACGATGGAAAGCACCAGCGCCAGGACGATCAGCGCGAGGTTGAGCTGGTCCGCTCCGTAGCGCCCCATCATGAATTTTTGCAGCCACTGCATGTGCGCATCCCTCTTTCTTGGAGTCTTGGGTCCATTGTAGCGCAGACGCCGCGCCGCTGTCGCACGCGCGCGCGTAAAATCTTTATGGACAAAATTTGACGTCTAATCGTTGTCCACCTCGGGGACGAACAGCGACAGCGGGAACCAGCCGGCGGCGAAGGCGGGCAGGCGCAGGCGCTCCGGCGACCAGGGCCCGAAGAACAGGTTCATGGCCTGCCGGTGCGTGAGAGGCAGCGCCTCGCCCTCCGCCGCGGGCGCGACCTCGGGCTTTCCCCCGGACACGGCGACGCGCAGGCGCTCCGGCCCGGCATAGCCCTGGATGGCAAACGTGATCGCGCCGTCGGCCAGGGGAACGCGCCGCGCCTTGAGCTCCAGGCAGGCGCGCAGCACGCGCTCGTAGCAGAGGACGTTGTAGCACTCGGTGCTCTCGATGGAGGCGCGCTCCGCCACGTCCCCGAGCAGGTCGAACATCGCCTGCGCGTGGAAGGGAACGTGCAAGGAGAGCCTTTCCTGCTGCAGAAAGGCATAGCACGCGCACAGGACGCCCGCCGCGTGCTCGGGCGCAGCGCAGTCGATCTCCGGGACATCGTTGCCATCCTTGGCGAGGAAGTAGCCGGCGATGCCGCCCTGCGGCCCGTCCACGACGCAGACCTGGCTCTCCCAGGTGTTCAGCACGTCGTAGAGCTTCTCCTGCGGGCGCAGGGGATGGCTCGCCTGGCGCTCGGTCATCGCGCGGATCGCCTCCAGCGCCGCGGCGTCCTCCGGGCCGATCTTCCGCGCCGCGTAGCCCTCGCCCGCGCCGGGCAGGGCGTGGCGCAGGTTCGCGCTGTTCAGGCCAAACGTGCCGCAAAGGCCCGCCGGCTCAAAGCCGAAGTAGGAGTAGCGCTGGCGCTGGCCGCCCAGGGCCGCAAAGTCCGCACCGCTCTGGAGGATGGCCTCCATGGCCTGCCCCATGGCGTCCTTCATGTAGCCCTTGCGGCGGTGGAAGGGGTGGACGGCGACGTTGCCGATGCCCGCACCGCGCAGGACGTGCCCGGCGACCTCCAGCTCGATGGGATAGGCGCCCACGGCGGCGCGCAGCTTCCCGTCCTCCAGGACGACGTAGTTGTAGTCCTCGGGACGGTTTTCGGGCTTGTAGAGCTTGGGCAGCAGGCGGTAGAACCCGCTGTCCGCGCCGTTCATGCCGAATACGTAATTGAGAAAATCGATGAGCTCTTCGTGGCCGCAGTGTCCGGCGGCAAGGCCCCGATAAATTTCCATGCTGTTCCCCCCATTTTTTTGTAAAGCGGTTCCCACCCAGTATACAGGAAAAACCCGCCGCGCGCAATGTACAATCCATCAAAAAGGTGCTATACTGTCACTTGCAAAAAATAGAGAACGCTGGGGGAACACGCATGGGACAGGTATTGCTCAAGGCTTCGGCCTACGTCTTCGTCATCGCGCTGGGATACGCGCTGAAAAAGCTGCACTTCTTCGGGCCGAACGACTACAAGCTCATCATGAAGATCGTGCTCAACATCACGACGCCCGCGGCCGTCATCACGAACTTCGCCTCCTTTGACTTTGACATTTCGCTCCTGTATGTGACGCTGCTGGGGCTGCTGTGCAACCTGGTGATGTGGGGGCTGGGCGCGCTCTTCGCCCTGCGCAGAGGGCGGGGGGAGCGGATTCTCTACCCGCTCAACTTCCCGGGGTACAACATCGGCTCCTTCACCATGCCCTACATCCAGGGGTTCCTGGGCGCGCTGGGCGTGGTCGTGACCTGCCTGTTCGACGCGGGCAACGCCATCATGTGCACGGGCGGCAGCTACGCGCTGACCTCGCGCTTTGCGGGCGGGGACGCGCGGCCGACGCTGCGCGACAGCCTGAAGAAGCTGTTTTCCACGCCGTTTTGCACGTACATGCTCATGCTGCTCCTCGCCATCGCGGGCATCTCCATCCCCTCCTTCCTGCAGCCCATCACCACGACCATCGGCAATGCGAACGGGTTCATGGCCATGCTCATGGTGGGCACGATGTTCGAATTCAACCCGGACAGGGCCTTCCTGCGCCAGGCGTTTACGATCCTGCTCTCGCGCTACGTCATGGCGGCCGCGTTTTCCGCGCTGTTCTACTTCGTTCTGCCCTTCTCCCTGGAGGTGCGGCAGGTGCTGGCGATCGTGGCGTTTGCGCCCTGCTCGGCCATGTCCCCGGCCTTTACGGAAAAGCTCGGGGGCGACGCGGCGCTGTCCTCCTTCACGGGGAGCTCGTCGATCCTGCTGTCCATCCTCATCATGACCACGATGATCGGCGCGATGGGCCTGCAATGACCCGATCCAAACAAGGCGCCGCCGGAGGGGGATTCCTCCGGCGGCGCTTTGCTGTTTTGGTTTTTTG
>ERZ827492.1522-NODE-1522-length-18476-cov-3.873242_pt1 | contig 18476 bp, 17 predicted proteins | sample MGYA00519704_ERZ827492 | MGnify/ENA primary metagenome ERZ827492 (study PRJEB31778, sample SAMEA3449325) | human gut metagenome | biome: human gut; feature: human-associated habitat; material: faeces | place: United Kingdom | collected 2010/2012 ...
CCGACTGCGACACAGATACGCTGCTCTATCTCTGCCGGCCGGACGGTCCCACCTGCCACACCGGATCTGAGAGTTGTTTTTTCCGGGAGATTGCGATATAATAATACGAGTAAGCGAGGTGTGAACCATGGACGATGTATTGCACGCCCTGTATCAGGTGGTCCAGGACCGCCGGGAACACCCCCAGGAGGGATCCTATACCTGCTACCTGTTTGAGAAGGGGCTGGATAAGATCCTGAAAAAAGTAGGGGAGGAGTGTGCGGAGACCATCATCGCCGCCAAGAACGGCGTGCCCGCCGAGACGGTGGGAGAGGTTTCCGACCTGATCTACCACCTGATGGTGCTCCTGGCAGACCAGGGCATCCCCCTGGACGACGTGATGGAGGAGCTGCGCCGCCGGAGCCTGAAAATCGGCAATCTGAAGCCGATGAAGCAGGTGGACCGGGAGACCTGAAAAGAACAACCTACGCCAATCAAAGGAGGCACCAAGTATGGACAACTGGAACCAGATGAACCAGTACAGCTTTGACAGTAGCTACGCCCCCGGCCTGACCCTGAACCAGTATATTGCCAGGACCTACGCCTGGATGTTCGTGGGTCTGACCATCACCTTCCTGCTGGCCTGGGCCATGTCAGCCAGCGGGGCGGTATTCACCCTGCTTATCGCGTTCCCTCAGATCGCCATGATCCTGCTTATCGCGGAGCTGGCGGTGGTACTCATCTTCTCTGCCCGTATCCACAAGAACTCCGTAGGTGTGAGCCGGGTGCTCTTCGTGATCTACTCCGTCCTCAACGGCGTGGTGTTCTCCGTCATCTTCGTGGTCTTTGAGGTGACCAGCCTCATCGCCATCTTCGGCCTGACGGCGCTGTTCTTCGGGGGCTTTGCCCTGTACGGCCGCTTCACCAAGACCGACCTGTCCCGGCTGCGTCCGCTGCTCATCGTCGGGCTGATCTTCCTGCTGGTGGCGGGGGTGCTCAGCCTGTTCATCGACATGACCGCCATGGAGCGGCTGATCTGCATGGCGGGCATCGTGATCTTCCTGTGCTGCACCGCCTATGACAACCAGAAGATCAAGGCCAACTATCAGTTCTTCTATCACGACGCCGTCATGCTCCAGAAGGCGTCCATCTACTCCGCCCTGCAGCTGTACCTGGACTTTCTCAACCTGTTTTTGTACCTGCTGCGCTTCCTGGGCAGGAGCAAGAACTGACCGGAACGGAAACGAAAGCGGGCCTGCCGGAACACCGGCGGGCCCGCTTTGCTGTGAAAGCCTTGCCGGAATACCGGCTGGCCCTCAGTTGAGATGCTTCGGGCCCGCCGCGCGCCGCGCGGCAGGCCCGTCATTGTTTTCTATAAGGCTGTCATGGGAATGGGGCAGATGTACTGCGAGTGCCCGTCAGCGCATATAAAAAAACGTCCCCAAAGGGACGAGTTGAATCTTTGTCCGGCAGGACTCCGTTTTTCATCAGCGTTCGCTGGGAACGGTACTCTCACCAGAGAAGATCAGCTCGTCGATGTCCGCGGGAATGGAACGGATGACCTTCATCGTATCACCTCCTCTTTGTTTCTGTTAGTCATTATAGCAAGAGATACAGAAAATGTCCAGTACTATTTTGTAAAGAATCTATGACATTCCAATGACAGGGCTGTCAAGTCAACTTTTCCCTTGCATTTTGGGCAAAGGTCGGTTATAATAGGAGAACATCCGCAGGTGTAGTTCAATGGTAGAATGTCAGCTTCCCAAGCTGAACACGGGGGTTCGATTCCCCTCACCTGCTCCACGTCGGAGCAAAGTCCGCTTTGCTCCGACGTCTTTTTATGCCAGAGACAAAAAAGACGTCATCCGCCCGCTCCCTTGCTCCTCCTTTCCAACTGCGACCCGCTGGCTCGCAGTTGGTGGGCCGCCCTGCGGGCGGCATTTTTCCCCATTAAGAAATATCGATTTTAACCGTCCCTTCCAAAATAAAAGGGCATCTGCTTTGCAGATGCCCTTTTATTTTGGGTTCCGCAGCCCAAAGGCGGCTCCACCCTTTGGAATTTCAATGCTCGGGGCGGCGGAGCCACCCCTGCGCCAAGGTTTTCACCTGCGGTGAAAACACTTCCTTAATTTTTGAATTTTGTCGTTGGCAGAAGGCTGGCTGGGTGGATTCCCTGTACATTCTGATTCGAAGGGAAAGGACATCCAGAGGATGTCCTTTCCCTTCGGTATTCCATTTCTTTCCTTACAGCCCCAGCATGGCCAGGATGGCGGCCTTGGGCTGGACGCCCACCTTGGTGTCCACCGGCTTGCCGTCCTTCATCACCACCAGGGTGGGGATGCTCATCACGCCGAACTGGCGGGCCAGCTCCGGCTCCTCGTCCACGTTGACCTTGCCCACCTTCACGCCGGTGGTCTCCTCGGCGATCTGGTCCACCACCGGGGAAAGCATGCGGCAGGGGCCGCACCAGGCCGCCCAGAAGTCCAGCAGCACAGGCTCCTTGGCCTGCAGCACCTCGCGGTCGAAGTTATCCTTGGTAATTTGCATGACTGACATAATCGCAGCTCCTTTTCTGATTTTTCCATAGTATACCCGATTTCGCGGCCGGCGTATGTGACGAAATCACACTTACCCCGCCTCTTCGCGCGGGAGTGGAGCGGACCCACTCCAGTATAGATCCTTTTTTCCGGGGATCAAGGGAAATCTCCCGCCATTCGCACTTGACGGGGGCGGGCGGCTATGTTAAAATAGCAAAGCTTGAAAAAACCTGGAGACAGGATATGCTACTGTAGCTCAGCCGGTAGAGCAGCTGATTCGTAATCAGCAGGTCGTGTGTTCGAGTCACATCAGTAGCTCCAGCTCGTCGCAAGCGACATATCGCTTGCGACGAGCTTTTTCATTTTATTACAAAGCTCATCGCGCGCTCATTCTGCTGCTCCTCGCTTCCAAACCGAACCCGCTTCACTGGGCTTCGGTTTGGGGCCGCCGCTTCGCGGCGGTTTTGTCTGACCTTGAAAAAATATCGATTTTAACCGTCCCTTCCAAAAGGAAAGACATGACCAAAGGTCATGTCTTTCCTTTTGGGTTCCAGCCGCTGGAGGCGGCTTCCATTCTTTGGCTTTAAATGCTTGAGGCAAATGAATTATCCCGACGCTAAGGCTTTCATTTGAAGCGAAACCCTCTTTTCTTATTCTGAGTGAGGGCTAAAATTCACCAAACAGGCTGCCCCCAATAAATTCTCGAATCAAAGAAGTATGCGGTACTGTATCTGCAGGATATGCGAGAAAGTAACTTAAAAATTTCAACAGGCGTTTAGCCTCTGTATGCTCTGGTCGATCTTTTGGAATGTTAAAGAGCAACGGCTCTACATAAGGCTTAAGCAACGCGGTTTCATAGAGCAAAGCTGAGTTGAAAATCACGTCCGCACTGTCCTGATAAGGAAAAATATTTTTTTCTTCTCCCTGCCGGACAGAAGGCCAGATCCGGATGGTAGCTTCAGCGCTGTATCCGCGGGTTCTGGCATCCCGCGCAATCCGGCGCAGGAGCCGTGCGTCATTTGTCGGGATTCGATTGTGATCGTCTACATTAAGCACAGTCAGACAACTGATATAGATTTTGAATTTGCTCTGCCTGGGCAAAGAGTAGGAAAAGGCATCGTTGAGACAGTGTATCCCTTCAATCACTAGGATATCCTGCGGCCCAAGCGTCAGGACATTCCCATTATATTCTCGAGTGCCTTTCTTGAAATTAAATTGGGGAAGTTCAACTGTTTGTCCATTCAACAGTTGATACATATCGCGATTGAACTGTTCCACGTCCATTGCTCCAAGGCTTTCAAAATCAAACTGACCGTCTTTGCCACGGGGAGTTTCCGAGCGATTTTTGAAGTAATTATCAGTAGAAATGGTATGGGAATGCAGTCCGCAGGCGGCAAGCTGGGTAGACAGGCGGTGAGAAAATGTTGTTTTCCCAGATGACGAAGGGCCGGCAATCATAACAAAACGAGTACCTTGGCGGCTGGCTATGGTTTCTGCGATGTCTCCAATCCGTTTTTCCATCAGGGCCTCTGCGGCCAAAATAAGCGGTGTAGATTTTCCGCGGCAAATAGCATCATTCAAGTCTGCAACATTGGAAATATTTAGAGACTTAAATCTTTGATCGCTGCGATATAGCGTATGAAAAACTTTCATAGACGGCTGAAATGGGGCTAGCTGAGTAGGTGTGGAGGGGCTTGGAAGGCGAAGAACAAAGCCGCAGTCAAACAACTCTAGTTTGAAACATTTTATATATCCGGTATCAGGCACCATATATCCATAGAAATAATCAAAAAAACCATCCAATTCATAATAGTTAACACGAGAGCTCATGCGAAAACTGAGAAGTTTTGCTTTATCATAAAACTTCCGTTTCTGGAACAATGCAATCGCATCATCTGTGGAAACGGAATGCTTATGGATCCGAACTGCCTTGTCGGCCAAATCCTTCATGCGGCGTTCAACCTGATCCAGCAACGCTTGATCCAACTGAAAGTCTCCATTGGCGATGATAAATAGCGCATGACTCAGTGAATATTCCACAGAAATACGCGTAATGTGCGTTTCTCCTACAATGTCGTAGAAAGATTTTAACATCAAAAAGATAGCGCTCCGTTCGTAAGTCTGCATTCCAGGCTTGTCCTGAATGGTCAGCATTTTCAGAGTGCAATCTCGATCCAATATCTTATGTAGTTCACATAGCTTTCCATCCCGTGAAACCAGTAAAATATCGCTTTCAAATTGAGACTGAAAGTCTTCAGCAATTTTTCGGAATGTTGTGCCAGCGGGGTAAGAATACTGACTGCCTCCGATTGTAACAGAATAGGTCTGCTCCATATATGGCTTCTCCTTTCTGGGCCTCTCAATTACGTTTGCAGCCCAATCAATATTATTGAAAAGCTTGTTCGTTTCAAGCGTATTTCGGTTCTACTTGCCCTCAGGTTTGTTGCTTTGTTACTCCGTTTTTTGAACAATTCATTACTCAATAATCTTGGAAGCTGAGAAGGTTCCTGCAACTCAGCCCATACGGTTGCCATTGGAACTATCTTCTCTACCGGTATTTTTTCGCCGTTACTATGTCAATATTGATACAGATGGAAAACGGCTCTGGTTTCATGTCGGATGGCATCAGGAATCGAAATTATGCTTACACGGTCGGGCCCCTGGTTCAGACTGACGCATAATTCCAAAAAGGACCATGTCCAGGATTTCTCCCGCGGTTTCAAACATGGTGTGCAGATCCGCCCCGGCACGATCTTCCTGATAATTTCGAATAACATTCTGGAAGAAATATTCTACGCTTTCCAGGTATCGGGCAGCTATCTGGGGATCTATCTCCGGACGCAGCGGCATTTTTTTGACTATCTGACGGAAAAATCGCCGATTTAGCTCCCGGATCGGGCCGCGTAACTTCTGAATCTGCTCGACCAGATGTTTAGGAGGATGAAGCATTGCTTCCTCAAAAATTGCTTTTTCTCTGGGATGCGATTGAAAATAATACTCCCGGATCATGAAGAAGTTCTTAGTGGCATTTAGAAACTCCTGTTCGTCCAGTTCTCCCATATCCCGATCCACGTGCTTTCTCAGATCCGTGAAGGTCCGTTCAACACAGAGAAGGAACAGTTCATCCTTATTGGAATAGTAGTGATACATCATGCCTTTGGAGATACCATGGTTGCCACAGATTCGCTCCATGGTTACCTTTTCATAACCGAGAGCGCCAAATTCCTCCATGGCTGCCTGACAGATCTCCTCTTTGCTACGGTCCTGCCGCTCTTTCTGAGTCATACTGTGTTTTCCCCTTCCGCCTTGTGCAATTCTCCGGCCCACTCAAAGCCTTTCTTGGCCATGTAGACCGCAATGATTTCATTGATGACCGCCGCTGCCGCGATGGTCCCTTGAATAATGGATGCGCACTCCGGCGCAGGCCCGTTCAGGATAGAGACGGCAATGCCGGTGAATACCAGAGAAACCCCGGAGTGGGGCAGCAACGTAAAACCCAGGTACTTTTTCACAGTGTCCGGCGTATGAGTAATGGATGCACCAAAGTAGGCGCCGCTGTATTTCCCGATGGCACGGGTGATAATATAGACCGCCGTATAGACACCAGCACCGAAAATCAGATGGTAGTCCAACGGTGCTGCCAGATTCAAAATCGCCACTACCAGGCTGAAGCTGATGACAGGATTCATAACCTCCATCATTCCGTTGAGCTGCTCCGTTGTCACCATATTGGAAAAGACGGTAGAAAAGGCCATCCCAATCAGCATGAAGTTCAGCACCGGAGTAGGAAGCATGCTGTTGATGAGAAATCCAATGCCTGCAGATACTAACATCATCACCAGCATGACTGCCAAAGTGCTGCCCCGGTTTTTTGTGTGCTGAAGCAGTTTTCCGGTAATAAATCCGGTGACCACCCCAATTAGTACCGGCAGGAACACCAGAAACAGTACCACGGGGACAGGGATGCCCGTGGTGGAGAGGTGAGCGGAGACAAATGCCACCAACAGGAAGAAAACCAGCGCTCCCACCAGGTCGTCCAGAGCCGCCATAGGGATCAGCGTTCTGGTCACAGGGCCTGAGGTCTTGAATTCATTGACTACGGACAGGGATGGAGCCGGAGCAGTGGCCAAGGCGATTCCGCCGAACAGGAACGCCAGATAGATAGGAATATCGGAGACCCAAAAGATGATCCCGAATACTAAGCTGACCACCACAAAAGTACCCAGGGATTCCGTAATAGTTGTAACCAGGATTTGTTTGCCAGCCTTTTTCAGCTTCGACCAGATTAACTCCGTTCCGATCATCAGGCCAACAATGCACTCCAGCAGGTGTTCCACCGTATTAAACCAGACTGCGCCTAGCAGCGAGTCTCCAAGAAGTCCCAATGCATGGGGCCCCAGCATCATACCAGCGATCAGCCAGCCCAGAATTGCTGGCAATTTCAGTTTGGAAATCAGCTTGCCTGCAATCACCGCGATCACAATGGCAAGTAGCAAGCGGATAATGTCTACCAAGATTTGCATATTATCCATCTCCTAATCTCATTTACAGACGGAGTCGTCTGCAATGTTGGAGTGTATCACAAATAGACGGTTTCGTCTACAAATAATCTGTGAATAATTCTGATTCATGCAATAAGATATCATCCTTGCTGAGTGATGACACTATTATCGCTTTCACAAAAGTATAGCCCATCCTGGGAGCTTGCCGTGTTCAGAGCAGTTTCCCCTGTGCCTGAGTGAAGGCTATCTGAGAGATATGGACTTGCTCTTAAAGTAAACTTAGAATCTGGATTTTGGAAGTCTCCTCGCTTGATTTAAGGATAAGACAGAACTAGCACGAAAAAGCAGGGACTCCATGCAAAGGGTATGGCGGTCTAGTGTGCTGCCCCCAGCTTTTTCTGGATTTTTCCAAGTGAAAGAACGCAGAAAAGCGATAGAAATCTGAAAAGATCAGACGTTGCTAGGATGATGGGAGCGGATCTCTTGACCGGTTTTGTATGCCATGGTAAGATGGGCACACAAGCAGTGAATGTGAAATTGCAGACAGGAGAACAGCGCACCTATTTTTAAGTAAAATATATTTCACTGCAAAATATGTAAAGTAAAATTACCTGACAATATAGTGAGGTGTTTGCCTTTGAAAAGAGAGGTGTGCCCACCCCAAGCAATCCAAATTCGGGGGGCTAAGGTGCATAACCTAAAACATGTGAGCGTAGAAATTCCGCTCCATCAGATCGTAGGGATTGCCGGAGTGTCTGGCTCTGGCAAGTCCTCCCTGGCTCTCGGTGTTTTGTATGCTGAAGGATCCCGGCGATATCTGGAATCTTTGTCCACTTATACCCGACGGCGGATGACCCAGGCGGCCAGAGCGGATGTGGATGAGGTGCTCTATGTTCCCGCAGCTTTGGCACTGCACCAACGCCCTGGTGTGCCGGGCATTCGAAGTACATTCGGTACTGGAACAGAGTTGCTAAACAGCCTTCGTCTGATGTTCTCCAGGCTGGCAAGTCACCGCTGTCCTAATGGTCACTATCTGCCGCCCACTCTGGCGGTGGCGGCGGAACAGCCGCTGAAGTGCGCAGAGTGCGGCGCGGAGTTTTACGCTCCTGGGGCGGAGGAACTGGCGTTTAATAGCCAAGGGGCGTGCCACACTTGCGGAGGTACTGGTGTGGTGCGAACCGTAGACCGCTCTACTCTGGTTCCTGATGAATCCCTTACAATTGATCAGGGAGCTGTGGCTCCATGGAATACGTTGATGTGGTCATTGATGACCGATGTGTGCCGGGCCATGGGAGTGCGTACCGATGTGCCTTTCCGGGACCTGTCGCCGGAGGAGAAGCACATTGTATATGATGGTCCGGCTGTAAAAAAACATATTTTTTATCGACCAAAGACCGGCGATGTGGCCACGGAGATGGATTTTACCTACTATAGCGCCGTCCACACAGTAGAGAATGCCCTCAGCAAGGTCAAGGATGAAAAGGGCATGAAGCGGGTGGCGAAATTTCTAAAGGAGGAAGTTTGTCCACACTGCAAAGGAACCCGCTTGTCTGAGAACGCCCGTGCACCCCGTTTACGGGGGATCGGCCTGGATGAAGCCTGCCAGATGACATTGACAGAGCTAGTCGGATGGGTAGGGGGAGTGTCCACCTCTCTCCCGAAGGAGATGAGGTCGATGGCGGAAAGCATTTGTGACTCTTTCCAGACGGTGGCCCGGAGACTCATGGAACTGGGACTGGGCTATCTCACACTGGATCGTGCGTCGGCTACCTTGTCCACAGGGGAACGGCAGCGAATGCAGCTGGCTCGGGCGGTGCGAAACCGCACTACTGGGGTGCTCTATGTGCTGGATGAGCCATCCATCGGCCTGCACCCGGCCAATATCGAGGGGCTTACGGCGGTGATGGACGATCTGGTGACTGATGGCAACTCCGTGCTGTTGGTGGATCATGACATACAAATTCTGTCCCATGCTCATTGGCTCATTGAAATGGGACCCAGAGCCGGGGAAGAGGGGGGACGGGTAATCGCCCAAGGGACCGTGTCTGACTTGGAAGCAAATCCCAATTCGCAGATCGGGCCTTTTTTGTCTGGCAAAGCCCAGGTCCAGGTGCGGCGGCGCAGCCTGCCGCAAGAATTATTTATAAATGGAGCCATCCACCTGTCCACGAAAGCCATCCACACGGTGAAGCCTCTGGAGGTAGACATTCCCAAGGGGCGGCTCACTGTAGTCACCGGTGTGTCTGGATCGGGGAAGACCACACTGATTCTGGAGAGCCTGATCCCCGGCCTAGAGGCCCATATTGTCGGAGGCAGGATGCCTGAACACATTTCTGAGGTGGAGGCGGAGGGTGTTGAACGGGTAAAACTCATTGATGCGACCCCCATCGGCCTTAACGTCCGCTCTACCGTGGCCACTTATGCCAACGTCCATGATGAGTTGCGGAAGATCTATGCCCGTCACCCGGAGGCAAAGGCCCTTGGGTACAAGGCGGGAGACTTTTCCTATAACACTGGAAAGCTGCGCTGCCCAACCTGTGACGGAACCGGTTCCGTCAGCCTGGACGTGCAGTTTTTGCCCGATGTGGACATCCCTTGTCCTGACTGCAGGGGATCCCGGTACGGCAAGGATGCAGGGCGGGTGCGGGTGAAAACTCGCTCTGGGGCTGCCTTCACGTTGCCGGAGTTGATGGCAATGGATATCCACCATGCGCTGGATGCCTGTGCCGACTGGAAGCTGGTTGCCCAGCGGCTCCAGGTTCTGGATAAGCTGGGGTTGGGCTATCTGACTCTGGGAGAGGCTACTCCAAGTCTATCCGGTGGAGAGGCTCAGCGCCTGAAGCTGGCCAGTGAGATGGGCCGGGGGCAAGGGGACACAGTTTTTGTTTTTGATGAGCCCACGATTGGTCTGCATCCTCTGGATGTACGAACCCTTTTGAGGGTATTTCAGACTCTCATGGACAATGGAGCCACCGTGGTGGTCATCGAGCATGACCTGGATGTGATCCGTAACGCCGACTACCTTATCGACATGGGGCCTGGCGGCGGGGAAGAGGGGGGACGGATTGTGGTTGCCGGTACTCCGGAGGAGATCGCAGCCAATCCAGACAGTGTGACTGGAAAATATCTGAGATAGACGGGGTTCCGCATGGGTTCATCGCTTTCCAGCCAGCCGACTAGCAATTGGAAGAAACCAATGGTTGATAATTTAATAAAAAAAGAATATAGTGGGAATCGAATTTTATGATATAATGTTTTCTGCGAAAGATTCAGAGGGAAGATAGAACTAACAGATGGGAGTTGTTATTATGAACCAATCAGTAAAAAACCTGACCTTATCCGCAATGTTTCTGGCCATTGGGTTGGTCCTGCCCTTCCTCACCGGCCAGATTCCAGAGATTGGCAGCTTACTTCTGCCTATGCATATCCCCGTATTCCTGTGCGGGCTGATCTGTGGCTGGCAGTATGGCGCGGTGGTTGGTTTCATCCTGCCGCTTCTGCGCAACCTGCTGTTCGGTATGCCGATGATCCTCACTGCAGCGGGCATGTCCTTTGAGCTGTTAACCTACGGCCTGGTGGTGGGCCTGCTGTACAGTCGATCTCGCTGGCAGTGCGTGGTCGCCCTGTACCGCTGCCTGATCCTGGCTATGGTGGCCGGCCGGGTGGTGTGGGGGCTGGTGGAGATCCCGCTGCTGGGCATCTTTGCCGACGGCTTTACCGTACAGGCATTTCTTGCCGGAGCTCTGCTCAACGCCATTCCCGGCATCCTACTGCAGCTCATCCTCATCCCCGCCCTGATGGTGGCCCTGAACCGCACCGGCCTGGTGCCCTTCCGCCGGCAGCGGGCCCAGGCCCAGGCGGGCCGCCCGTCGTGAGCGTGATGGATCCGGTGGAACAGCTCCTGTCCGCTATTCGGCGGCTAGAAGGGGAGCGGGGGCGGGTACTGGTAGCCATCGACGGCCGCTGCGCCTCCGGCAAAACCACTCTGGCCGCCCGGCTGGTGGAGCGGCTGGGCGGCGGCGTGGTCCACATGGACGACTTTTTTCTCCGCCCAGAGCAGCGCACACCGGAACGGCTGGCCCGGCCGGGGGAAAATGTGGACTGGGAGCGGTTCCTGGCCGAGGTGCTCCTACCCCTGCGCCAGGGGGGAAAGGTGGTCTACCGGCCCTACGACTGCCGCACCCAAAGCATGGGGGACCCCATCACCCTGGAGCGGAGCGCGGTGGTCGTGGTGGAGGGCTCCTACAGCTGCCATCCTGAACTGTGGGAAAGCTACGACCTGCACGTGTTCCTGGACGTGGACCCGGAGGAGCAGCTGCGCAGGATCCGGGCGCGGAATGGAGCGCAGGGAGTTCAGATGTTTCTGGACCGATGGATCCCCCTGGAGGAACGGTACTTCCAGGCGTTCTCGATCCCCCAGCGGTGCGAGCTTCGCTTCCCGGCGGCTGAGCCTGCCGGGGCACCGCATGACAAGTAAAAACGGTTAATATGGAATGGAGCGAGGAGACAATGATCCACAAGGACTTTCAGGACTTAAAGCTGTCCGCTTTGGGCATGGGGTGCATGCGCCTGCCCCGGAACAGCGGGGACGACGGCGACGTCAACGTGGCCGAGACCCAGCGCATGGTGGACTACGCCATGGCCCACGGGGTCAACTACTATGATACGGCCTGGGGCTACCACAACGGCAACTCGGAGACGGTCATCGGCCAGGCGCTGAGGAAATACCCCCGGGAGAGCTACTATCTGGCCACCAAGTTCCCGGGCTATGACCTGGCCAACATGCCCAAGGTGAGGGAGATCTTCCCCAAACAGCTGGAGAAGTGCGGGGTGGACTACTTCGACTTCTACCTGTTCCACAACGTGTGCGAGATGAACATCGACGCCTACTTAGACCCCCGGTACGGCATCCTGGACTATTTGCTGGAACAAAAGAATCAGGGACGCATCCGCCACCTGGGCTTCTCCGCCCACGGCAGCTACGAGGTGATGAAGCGGTTCCTGGACGCCTACGGGTCCCACATGGAGTTCTGCCAGATCCAGCTGAACTATGTGGACTGGAACTTCCAGGATGCCAAGGATAAGGTGGAGCTGCTGCGCCGGCACAACCTCCCCGTCTGGGTGATGGAGCCCCTCCGGGGCGGTCGACTGGCCAGCCTGTCCCAGGCGGACGCCGCCGCCCTGAAGGCCCTGCGCCCAGAGGAACCCGTCCCCGCCTGGGCTTTCCGGTTTTTGCAAACTATTCCCGGTGTGACCGTGGTTCTGTCCGGCATGTCCGATTTTGAGCAGATGAAACGTAATATTCAGACCTTTGAAACAACGGAACCCCTGAAGGAAACAGAATGGGATGCCCTGCTGAAGATTGCGGACCATATGACCAACGGCGTGCCCTGCACCGCCTGCCACTACTGTACCTCCCACTGTCCCAAGGGCCTGGATATTCCAAGCCTGTTGAAGCTGTATAATGAGCATACCTTTACCGGCGGCGGTTTTCTGGCCCCCATGGCTCTTCAGGCTCTGCCGGAGGACAAGCGGCCCTCCGCCTGTATCGGCTGCCGCAGCTGTGAGGCGGTCTGCCCCCAGCAGATTAAAATTTCTGAGGTAATGTCTGATTTTAGCAGAAAAGTGAAGGTGTAAATCAGGCATAGGCTTGGGAATGGGACAAATAATGGGGAGAAACCCGTATAGGTTCGCTACGGTCCTCCTTGCCGGAGGTACGTCAAACGCTGCGGAAGGAACGGGATTGCATGAAACTGAAACTGAAACTGAAACTGAAACGGATCAATACAATCTACTTTAGCCCAACTGGAGGAACAGCGGAAATTGTTCGCTTCATAGCGCGGGAACTGGCGGCACTGTTACATTTGGAGGAAAGGGAAATTGATCTTACCAGACCGGAAAACCGCAAGATGCAGTTGCAGCTGGGCTGCGATGAGCTGTTGATCATGGCTTCGCCGGTCTATGCGGGGCGGTTGCCCAACAAGTTGTTGCCTGATTATCATGCCCTGCTGCATGGGGAGGGGACACCGGCCGTTGCGGTTTGCACCTTTGGCAACCGAAGCTGTGATGAAGCGCTCCGGGAACTGGTAATGCTGCTGGAGGGAAACAACTTTCATGTTGCCGGTGCGGCTGCCTTTGCCTGCCGCCACGCTTTTTCCGAACGTATTGGCACCGGCAGGCCGGATGGGGAAGATATGGCCCAGATGCGTCAGTTCGCGGCGCATGTGGCGGACAAGCTGAAATCGGCATCCATTCCTCCTCTACAGATGAATCGTGGAGAGATCGGTTCCTACTATGTTCCCTTAAGGACAGACGGTGCGCCGGCTAAATTTTTGAAAGCAAAGCCCAAGACCAACTGGGAAAAGTGTAACCACTGCGGGATATGTGCGCGGGTTTGTCCACTTGGCAGCATTGACCGGGAGAGCATGGAAGCTGTCGGATTGTGCATCAAGTGCCAGGCCTGCGTACACCGCTGCCCTGAAGGGGCAAAATATTTTGACGATCCCGATTTTCTCTCCCATGTGGCAATGTTGGAGAAAAATTATATCAGAAGGGCGGACAATGTGATTCTACTATAGACTTTGTGCACCATCTTATTGAAATACTCATAATAGAACAGGAAAACGCGTTGCAGAAGAAAATTCTGGACGCGTTTTTCTATTTCATGAGAACGATTTGGGATATTTGAGGGGCTGCTTGCTGAAAGGATGCTATGCGTGCTTACAACACCAGAGGAATATGCGGGAAGATTCAGAGCGAATTCCAGTCGGATTTCCTTGACTGACGGGCGGCGTGCGCATTGCATAATTTCCCTGTTGTGGACATACAGTATGGTCAGAACCGCCGTATACAAGGAGGGAATGGCGATATGAACGCAACCGATCGACAGCATGCTTCCGTCAGACGCCGGGCCGGGAAAAAGAGGGTTGGGGTGCGAAAGAGAAGTCAGCCCCCGAAGCGAGACCGGCGCAGACTGATTCAGCTGTTGGTGAGTCTGTTGCTGTTCCTCCTCGTTTTCCTGGGCCGAGGGGTTTTCCCAGAGCAAATCCAGGTGTGGAAGCGAGTCTTGACCTCTGACGTAGATTTTCAGGCAGCATTTCAACAGTTTCAGCAAACATTGGAGGAGGGAGACATGCAGTCCGCGTTGGCCCAGTTGGGATCTGCCGTGTTTGGCGCTCAGTCGCAGACCGCGTCGCCTGAGAACTCAGAGACAATTCCTGGAACGATGCTGAGCCAGACGAGCAGGTTGGGATTGGACTATGTGTCCCAGACTGGGGTGATGGTGCTGGTGGACGCGGAGGAGACAGAGCCAGCGGAGAGCAAGGAGCCGGATCCGGAACCGGAGCCAACTCCGGAGATCGTGACGGCGGTGGCTCAGGCCTATACTGATGATGGGATCGCCTTGCCAGCCAACGTGAGCTTTGCCTACTACGAGCTCGGGCTGGAGGAAACGGCGGTGCCGGTCCAGGGCTCCGTCACTTCCACCTTCGGCTATCGGGACAACCCTATCGACGGGGACCATGAGTTCCACCTGGCCCTGGATATCGGCGCGGCGGAGGGGACGGAGATCGGCGCCTTCGCCGATGGCGTGGTAGAGTATATCGGGAAGAGCGATGAGTTTGGACTCTATTTGAAGATCCGACATGACAACAACGTAGCCAGTTTCTATGCCCATTGCAGCCAGCTGTTGGTGAGCAAGGGAGACGAGGTGACCTGTGGCCAGACGGTGGCCCTGGTTGGGGAGACGGGCAACGCCACCGGGCCTCATTTGCACTTTACCATCGAGAAGGACGACATCCGCCTTGATCCCGCTTATTATGTGGACCTATCCTGAATCCAAACCCAAGCTGGAAATCACCCCGGGTTTTCTCCTCTTAATGGCAGCGCTGCTCTATCTGGATGAAGGCGCTGGGCTGCTGCCCTGGGCAGTTTTGGCCTGCGCCCTACATGAGTTGGGGCACATGGCAGCGTCCCTGTCCTTTGGAGGACGGGTAGGGCGCTTGAGGCTGAGCGCAGTGGGGGCAGAGCTGCGCTTTGAGTATTTTCGGCCATTGTCCTATGGCCAGGAGAATTTGGTCTTGCTGGCCGGCCCGGCAGTGAACCTGCTGCTGGCTGCCCCTGCCTTTGCGTTGGGGCTGAGGATTCTGGCCGTGTCCAGCGTATGGATTGGAGCGTTCAATCTGTTGCCGATCCCGCCTATGGATGGGGGAAGGCTGGCGGAAAATCTGCTGGGCGGCTGTTTGGGACTACCCTGGACACCCACCGCCCTGGCGGTGATCTCGGCAGTCCTTGCAGGACTTCTGGCAGGCGTGGGGGCTGTTGCCGCAGTGGTGTACGGAAACGTGACACTGATCCTGACGGCCATTTGGTTATTGTGGTGTACACTACGGCCCGGGCGGGGCGCTTGACGGCAAAAAAGGGCGGACGCTCTGCAGACCGATGCGTCCACCCTTTGAGCAACACTTTAACTTAGATTTGCCGGATCAAGCTCTGAGACCGGCTGCCTCAGATACCACCGGATGGTTTCCCGGATGCCAGAGTTGAATTTCACAGCCGGGCGCCAGCCTAGCTGGGTGGAAATTTTCTCCGTACTGACGGCATAGCGGCGGTCATGGCCCTTCCTGTCTGCGATAAAGGAGATGAGGGCTTCGTCTTTTCCCATCAGGGAGAGCAACAGCCGGATTAGGTCCAGGTTGGACCGCTCGTTGCCGCCGCCCACATTGTAGACCTCGCCCACTCGTCCCTTTCGGATCACCAGGTCCACGGCGGCACAGTGGTCCAGCACGTGGATCCAGTCCCGGACGTTGCGTCCGTCCCCGTAGACGGGCAGGGGGCGGCCGGCCCGGGCCCGGCGGATCATCCGGGGGATCAGCTTCTCCGGATACTGCCGGGGGCCGTAGTTGTTGGAGGAGCGGGTGATGGTGACCGGCGTGCCGAAGGACCGGAAGTAGGACAGGGCCAGCAGGTCGGCCGCGGCCTTGGAGGCGGAATAGGGGCTGGACGGGCACAGGGGGCTACCCTCGTCGAACTTCAGTTCCGGCCGGTCCAGGGGGAGGTCTCCGTATACCTCGTCGGTGGAGACCTGGTGAAAACGGGACACGCCGAACTGGGCGGTCCCGTCCAGCAGCACACCCACGCCAAGCACGTTGGTGCGCAGGAAGACACCCGGATCCTGCAGGGAGCGGTCCACATGGCTCTCCGCGGCAAAGTTGACGATGCAGTCCACGCTCTCCCGCTCCAACAGGGGGAATACGGCCTCCCGGTCGCAGATGTCCGCCCGGAAAAACCGGAAGCGACAGTCCTGCAGACGGCCCGCTAAGTTGTCCAGGTTCCCGGCGTAAGTGAGCTTATCCAGCCCGATAACGGTGTCCTCCGGATGGTGGTCCAGGACATAGTCCACGAAATGGGAGCCGATGAAGCCGGCGGCGCCGGTGATGAGGAGTTTCATATGACGTTGCGGGGCAGATCCTGTGGGAACAGGACGGCTCCCGACCCTCCTTTTCTTCCGCCGGGACAGCGGTTCACATCAGAGACAGGCGCTGGAGCTGGACGTCGGAGATATAGCTGTTCTTGAGTTGACTCAACTCCGCCATGTGGGGCTGGGACATGTGTACTTTCTGGTGGAACGGACTCTCCCAACGCTCCAGCAGGAGAATTTTCTCCGTGTCTTCCGCAGAGCGGTAATACTCATAGGCAAGGCAGCCGTCCTCCTGACGGATCTTGGATAGGATGCCCCGGGCGGCGACCTCCCGGAGAAAGGCGTTTCCCATACCAGGCTTTGCGGTATAGGTGACCAGCAGCACCATTGGATTCATCCACGTCACAACCTTTCCGCACCCTGGCCTCCAGGCTGGGGCGTCTGATGGTGAAATTATACCATATGTCCCGGGAAATGCAAGGGCAGGCCGGGAGCGGATTCACCTTTCGGCTCGAAAAAACTTTTAGAAAGAGGAAAAATCACTTGCAATCCGGGCGTTTGTGTGGTAGACTACTACAGTCTGAAAAAGGGCGGTCCTCTGCGTGCGATCCGCATGGCGCATGAACGCCTATGATTAGGAGGAAATAAACATGGAACTGATGAAGCAGTTCAGCCAGAAGTACATGAAGGAGGATGTCCCCGAAGTCAACGTGGGCGACACCGTTCGTGTGCATATCCGGGTCAAGGAAGGCAGCCGTGAGCGGATCCAGGTGTTTGAGGGCACCGTGATCGCCAAGAAGCACGGCGGCATTGAGGAGAGCTTCACCGTGCGCCGCATCTCTTACGGCGTGGGCGTGGAGAAGGTGTTCCCTCTGCATGCTCCCACGATTGAGAAGGTGGAGACCGTGCGCCGGGGCAAGGTGCGCCGTGCCAAGCTGTACTATCTGCGTGACCGGGTGGGCAAGGCCGCCAAGGTCAAGGAGGACCTGTAATTCAGGAGCTTTCAGCACAGGAAAGGAGCGGATACCCCGCTCCTTTTTTGCATCCAGAAAAGGACGAGCGGCCCTCGGCGCTGCCAGGGGCTGGAGGAGGTGCTTGAATGTGAATATTCAATGGTATCCGGGCCACATGACCAAGACCCGCCGCCAGATGGAGGAGGACGTGAAGTTCGTGGACATGGTGGCGGAAGTGGTGGATGCCCGTATTCCCGTGTCCAGCCGCAACCCGGACATCGACTCCATGGTGGCCGACCGGCCCCGCATGATGATCTTCAACCGGGCAGACCAGGCCGACCCTCAGCAGACCGCCCGCTGGCTGGCAGATTTCCGCAGCCGGGGCTACGCGGTGCTGGAGACGGACGCCAAGACCGGCCGGGGGGTGGGCCAGTTCTCTTCGGTGGTCAAGGCGGCCCTCAAGGACAAGATCGAGGGCTGGAGGGCCAAAGGCCAGGTGGGCCGCCCGGTGCGGGTCATGGTGGTGGGGGTGCCCAACGTGGGCAAATCCACCCTGATCAACAAAATCTCCAAGAAGAAGTCCGCCAAGGCAGGGGACCGGCCCGGGGTCACCCGGGGCAAGCAGTGGGTACGGGTGGACAGCGGCCTAGAACTGCTGGACACGCCGGGGATCCTCTGGCCGAAGTTTGAGGACGAGACCACAGGGCTGCACCTAGCCTTCACAGGAGCAGTAAAGGACGAGGTAATGGACAGCGAGGCTCTGGCCGCCGCCCTCATGGATCTGCTGCGGGACCGCTATCCCAAGGCGCTTGCGGAGCGGTACCGGATGGAGGTGGACCGGGACGCGCCCGGCTGGAAACTGCTGGAGCGGGCCGGCCGGAAGCGGGGGATGCTCGTCTCCGGGGGAGAAGTGGACACCGAGCGGATGGCAAAGGTGCTGCTGGACGAGTTCCGGGCCGGCAAGCTGGGACGCTTTACTCTGGAGACGCCGGAGGAGGTGTGATGGATGACCGAGGCCATGTGGGCCTTTGAACGGCAGGCGGCCGCCCGGGGGTATGCCCGGGTGTGCGGCTGCGACGAGGCGGGG
>ERZ827492.1546-NODE-1546-length-18275-cov-3.761910_pt1 | contig 18275 bp, 19 predicted proteins | sample MGYA00519704_ERZ827492 | MGnify/ENA primary metagenome ERZ827492 (study PRJEB31778, sample SAMEA3449325) | human gut metagenome | biome: human gut; feature: human-associated habitat; material: faeces | place: United Kingdom | collected 2010/2012 ...
ACCGCGTTGGGGATCTCATCCAGGGTGTAGCCCAAAGCGATCTTGGCGGCCACCTTGGCGATGGGGTAGCCGGTGGCCTTGGAGGCCAGAGCGGAGGACCGGGACACCCGGGGGTTGACCTCGATGACGGCGTACTCAAAGGAGTCGGGGTTGAGGGCGAACTGGCAGTTGCAGCCCCCCTCGATCTCCAGGGCGGAGATGATGTCCAGGGCGGCGGTGCGCAGCATCTGGTACTCCTTGTTGGCCAGGGTCTGGGTGGGGGCCACCACGATGGAGTCGCCGGTGTGGACGCCCACCGGGTCGATGTTCTCCATGGAGCACACCTGGATCACATTGCCGGCGGAGTCCCGCATCACCTCGAACTCGATCTCTTTCCAGCCGGCGATACACCGCTCGATGAGCACTTGGCCCACCCGGGACAGATTGATGCCCCGGTCGGCAATCTCCTCCAGGCTGGCCCGGTCGTAGGCGATGCCGCCGCCGGTGCCCCCCAGGGTGTAGGCGGGGCGGACGATGACGGGGTAGCCGATCTGTTCGGCAAAGGCCACCGCACCGGCCACGCTCTCCACCACCTCGGAGGTGACGCAGGGCTGGCCGATGGACTCCATGCAGTCCTTGAAGCCCTGGCGGTCCTCCGCCTTGCGGATGGAGTCCGGGCTGGTGCCCAGCAATTTGACGCCATATTTGTCCAGAGTGCCGTTCTCATAGAGGGCCATGGCCAGGTTCAGCCCCGTCTGTCCCCCCAAGGTGGGCAGGATGGAGTCGGGTCGCTCCATCTCGATGACCTGGGTGACAGAGGGGATGTTCAGCGGCTCGATGTACACGTGGTCGGCGATGTCCTTGTCGGTCATGATGGTGGCGGGGTTGGAGTTGACCAGCACCACCTCGATGCCCTCTTCCTTCAGCGCCCGGCAGGCCTGGGTGCCGGCGTAGTCAAACTCGGCGGCCTGGCCGATGACGATGGGGCCGGAGCCCAGTACCAGCACCTTTTTGATGTTCGGATTCTTCGGCATTACCGATCACCTCCCATGGATGCCACAAAGCGGTCAAACAGGTACTCCGTATCCTTCGGCCCGGGGCTGGCCTCCGGATGGAACTGGGTAGTAAAGCAGTTTGGCCGCTTGTACCGCAGCCCCTCGCAGGTGCCGTCGTTCACGTTCACGTGGGACACCTCCGCCACCGCCGGGTCAACCGTGTCGGAGAGCACCACGTAACCGTGGTTCTGGCTGGTGATGAACACCCGGCCCTCGGCGATATCCCGCACCGGGTGGTTGCCCCCCCGGTGGCCATAGTCCAGCCGGCCAGTCTTGGCTCCCGTGGCCAGAGCCAACAGCTGATGGCCCAGGCATACGGCGTACAGGGGCAGGCCGCTCTCGTAGAGCTTACGCACCTCCCCGATGATCTCCACGTTGTCGGCGGGATCCCCGGGGCCGTTGGAGAGCATCACCCCGTCGTAGCCCCCGGCCAGCACCTCCCCGGCAGGAGTGTGCGCGGGCAGCACCGTCACCCGGCAGCCCCGGCGGCGCAGGCACTCCACCATGTTGCGCTTGACGCCGTAATCCATCATGGCCACATGGTGGCGCTGCTCCCCATAGGCCGGGTAGTCCTCCGGCTGGGCACAGGTAACCCGCTCCACCGTGCCGGCTACCCGGTAGGCACCCAGCTTGTCCATCACCTCGTTGACATTAAAATGCTCCGCGCAGGTGATCATGCCGTTCATGGAGCCCTGACTGCGGAGAATCTTGGTGAGGGCACGGGTGTCAACCCCCTCAATGCCCACAATGTCATACTTCTTTAAAAATTCGTCCAGGGTGGCCTGGCAGCGGAAATTGCTCCCCCGGGGGGAAAGGTGGCGCACCACGAAGGCCTCTGCCCAGGGACGTGCGGACTCATTGTCCTCCTCATTCACCCCGTAGTTGCCGATGAGGGGATAGGACATCACCACGCCCTGCCCCGCATAGGAAGGATCGGTCAAGACCTCCTGGTAACCAGTCATGGAGGTGTTGAACACCATCTCACACACACGGTCCCCGGAAGCGCCAATGGACCTGCCATGAAAGACAGCCCCGTTCGCCAGGATTAACGTTGCCTTCAATACACTTCCCCGCCTTTCCAAAAAAGCCGCCCCACAGACAGCGCCTCCTGCCGGTGCAGGAACGGTCCAGGGCGGCCATGCGCTGCTTTTCACAACACAATGATGCTTTTATCCCATCTATCTTAGCGTATCTTTTCTCAAAAGGCAAGGCGCACTTTCCGTTTTTTTCGTCTTCCCTCAAAAAAAGTGGTTTTGGACAAGGAGCCGGCATATCCCCCGCCCTTCACGGGCAAAATGATCAAGAGCGAACCCTTCCATTGATATGAGGTGATCCGATGTTTGTGGTATTGATCCGCACCGTGGTGCTCTACTTGCTCATCATTGTGGGCATCCGCCTGCTGGGCAAGCGTCAGGTTGGAGAGCTGGAGCCCTCCGAGCTGACCCTGGCCCTCATCATCGCCGACCTGGCCTCCGTCCCCATGCAGGACAACGGCATCCCCCTGCTGTCCGGCCTAATCCCTATCGTGATCCTGCTGGCAGTGGCAACCATCCTGTCCGTGCTGTCCGCCAAATCCATCCGCTTCCGCGCCCTGCTGTGCGGGCGGCCCAGCGTGGTCATCCAGGACGGGCTGGTGCTGGAGCAGGAGCTTCGGAAAAACCGGCTCACCGTGGACGAGCTGATGGAGGAGCTGCGCATCCAGGGCTACACCGACTTCCAGGCCATCAAGTTCGCCATCCTAGAGACCAACGGGCAGCTGTCCGTGCTGCCCTATGCCGAACAGAAGCCGCCCACCTGCGCCCAGCTGGACCTCCAGCCCCAGGAGACGGGCCTGCCGGTCATCCTCATCAGCGACGGCCGCCTGCTGGACCAGAATCTGAAGAGCCGGGGCTATGAGCGGCGCTGGCTGGACAAGCAGCTGGCCGCCCGAGGCCTCTCCTCCCCTACCCAGGTATTCCTGCTCACCGTGGACCAATCAGGCAACACCTACTGCATCCGAAAGGGAGGGGCGGCATGAGGCGCCTGTGGGCCGCGGCGGCGCTGATCGCCGTCCTGGCTGGGCTGTCGGCCCTTCACGTCCTGGCTCTGGACCGGATCACCAGCCGGATGGCCGGACAGCTGGAGCAGGCCCGGCAGGCCCTCATCCAGGAGGACTGGGACGGGGCGCAGGCTCTCATTGAGGACGCCTATCAGGATTGGGAAACGCATGACTTCTACCTTCATGTCACCCTCCGGCACACGGACATCGACGCCGTTCGCTCCTCCTTTCACGAGGCCATCGCCTATCTCTCCTCCCGGGAGGACTCCGGGGAGTGCGCCGCGGTGTGCGCCCGGCTGGTCAACCAGCTGGAGCTGATCTTAGAGGGAGAACTGCCTACCTTGAAAAATCTGCTGTAAAAAACGGGGTTTGCGCCCCGTTTTTTACAGCTCTGGTGAATGGAATAGGTCCGGATCCTGCCAGTCGTCCAGCTCCGTTCCCGCCCTGGGCGGCGTGGACTGCGGCCCGGCCTGTACCCTGCCCGCCGCCACATCGGACAGACGCTCATACTCCGGCCTGCGGTACTTTGGCATTTCCCGGTTCGCCTTTCCCGGAGATTTCCCTCGTTTTCCCATTTTCTCTCCCCTTCCAGCACACAGGCGGAGGGCCAGCGCCCCCCGCCCGTGTGTCCGTTACGTTTAATAGCCCTTGTTCATGGGGTTCCGGTTCTCGGGACCCTGCTCCTTCTTGGACTCGGGCCGCTTCTTATTCTCAGGGCCCTTCTTGTTCTCGGGGCACTGGTTTTTCCCCTGGGAGGGGGTGCGATTGGTTTCCACAATTATCACCTCACTGTCCTAAGTATTCCTCCCCCATTCCCGCTTTATACCCGGCTAAAATATTTTTCCAAAAAAGAATACCCAAGGGCAAGGATCCATGCTATAATACTGATGACATTGCGCAAATATCCAATCTTGCAGAGAGAATGGATCCTGAATGAAAGGGTGAGGTGTTATGAAATGTCCCTTCTGCTCCCATCCGGAGAGCAAGGTGGTGGACTCCCGTCCCGCTGATGAGGGCAGCTCCATCCGCCGCCGCCGGGAATGTCTGGAGTGCCACAAACGCTTTACCACCTATGAGACCGTGGAGAGTCTGCCCCTGGTGGTGATCAAGCGGGACGGCAGCCGGCAGGCCTTCGACAAGGCCAAGCTGCTGGGCAGTATGCTCAAGGCCTGCGAGAAGCGCTCCGTCCCCGTCTCCACCCTGGAGCGGCTGGCCGACGAGATCGAGCAATCCCTCCAGAACGAGATGGAGCGGGAGATCCCCAGCACAGAGATCGGGGAGCTGGTCATGGAGAAGCTGAAGGATGTGGACGAGGTTTCCTACGTGCGCTTCGCCTCCGTCTATCGCCAGTTCAAAGACATCAATACCTTTATGGAGGAGCTGAACAAGCTGCTCAAGGAAAAATGAGGATAAAAAAGCACCCCGGGTGGGGTGCTTTTTTATGGGCGTCACTTGGTTCCGAAGATGCGGTCGCCGGCGTCGCCCAGGCCGGGGACAATGTAGGCGTGCTCGTTGAGCTTCTCATCCACGGCGGCCACATAGATGTCCACATCCGGGTGGTCCTTCTGGATGCAGGCGATCCCCTCCGGGGCGGCCAGGATGTTCATCAGCTTGATGTGCTTGCAGCCGTAGCCCTTCAGGAAGGTGATGGCTGCAGAGGCGGAACCGCCGGTGGCCAGCATGGGGTCCAGCACGATGACGTCCCGCTCGGCGATGTCCTGGGGCATCTTGCAGTAGTACTCCACCGGGGCATGGGTCTCCGGATCCCGGTACAGGCCGATATGGCCTACCTTGGCCGAGGGAATCAGGTTCAGAATCCCATCCACCATGCCCAGCCCCGCCCGAAGAATGGGCACGATGGCCAGCTTCTTGCCCGCCAGGGCCTTAAAGGTGCCCTTGGCGATGGGGGTCTCGATCTCCACGTCCTTCAGGGGCAGGTCCCGGGTGGCCTCGTAGCACTCCAGGGCAGCCATCTCGGAGACGATCTCTCGGAACTCTTTGACTCCGGTGTTCTTGTCCCGGAGGATGGACAGCTTGTGCTGCAGCAGTGGATGATCCAGAATATGTACCTTTTCCATGGTCGCAATTCCCCTTTTCATGATTTGTTTTGTCCCATACGCTCCAGGCGCTCCCGTTCCGCCTGGCTGAGCCTGTGATACTGAGGAGATAGCCGGCCAGCGGGAACCAGCTCCCCCGCCCTGGCCAGCCGGAGGGCCGCCCTGGCCACACCCCAAGCGGTCTGGAAGACCAGGTTGGGCGGCATCCGCCTGGTCGGAATCCCAGCCGCCTCAAAGGCATTATAGCACAAAGCTGTCCCGTCTCCAACCAGAATCTGTGTCTTCCCGGATTTTTCCACTTCAGCGGTCAACTCGTCCAATCCCACTGCCCGGTCCGGGGTCAGCCGGGTCAGGTTTCCATCCTGAGCCAGAAAGCGGGCGTTATAGACCTGATTGCGCCGGGCGTCCATCACCGCGCAGACCTCCCCGTCCAGGTGGGCACACTGCCAGGCCATGGACTCCAAGGTGGAGCAGGGCGCGCAGGGCTTGTCCCCCGGCCAGGCCAGCCCCTTGGCGGCGGCCACGCCGATCCGAATCCCCGTAAAGGACCCCGGACCCGTAGCCACCGCGATGACGTCCATCTCCTCCAGCTTCAGCCCCGTGTTCTCCAGCAGGGCAGTCGCCATGGGCATCAGGGTGGCGGAATGGGTCAGGCCGCTGTTCTGAAAATACTGGGCCAGCAGCTTTTCATCCTCCGTGACGGCCACCGACGCGGTGACCGCCGAGGTCTCCAACGCCAGAATCCTCACAGTGCCACCCCCTCAATGTGGATCACTCTGCTGTTCTCGTCTTCCCCTCGGGCAATGTCCACCCGCACAGCGTCATCTTCGATGGCCTCGGCCACGTTCTCGCTCCACTCCACGGCGCACACGCCCCCCCGGGCCAGGTAGTCCTCCCAGCCAATGTGGAACAGCTCATCGGCGCTGCCCAGGCGGTACATGTCAAAATGGAACAGGGGTAGCCGTCCGCCCTCATACTCATTGACAATGGTAAAGGTGGGACTGGTCACCCGCTCCTCAATTCCAAGTCCTCTAGCCATGCCGGAGATGAACGCGGTTTTCCCCGCCCCCAGGTCCCCGGTAAATGCCACCACCGTGCCGGGACCCAGCGTCCCAGCCAATCGCTCTCCCAGCGCCCGGGTCTCCTCCGGGCTGTGGGTGACAACTTTCATGCCGTAATCTCCTCCACGCTCTTTAAATAAAGTGAAAACTCTTATAAAACAGTATACCACAACCCCATCAAATGTGCTATACTATATTCTCAATTCCCAGCCTGGCATATCCCCCTGAAAGGAGGTCTTCCATTGCACCTTGTCCGCAGTCTAAAGGATTTTTTCCGCAAGGGTGATACCGTCCTGCTAGCCCTGTGCCTGCTGGCCAGCGCCGTTGGCCTGGTCCTCATCTACAGCGCCACCCGCTACGACGTGTCCCTAAGAGGCTATCCGGTTCGGCAGGCTATGTTCATCGCCATGGGTGTGGTGGTGTATCTCATTGCCACCTTTGTGGATGTGGAATTCCTGGTGGAAAAATGGTGGAAGGTTTTCCTTGTGTTGGGCCTGTTCGTCATCCTGCTCATCTATCCGTTCGGTGAGGCCGGGGACACAGGTAACAAGAGTTGGGTCTATCTGCCTGGGATCTCCTTTGGCTTTCAGCCCGGTGAGATCGCCAAGCTGGCCTTTATTGTCGTGCTGGCCTGGTTGCTCAATCACGAACGGGACCGGGGCGTCAGCCGTCTGGCGGCCATCGTAAAATACCTAATGCTCACGTGCATCTACGCAGGACTGCTGGCAGTGCTGTCCGGCGACTTCGGCATGGTATTGGTCTACCTCTTTTTATTCGTCATCATGGCATGGGTAGGAGGGGTAAACAAGTGGTGGTTCATCGGCGTAGGCGGCGGTCTGACCGCCGTGGTAGCCTTCCTGTGGACCTTCATTCTGCCTCGCACCAGTCTGTGGACGGACTACCGCATCCTGCGTTTCCGGGTGGTATTGGACCATGACCTGGACCCTCTGGGGGTAGGCTGGCATCAGTCCCGCTCCCTACTGGCCATCGGCTCCGGGCAGCTGACCGGCATGGGCTACCTCAACGGCAAGCAGACCCAGTCCCTCCTGTCCACAAACCTGCCTGCCCGACATACGGATTTCATCTTTGCCGTGTGCGGGGAGGAGTTTGGGCTCATTGGCTGTTGCGTACTGCTGATCCTCCTGCTGGCCATCATCCTGCGGTGCGTCTGGGTGTCCCGCCGGGCCAAGAGCCATATGTCCGCCTATATCGCCATGGGCATCGCCGGTATGCTGATGATTCAGACCGTCCTCAACGTGGGTATGTGCCTGTACGTCACCCCGGTCATCGGGCTCACTCTCCCTTTCATCAGCTACGGCGGCTCCTCCACTTTGACGCTGTTCCTCGCCATGGGAGTGGTGTCAGGCATCAAAATGCGCCCCCTGCCCAGCTGGCTGAAGGACCGAAGTCAGCTATAGGGTTCCATTCCAGTTCCCCTTCTAAAATTCTCCGGCTCATCTTCCTTGCCCGGGAAGGTGAGCCTCTTTTTGCATATTTTCCGCCGTTCAGACGCAAGATAGCACTACCATATCTATAAGGAGGATTTTCCGTGAAATACCGCGCTTCCCTCTTGGCCCTACTCCTGGCCGGCGCGCTGACCCTACCGGTGTCCGCCGTCGCCGTCACCGTCACCCAACAGACCTCCCAGGATAATTCCGCCCCCATCGCGGAGCATCTTACGCTGACCACCTACCGGGATGTAGCCATCGCCAGCCGCTTCGCCGCTGTGGATCCCGATGGGGACGCAGTTACCTTCCAGATTGTAGACAGTCCCGCCCGGGGGCAGGTTACCGTGGATGAAACGGACACTGCCGCCTTCTGGTACACTCCTTACGAAGGGAAGAAGGGAAAAGACAGCTTCACCTATGTAGCAGTGGACAGCAACGGAAACGTCTCCGAACCGGCCACGGTCAGCATCACCATTGAGAAGCAGTCCACTAAAGTGTTCTACTCTGATATGGAAGGCGACGCCGCCCACTACGCCGCACTGCGCCTAGCGGAGACGGGAGTCTACGTGGGTCGTCAGCTGGGAAACCTCTACTATTTCGACCCTCAGGATACCTTCTCCCGGGAGGAGTTTCTGGCCATGGCCATGTCCGTTGCAGGGGTAGATCCCCTGGCTGATGTAACCATCACCGGCTTCTACGACGATCAGAGCATTCCCACCTGGGCTAAGGGCTATGTGTCCGCCGCCTTGATGGACGGAACCGTCCGAGGCAGCTACAACGATCAAAAGCAGATCGTATTCAACTCTGGTTCCGCCATCACCGTGGCAGAGGCCACTGTCATGATCGACAGGCTTTTGAACGTCAGCGACGTATCCGTGGAGACCTCAGCTTCCGGTGCAGTGCCCGCCTGGGCCAGTCAGGCTGCGGCCAACATGGAAACCGTATCCGTGCTTCCCGCCCAGACTGACCTCACCGGTACCCTCACCCGGGCACAGGCGGCTCAGATGCTGTGTTCCATGCAAGAGCTCGTCAACAGCCGAGAGGACAGCGGCTGGTTCTGGTAAACACCTCTCCCCATGGCCCTGACCCGAACTTGCGGATCAGGGCCGCTTCTTGTCCAAGGAAACTGTCCGTCCTCCCCTTAATGTAGTGGTCATAGCGAGCACATCATTCCCATGGGAAAAGCCCGCACACGCCGGAAAAATCCGGCATGCACGGGCCTGCGCCTATCCGCACCCTACCCCGTCTCAGCCTTAAGCCTTCTTGCGCAGCGCCGCAGATCGAATACTGCCTTTACCAAACAGATGGCTAGGATGAACTGGGCAATGGCGATTCCCATGAAGATGAAGATCAAGGTCAACGGTGTCTCCATTAGATCCAGGCAGAGCTGGAAGAGGCTCACAAGCAGAACGTTGGTTGTCTCAAGTACCGTAATTCGATTTCGGTAACGGAGCAGCCTCCCGTCCAGCCCCGCCCCCTCCAGCTGATATTTGGCAGCGATGGACGCCAGGTTTGTCACCAGCTGAAAGACGAAGTATAGGGACGTCAGGATGATGAGGATAGACCAGAACTGCCACCGCTCCTCCAGCGGCGGCACGGCCCAGGTCACACCGCTCCAGACGGCCAGTAGGATTCCCAGAGGCCGCAAGAGGATCAGGTCCCGCTCCTCACCCTTTAGATTCCCAATGGCGGACAGAATCAGAAGATAGCCCACAAAATCGGGCAGCAGATCCATCTGATTCACCTCTAAGTCGATGTATATCAAAAGAAGGGCCCAGGCCGTCTTGGATAGCCCCCGGTACAGCGGATCACGCACCATTTCCGCCACCTCCATCTGGATGCAGCTCCAGCTGGGCATACAGCTCTCCATTGACATATAGATTTCCAACATAGTACGCAGGGAAGTCCAGTTCCCAATCTCCCGGATTGGTTCCGCCACCGGCCCCCATCCCAATGACAGGCCCCCAACCCGGCTCTGTGGAAATGCTGTTTCTTACCCAACCGTTGCTGACACTGTCCCAAGGAACACCGACTGCGGCTGAATTCAGTCCGTCAGAACCGTCCTGTCCAGTATAAATCGGCTCAAAGGAGAAACCCACCTTGGTCATACCATCCCGCTGTGCCTGGGTACCTAGATGGGTCAGGATGCATCTCTTGCTATACCCAGTACCGGAAAACTGTCCGTTGGGATGAGGTGCACGGATCGCCGCACCTGCTCCATAGATGTCCTCCCCGGAATCCGGCACCGCCATATTGTCAATCATGCGGACGGTCTGATGTTTCACCTCCAGCCGGAGCTGTCCTGCCTGGCCGGAGTAGGTTGCCACACCTGGCAGCTCCTCGCATCCATAGCCCAGGCTTTGGGCATTCACCTGAAGATACCGGAATTTCTCCATCGGAATCGCAACCCAGCGCCCTTTCTCCCACTCTACTCGGAGGTTCTGCACCGCAAGTTCCTGTCTCCATGCCTCCCCCTCCTGGAACAGAGCCATCTGAATGACCAGCAGCCCCTCGTAGGCATTCTCCCCTGCCCTCTTCAAGTTATAGATGTAGTAGCCATAGCCGGGTTCGGAGACCGGTCGATCCTTTAGCCCGCACTCCCAAAATGGGTAGATGCCCTGCCCCTGCTTTTCCTCTATCTCAGCCAGCAGATCCGCCTGCATGGACTCGGTTGCGCACATGGCTCGGTAGACCCCATTGCTATCCAGCACCGCTTTCCCGTATGCGTCGAAGGCGCCGGCGGGGGTGGTGCAGGGCACACTTCTGGCTAGGGCCAAGCTGACCTGGATCGGTGCTCCTGATTCCACCACCGCGGAGGCTGGGGTGCCAACCATGAGCCAGGAGGCCAGGATCAGGATCACACACAGAGACACCAGTCCCATTCCAGCGGGATATCGCTTGAACCGGGCAATGGCTTCAATCCGTCGGCGGATGTTTTTCCCGCCGTTGTTGATGGTGGTGCTGCCGGGCGTCTTCGCGAACCGCTCGTTGGCCATGGACAGCAGGATCCGGCCATAGGCCTTACGCTCCTCCCCCTCCAGCCGCTCCAACACGTGCTGGTCGCAGCGGGCCTCCATGTCGTTCAGCGCCCGGTCGGCGCAGTAGCGCAGGAGAGGGTTGCACCAGTGGATACACTTCAGCAGGGCGATGACGGCGCTCCAAAGGGTATCCCAGTACTTCATGTGCAAAGTCTCATGAAGGATCACCTTGTCGTCCAACGCCTCCCCGGCTGGAATTGCCAGCACCGGCCGCAAGATCCCGAATATGAAGGCGCTGGGCAGCCCTGGCACTTGGATCACCCGGCACCACCGCACCTTTTCCCCCTTCAACACACACTGGATGCGGGCCAGCGTCTCACCATTGGGCTGCTCACCGCTGCGCAGAACGCGGCGGAGCCTGATATAGGCGGTCAGATATCTGGCCAGGTACACCATCACACCCAGCACATAGCCTGTGAAGAGCCACTGGGTTGCGGTACGGGGATAAGCGGTGAGCACAGGAAAGGGAAACAGCACCCTTGTGACAGTGAAGTCGCCCAATGTGCCTTTCACCAGTTCCACCACCAGCTGCCAGTGAAAGATCACGTAACGACCGCCCAGTCCCGCCGGAAGAAGCAGGATAATCCCCAGCACACCCCACACCGCAAATTGCCAGGATGGGGGCAGTTTATCCCGAAACAGAGCCTTGAGAATCAACAGCAGAACAGCCACGCCGGAGGCCGTCAGCGTCTGGAGCAGAAATCCGCCAAGATCCGTCATGCCCTACACCTCCATATCATCCAGGAGCTTACGCAGTCGCTCCCGCTCCTCCCGGGAAATGGACTCCTCCTTCAGAAACGCAGCAATCAGGTCTCCCGTCTTCCCACTGTACACCCGTCTGAGGAAGCTCTGCCGCTCACGCTCCTGGCAGTCCTCCCGGGCCAAGGTGGCGAAGTAGACGTGGGGATATGCCCCCTTGTCTATGCGTACCAGTCCCTTTGCCTCCATCCGTGTCAGATAGGTCAACACCGTGTTGCGGCTCCAGCCGGTATGCTCATATAGCCTCTGCACCAGCTCCCCCAGTTCCGCTCCCCCCGTCTCCCACAGCGTGTTCAGTACCGTCCACTCTCGGTCCGTCAGCTTCATACGCCCATCCCTCCTACAGTTGTAGTATCATCTATATACTACAGGTGTAGGAGGGGCTTGTCAAGCCTTTTTGAGAAAACGCACCCCACACACCGCTTCAGCGCTCGTCCTGGAAGATTCTCTCTTGCCTTCCCCGAAAAAATGAAATATACTATGTTTCATCCATCGCCTTGGCAGCAACGCATTTCAACAGGAGGTATCACGGCATGATTCAAATTCGAGAGCAGCTGTGCATTGGCTGCGGCCTGTGCGCCCAGGACTGCTTCAGTAAATGCATCCGCATAGTCGAAGGCAAGGCCAGCTTTCAGCGTCCGCAGGCCTGTATCCTGTGCGGGCACTGCGTATCGGTATGCCCGAAAAACGCTGTGAAGCTTACGGAGGATTCCTATCTGCCTCCTCAAATTCCCTTGGCCGATGAGGCTTCTCCGGAAGCGCTCATGTCTCTGATCTGCTCTCGCAGAAGCACCCGAAACTTTCAAAACCGCCCTGTTCCAAAGGACGTATGGGAAGCTCTGCTGGAGGCCGGCCGCTATACCCCCACCGGGGGCAACCGTCAGCGGGTTACCTACCTCATCGTACAGGAGGATCTGGATGCCTTTAAGGCCCTGGCATGGGACGGGCTGGAGCGGTTGGCCCTCCAGGTGCTGGCCAACCCGGAGAGCTATGGGGATTCCCTGCGTCACTATGCCCCTACCTGGAAGCACTTTTGCGATCGGCACCGCCAACAGCCAGAAAAGGATTACCTGTTTTTTAACGCGCCGGCCCTGCTGGTGGTGGAGGGCGATACCCTGTCCGACGCCGCTCCCGCCGCCTCCAACATCGGCTTGATGGCCCATGCCCTGGGACTTGGGACCCTTACCAGTGGCTTCCTTCAGGCAGTTCTCCGCTTTGACCATGCGGCCGCAGACTTTCTGCAGATCCGGCGCAAGGATAGCTGCGTGTGCAACCTGGTGGGTTATCCCAACGTCCGGTACCAAAGAATCCCGCCCAGAAAGCGGGCGGATGTCCATTGGCGTTGACCTGACCCTCAGGGATTCGTTCATTCTGCTCAAACTGATGATAAAAAGGCAAGAGCTGCGGAATCCTGTCCTAGGGACCACATTCCGCAGCTCTTCCTATCCTCTTATCCTTTGGGGCAGGCATCACATCCAGCCCATGCTCTTCCCCTAGCTCACCTATGCGCCCAGCGCCGGTGTTCTCCTCCAGCCTGGAACCTCAGATCGCTCTGGCCATAGCATCGGCCAGCCGTTCCAACCCAGCGCGGCTGTCTGCATTCAGCGCCGAGCGGATGGTCACTGTGGGCTCCACCACTGTCATGTTCTTCAGTTCTGCCAGAGATGCCTGCATGGTGCGCAGTGCTGTGGGGCCCCAGGAGCCGTTCTCCACCAGGCCAACCACCCGGTTCTGGAGGTTCTTGATCTTCAGGCGGTATAGAAACTGAGCCATGGGTGTAAACACCCCCGCATCATAGCTGGAGGCGGCCAGCACCATGCCGCTGTAGCGGAATGCCTGGGCCACCGCCTCCGCCCAGTCTTCCCGGGCAAGGTCAAACAGCCGGGTCTTTACCCCCAGCCCATGGAGCATACCCGCCAGCTCCCGGGCGGCCCGGGCCGTGTGTCCGTGGATGGAGGCAAAGGCCACCAGCACCCCCCGCTCCTCCGGCTGGTAGCGGCTCCACAGGTCATACAGCTCCAGCGCCCGGGCCATCCGCCCTCCAGTCAGCACCGGACCATGGAGCGGGCAGATCATCTGGACATCCAAGCCCGCCGCCTTCTTCAGCAGCGCCTGAACTTGGGGACCATATTTGCCCACAATGTTCGTATAGTACCGCCGGGCCTCATCGTCCCAGGGCAGAGATTCCTCTGGATTTCCGAAACGCCCAAAGCCGTCGGCAGAGAACAGAACCTTCTCCGTCTGCTCATAGGACACCATCACCTCCGGCCAGTGGACCATAGGGGCCATGAGGAATTTCAAGGTATGGCTACCCAGCTCCAGAGAATCCCCCTCTTTGACCTCAACGGTTCGCCCCTCATAACTCTCCCCGGTAAACTGGGTCAGCATGGCAAAGGTTTTTGCGTTGCCCACCAGCTTCATGCCAGGGTAACGGCTGGCCAGTCGGGCCACGTTGCCCGAGTGGTCGGGCTCCATATGGTGAATGACTAGGTAATCCGGCTCCCGGCCTGCCAAGGCCTGCTCCAGATTGCCCATCCACTCCTCGCTCTTGCGGGGGTCAATGGTGTCTAGCACGGCGACCTTTTCGTCCAGAATCACATAGGAGTTATAGGAGATACCATCCGGAACCACGTACTGGCACTCAAAAAGATCCAAATCCGTATCATAGCAGCCCACGCGGCAAATCGCACTGGAGTCGGGACAATATTGCATGATTCCATTCCACCTTTCCGTTTTCCCGACAATATTACTATGAATTGTCGGGCGCGTCAAGCCCTAAATTGTCTTTTTTTTGACACAGTATCAGATTCCCTTGGATTTTCTTGACTTTCCCCTCCCGATATGCTATAATTTTCCGGAAAATAATTTCGATAATTATATTAGGGGTTTTTGGTTATGAGTTTTGAGATCATTGTGGACAGCTGCTGCGACCTCACCCCGCAGCAGCGGGCTTCGGGCCTGTACACCACTGTGCCGCTGACCATCTACGTGGGCGAGACCGAGTACCGGGACGACGATACCCTGGACACAGAGCTGCTGGCGGACGCCATGGCCATGTGTGAGCAGGCCGCCCATACTGCCTGCCCCTCTCCTGCAGAATATCTGTCCGCCTACGAGGCAGCGAAAGGCGACATCTACGTGATCACCCTCTCCGCCCTTCTCTCCGGTTCCCATAACAGTGCCTGGCAAGCCGCCCAGATCTTCCGGGAAGAGCATTCGGATCGCAACCTCCATGTGTTCAATTCCTGCTCCGCCTCCGCGGGAGAGACGCTGGTGGCAGCCAAGATCGCCCAGCTGGCCGGGCAGGGGCTGCCCTTCGCCCAGGTGGTGGCGGAGACAGACCGGTATATCGGGGAGATGAACACCCTATTCGTGTTGGAAAACCTGGATACCCTGCGCAAAGCGGGGCGGCTAACCAAAACCCAGGCCTTGATTACCGGCGCGCTTCGTGTTAAACTAGTGATGGGTTCTACCCCGGAGGGAGAAATCCGCAAGCACACCCAGGCCCTTTCTATCAAGCAAGCGCTGAGCAAGCTCACTGATCTGATGGTCCAGGATGATCGGCACCCCGGAAAAATGCTGTGTATTTCCCACTGTCTGTGCCGGGACCGGGCAGAGTATCTGCGGATGTTGGTCCGGAAAAACTGCGATTTCTCCGAAATCATGATTACAGAAACCCGTGGCATTAGCACTTTTTACGCCAACAGCGGCGGGATCATCGCCGCCTACTGAACTAGCAAGCCAAGTCAAGCGTTGAATCGGCCATTGGCCAGAGGAAAGAAGTATGCGAAAGATCCCCCTTCCCCGCATCGGGATGCGAACCATCAAGACCGCCGTAGCAGTCACCCTCTCCTATCTGATCTTTGTCCCTTTTGGTCTGCTCTATAATGAGAACTACCCTGGGGTATTGGGTTATATCGGCCCGTTGTATGCCTGTATTCCCTGCGTGGTGTGCATGCAGAGCTCCCTTGAACAGACCTTCCAGGTAGGGCTGTCCCGCTTTCTGGGAGTATTGGTGGGAGCGGTCATCGGCGCGCTGATGATCCTGATCCCGGAGGCAGTCTTCAGCTTCTGGCTGGTAAAAGCGGCGATGCTGGGGCTGTCGTGCATTGCGGGCATCCTCATCTGCACCAACCTGCTCCACCGCCCCGCCGCCTGCACCATGGCCTGCATCCTGCCCTGCGTCATGGCCATTTCGGGCAGCGTCACAGGGAGCGAGCGGCACCTCTACGCCATCGCCCGGGTGCTGGAGACTATCGTGGGCGTGTCGGTGGCCTTCCTGATCAACTCGATCCTCCCCACCCACAAGCCCCCGGAATCCAAGCCTTCCTAATCATCAAGGGCGCCGGCTGACCAATCAGCCGGCGCCCTTTCCCATTTCCCTCTTACTCTTACCCGCCCAATTCTGCGTTGCGCCGCCAGGAGGCCAGTACAGCCTCCATGGCAGCCGCCCGGAAGCCGCCCCGCTCCAGGGCTGCCACCCCGGCAATGGTGGAGCCCGCGGGCGAGCACACCTCGTCCTTGAGCGCGCCGGGGTGCTTGCCGCTGGCCAGGGCCATGGCGCAGGTACCCTGCACCATCCGGGCGGCGTACTCCAGTGCCTGCTTCCGGGGCAGCCCGGCCATAACGCCGCCGTCGGCAAGGGCCTCCAGGAACAGGCAGGCAAAGGCGGGACCGCATCCTGCCAGGGCGGAGAAGGCGTCCATCTGCCCCTCCGGGATCCGGGTGACCAGGCCAGAGGCGGACAGGATGCCCTCCACCTCGGCCAGCACGTTCTCATCGGCTCCCTCCGGGGCGCACAGAGCGGTCACCCCCTGCCCCACCCCCACGCAGGTGTTGGGCATCAGCCGCAGGATGGCCGGGACATAGCCCGCCCCCTGGGCAAACCGGGACAGGTCGGCCAGCCGCAGCCCGGCGGCCACCGAGACAAGGACCTTGTCCTCCCCCGCCTCATGGCAGCGCCGGAGGACAGGACCCAGGCCGGACAGTACCCCCTCCATCATCTGGGGCTTGACGCACAGGAAGACATACCGGGCGCCCTCCACCGCCTGGGCGTTGTCCGCTGCCGCGGCGCACCCCAGCTCCCCGGCCAGGGCCTCCGCCTTGGCGGCCGTCCGGTTGGACAGCACCACCTCCCCCGGGCCAATGGCCCGACAGGCGGCCCTGGCCAGGGCAGAGCCCATGTTCCCCGTACCGATGAACGCGGCTGTTTTCAAGGAAATCCCGACCTTTCCACGGTAGTTTGCCTCCCCATCATACCACGGCCCTCCCCGCCGGGGCAAGCCGTTATTTCAGAAGGGACCGGTTGATGGCGTTGAGGATGGCCCGCAGGGAGGCCCGGTTGATGTTGTGGCTCTTGCCCACGCCGAACACGTCCTCCCCCTTGGGGTCCTTCAGGTGGATGTAGCACACCGCCTGGGTGTCCGAGCCGGAGGAGATGGCGTGCTCCTGGTAGTCCACGAACTGGTAGCCGTCGATGGCTCCCTCCGGCAAGTCGTGAAGGGCATTGAAGAAGGCATCGATGGGGCCGTTGCCCTCGCCGCTGGCGGGCATGACCTTGTCCTTGTAGCCGATCTCCCCCCGGAACTCCACCCAGCTGGCGTCTCCATGGTGGGAATCCTCCTGGAAACTGTGGCGCACCAGCTGATAGGTCTTGGGGGCGGACAGGTACTCTTTGTCAAACAGCTCGAAGATCTGCTGGGGTTTGAGCTCCTTGCCCACCCGGTCGGTCTCCTTCTGGACCACGGCGCCGAACTCGGCGTGCATGGCCTTCGGCAGATCATAGCCGAAGGTGTGCTGCATGACGAAGGCCGCGCCGCCCTTGCCGGACTGGGAGTTGATGCGGATGATGGGCTCGTACTGCCGCCCCACGTCCGCCGGGTCGATGGGTAGGTAGGGCACCTCCCACATGTCGCTGCCGCTCTCCTCCATGTAGTGGAAGCCCTTGTTGATGGCGTCCTGATGGCTGCCGGAGAAGGCGGTGAACACCAGCTCGCCCACATAGGGCTGCCGCTCCCCCACCTTCATCTTGGTGCACCGCTCATACATATCCCGGATCTTGTTGATGTCGTGGAAGTCCAGCTGGGGGTCAATGCCCTGGCTCCACATATTCATGGCCAGGGTGACCATGTCTACGTTGCCGGTGCGCTCGCCGTTGCCGAAGAGGGTGGCCTCCACCCGTTCCGCCCCGGCCAGCAGGCCCAGCTCGGTGGTGGCCACGCCGGTGCCCCGGTCGTTGTGGGGGTGCAGGGAGATGACGGCCCGCTCCCGGCCAGGGAGTTTTCTCAGGAAGTACTCCAGCATGTCGGCAAACTGGTTGGGCATGCAGTTCTCCACTGTGGTGGGCAGGTTGAGGATGACCTTGTTGTCCGCCGTGGCGTGGAGGTGATCCAGCACGGCGGCGCAGATCTCGGCGGCGTAGTCCATCTCGGTGCCCATGAAGGACTCGGGAGAGTACTCATAGCGCAGGTTCATCCCTCCGGCGATAACCGGCTGGGCCATCTCATAGATCAGGTCCGCCGCGTCGGTGGCGATCTTGGTGATGGTGCCGCAGTCGGCGTGGAACACCACCTTCCGCTGAAGTGTGGAGGTGGAGTTATAGAAATGGAGGATGACGTTCTTCGCCCCCTCGATGGCCTCAAAGGTGCGGCGGATCAGATGCTCCCGGGCCTGGACCAGCACCTGGATGGTCACGTCGTCGGGGATGTGTCCCCCTTCGATAAGCTCCCGGCAGATCTCATACTCCGTCTCGCTGGCAGAGGGAAAGCCGATCTCGATCTCCTTCACCCCGATGTCCACCAGGGTGTGGAAGTACTCCAGCTTCTCCTGGAGGTTCATGGG
>ERZ827492.1550-NODE-1550-length-18252-cov-4.003627_pt1 | contig 18252 bp, 33 predicted proteins | sample MGYA00519704_ERZ827492 | MGnify/ENA primary metagenome ERZ827492 (study PRJEB31778, sample SAMEA3449325) | human gut metagenome | biome: human gut; feature: human-associated habitat; material: faeces | place: United Kingdom | collected 2010/2012 ...
CCCGGCTGCCTGCCGCTGACGGACAGCCAGGCGGAGACGCTGGTGGCCTACAACGGCTTTGTCACCATCACCCGGGAGCCCGACCCGGAGATCGAGGGCTCCGGCGTGACGGTGGCCCCGGACCTGGAGGCGTGGGAGGCATGGAAGGCCGCCCAGCCCCCCGAGCCTGAGCCGGAGCCGGCCATGGCGGAGGTGATTTCCCTGGCCCGCATGACCGCCCAAGCCCTGCCGGACGCCCAGGCCCTCCAGGTGCCCTCCCTCTATCCGCTGTGGGCGGCGGGCACGTCATACGGCGGCAAGGGGGAGGCCGTGATCGTGCGGCGGCCCAACGGCTATCTGTACCGCTGTCGGGAGCCGCACACCGCCCAAGCAGGATGGGAGCCAGAGACCACCGCGGCCTTGTGGGCGGCCATCCAGGGCAGCCAGGCGGGCACCCCGGAGGACCCCATCCCTGCCGCACGGGGGATGGAGTACCAGTACGGCCTGTACTATCTGGACCCGGAGGACAGCCAGATCTATCTCTGCCGGCGCACCGGGGAGGAGGAGGGCGGCAAAGTCGTCCTGCAATACCTCCCACACGAGCTGGTGGGGCAGTATTTTGAGGTGGTGGAGTGATGGACTGGACGACGCTGGCTGTGGCGGGGATGTCGCTGATCGGGACGCTGGCGGGGACCTTTGGAGGCATCCTGGTGTCCAACAAGCTGACCACCTACCGCATTGAGCAGCTGGAGCAGAAGGTGGCCGCCCACAACAGCCTGGTGGAGCGGACCTACAAGCTGGAGGGGCAGATGACGGAGGTGCAGCACGACATCCGGGACTTAAAATCGGAGGTCCGGACATGAGCAGCACTGTGATCCTGGCCGCGGCAGCGGCCTTCGCACTGGGGTGCGTGTTCTGTCTGGGGCTGTGGTGGCTGTCCGCCCACCGGTCCAAAAGGGGCCGCACAGAGACCATGAAGGCCACCGTCTGGCTGTGCCTGTGCAATGGCTGCGCTTGGGTGTGGTGCTCCTATCTGCTGGCCTATCTGGGCCGTGAGCAGATCGCAGAACAGCTATCCGGGAAAGCCGTTACTGAGATCATTGCCGTGATCCTGGCTTACGCCATCAAATCCCTGGTGGAGAACCTGAGCAAACATAACAACTGGCCGGATAGATCCGGCAAAAAGGAGGAAACGACCCATGAATGAACTGACCAACTATCTGCCCATGCTGCTGGCCCTGGTGCTGGCGCTGACCCTGGTGACCAACATCATCGTACAGGTGCTCAAGAGCCTGCTGTACGATATGCTCCCCACCAACCTGCTGGCCTTCCTGGTGGCCGCGGTAGTGACGGTAGGGGCGGGCTTCGGCCTGTGGTCCTATTACCGCTTTGCCATCACCGGCTGGATGATCGTGGCGCTGATCGCCCTCATCTTCCTGGTGGCCTTCTCCGCAATGTTCGGTTATGACAAACTGGTGCAGCTGATGGAGCAGGCGGGGTGGATCAAGGCACAGAAGTGAGGAGGCGCACTATGGCAACCGCTGAAAAGATATTGGAAATCGCCCGGTCGCAGATCGGGACCAAAGAATCCCCGGCCAAGAGTGATAATGTGAAATACAACACTGCCTACTATGGCAGAGCAGTCTCGGGCGGTGGATATCCCTGGTGTGCCGTGTTCGTCTGGTGGGTGTTCCGGGAGGCCGGGGCCTCTGACCTGTACTATGGCGGAGATAAGACCGCCTACTGCCCCACGCTGATGTTCTTCCACAAGAAGCAGAAGGTGACTAACTACCGGCCGGGAGACATCGTGTTCTTCAACTTCTCCGGCAGAAGCTCCGCCGGGCATGTTGGTATCTGCGAGAGCTGGGACGGGACCTACATCACCACCATTGACGGCAATACCGGAAGCGCCAGTGAGGACAACGGAGGGGCAGTACTGCGCCGCCGGAGACACAAGAAATTCATTGTGGGCGCATATCGCCCCGAATATCAGGAGGATGATGATATGACTCAGGATCAGTTCAACAGCTTTATGGACAACTATTTGAAAGCGATAGCAAAGGAACCGGCCAGCGACTGGGCGAAGCCGTTTATCCAGACTGCAATCGATGTCGGAGCCATGACCGATGTGGGCGGGACAATCGAGCGGCCCAAGTCGTGGATGACCCGTGAAGAGCTGTCCGTGGTGGTTGCAGCGCTGGCAAGGAAGGGATAAAGAAAGGACGTGGAGCATGGGCGGAAAAGTGAAGCTTCCTCCAGAATTGGCTGACCTTTTACGCTCTGATCTGGAACGTGCAATTTACGAGGCGGCCCTGCACCGGGACGACGATTTGATTGCCAGACGCTGTATTATTGAAAAATCAGCACAAGTCGATGTTGCGGCTGAGCTGGGCTGGGATAGGTCAACAGTATCTCGCCACCTTTCGTACATAATGGATGAAGTGAAGCGGTCCGCAAGTAGAATTGCACAAAAAGAAGGAGTCGGGAATTGACCCGGCTCCTTTTTATTGGTATAATTCGGCTGTGGAAACCCACCGTCTACTGTCGAGTTTTATCCGCCTTTGTAGATGGTGTACGGTTAAAAAAGACGGTTGCCTGACCATCCCGCGAGAGCGGAAAGGAAGGCGAAATATGTAGCCTCGCGGGAAATAATTCCTCGGGAGGTGATACATATTACTTTGACTTTCACCTTTGCAGTTTTGGGTGCCATTGGCTCCATTGCAAGCATTGTGTCCCTCGTGCTCTATGTGCACGATAGAAAGAAGAAGTGAGCCGTCTGCTGCAACAGAACGGCTCATGGATGTTTGAGGGCTAAGCCCTCGGCCCTGTAAGTCTTATGTATGTGGCAACCGTCTGGGTTTCCACACTTTTATTATACCCCAAAGAAAACGAATGTCAACTATGCAGAGTAACGAAGTTACGTCGTTACGTATTTCACATAAATCCCACATAACTCCCACACAACTCCCGCATGGATGCCACCCATGCGGGCTTATTTTATGCGACAATATATCCATGGAGGACGTGGGGAACAAGGGCTGTACACGTCGCAGTCCTCCTCACGGACTCCATTATTTTTATACAAAGGACGTGTGATATATGACCCCGGTAGAAAGGCTGGTGGCTGCCGGCATCCGACCGGACTGTGCCGCCGAGAGTGTGATGTGGTATCAGGCCCAGGGGGATGACTATGGGCTCCAAAAATACTTGGATGAAATAGAAGCGAGGAAGGAGGCGCTGGACAATGGCCGGATTTCCTAATTATACATACCCCGCTTATGGCGGATACAACCCAGTAACTCCGTTTGCGCCTGCTCCACAGATCTACCAGCCTATGCAGCAGCCCTCTCCGCAACCCGTACAGGCCGCACAGACGGTTGGGAATACAAACACACAGCCTAACTTTTTCTGCCGTCCTGTGGCCTCCCGAGAGGAGGCGCTTGGGGTCCCGGTAGACTTTATGGGTGCTCCAATGTTCTTCCCGGACCTTGCCCATAATGTGGTCTACATGAAACGATTCAATACCAACAGCGGTGCAGCTGATGTGTTCGAGTTTAAGCTCGATGTACCCAGAGAAAAACAGCAACAAGCCCCTGCGCAGGTGGCGGCCTTTGCTCCACTGGACGAGTTTATAGACATGAAGGACACAGTGCAAAACCTAAAAGATGAGGTGGACAGACTGAAAAAGCCCGCTGGAAAGGCAGTGAAAAAGAATGATGCCTCCGATGAATAATCCCATGATGGCTATGCTCCAGATGGCACGGAACGGCGGAAATCCCATGCAAATGCTTCAGCAAATGGCTGGGCAAAACCCACAGGCCGCCCAGGCTATGCGGCTCATCCAGGGGAAAAACCCGCAGCAGCTCCGCCAAACTGCGGAGAACATGGCAAAGCAGAGAGGGACCTCAGTTGAGGAGATCGCAAGACAGCTTGGGCTTCCGATGAAATAAAATAGCGCACTCTTTATCAGTTTTCGGGTCTTGATAAAAACCGCTCTTTGGAAACATCCGGGGAGCGTACGGCCCCGATGTAATAACTGATAAAGGAGTATATACAATGGATAACGATTTTGCGACTGGCTATGCGCTGGGCAGCGATTCCAACGGCGGCAACTGTAACAACGGCTTTGGTGGCGATGCCTGGGGTGGTATTTGGGGCATCATCATTCTAGCTATGGTCTTTGGCTGGGGACGCGGGGGCTTCGGTTTCGGCGGCTTCGGCGGTGGCGGTGCCAGCACTGATCCCGGACTCCAGGGCCTTGCCACCCGCGCAGATGTAAACGAGGCCATTGCCTTCAACGGTGTGGAGCGCGGCATCTCTGCTATCCAGCAGGGCATCTGTGACAGCACTTATGCCCTGAACAACAGCATTACCAGCGGCTTCAACAACACAAATGTGGCTCTGCTTCAGGGCTTCAACGGTGTCCAGTCTCAGATGTGCAATATGGCCGCTCAGGCTCAGGATTTCTGCTGCCAGACCCAGCGGGCCATTGATGGTGTGAATTACAACATGGCCACCAACACCTGCGCCATCCAGAACACCATCCAGGGCAGCACCCGCGATATCCTGGAGAATAACAACTCCAACACCCGCGCCATTCTGGACTTCCTGACTCAGAGCAAGATCGATTCCCTCCAGGCGGAGAATCAGTCTCTGAAGCTGGCTGCCTCCCAGGCCAACCAGAACAGCTACCTGACCGCTACTCTGGATGCCCAGACCTCTGAGCTGATCCGCCGGATCAACCCCATGCCCGTGCCCGCCTATCAGGTGCCCGCCCCTTATCCCTACTGCGGGGCCTATAACAACGGCTGCGGCTGTGGCTGCTAAATTGCATCAAAATCGAGGCAATTAAATTTCCGGCTCTGCCGTGACTACTTCGGGGCGGTGGGCTGAGTGTCTGCCGCCCCTGATTTTTTGGAGGTAAACCTATATGCACACTATTGATGAAGTAAAACAAGAACTCATTGAGCACCTCTATAGCCTAGATAAAACGAAAATGAGTGTTTCAGAGCTGCGGACTTATGCTGATACCGTTCAGGTGGCCTGCAATATCGCTAAATCAGACAAAGACGATATGTTTTTGGAAATATTCAAGACAATCAATTCTGGTGCTGGATTCAACCGGGCTGCCGCAACAAAGGAGGATGGCTGACCATGGCATGTAAACCTGTATGCAGACTTTGCGACCGGCTCGTGCTTTCTCAGGCGGTCGCCTTTACCGGCGGGAACCTGGAGATCAACCTGCCTGCTGGAGCCTACAAAAACGGAGAGAAGTATTGCGTGGTCGTGGCTCAGGCCATCCCCGACACCACCACCATCAATGCTCCGGTGTATTTTACCATCGGGACCGGAACCACTCTCTATCCCATGACGAAGCGGAATTGCGCTCAGGTCACCGCCTGCGGCATCCGTACCCGGACCAAATACTCTTTCTGTGTCGTGACCACCCCCACCGGCGGCTCGTTCCGTATGCTGGGCACTCCCTGCTGCTCCCCCAGCAACAACCTCACCAGCATTGACGGGGGCGCTGCTCCCGCCCCTACGGCGTAAGGAGGGATCAAGATGAAACGATCCACACGGATGATGCTCATGTCCAGTGGCAGCAATCGCCGCTACAACGATGGACGCAGCTATGAAAACTACGATGTTGATGATAAATTCCGTGACCGCCGTGGCCGGGAGCATTATGACAACGGTCGATATGCGCCCCGTTCTGAGATGATGGAACCGGAGGACCGGGGATATCGTCGATACTCCGATGGCCGTTTTGCTCCCCGTAATGATGGCGGGATGTGGGTAGAGAGTAACTATTGGGATGACCGTATGACCGGCCCTCAGTCCCACTACCCATACTATATGCCTCCGGCCTATACTGATAGACGGGAGATGACTAGGCCCATGAATAAGATCGGATTCGCCATTTCCGGTGAGGGTGAAATGAAGACCCCCAGGGAGTTTGAGCACGACTACCGAATGAACGAAATGGAATACCGGAGAGGTGGAGAGCGAATGAGTGGCTATGGAGCCGCTTCCGGGCACATGCCCTTCGACCGCCGTATGGCGGAGGAATGGACTGCCAATATGGAAAATGAGGACGGCACAAAGGGGCCTCATTGGTCGTTTGAGCAGGCCAAGCAGGTCATGGCCCAGCGCGGGATCGAGTGCGACCCTGCGGAGTTCTGGGCGGCCCTCAACATGATCTACAGCGATTACGTCAAGGTCGCCAAAAAGTTCAACGTGGGGAGCAATATCGACTTCTACGTGGACATGGCGAAAGCGTTCCTGGACGACAAGGACGCCGGACCGGACAAGCTCGCTAAGTATTATCAGTATGTCGTGAGATGACAGATCCGCCCTCAGAAATGGGGGCGGATTCATTCTGCAATAGATTAGCAATAGACAAAATTTTTGGAACACTTCTAACATTTTTATAAAGCAAAAAAGTGATGGAAACTAGCTGTTTAAGCTAATATCCATCACTTTTTGGTGGAGATAAGCGGGATCGAACCGCTGACCTCTTGAATGCCATTCATAGAAAAACCCAGTAATATCAAGGCTTTCCGGGATTTTTTCTGCAATAGATTAGTAATAGGCTAAATTGCGTCGGTCACCTTTCTGAGGTCTTCAAAGGAGACATCTTGATAATGACGAAGCATTTCCGGAGAGGTATGGCCCATCAATTCCAGCTTGTCTTTATCGGAACCGGCCACCCGCTTCATCATCGTTGCAAAGGTGTGGCGGCAACTGTGTGGAGTGTATTTTCTCCTCTTGACACCATCGACTTCTAGTATTGGATTGTCGATCCCGCAATCGTTCAGTACAGAATAAAAGAGAGACCGATATGCGGCTATGTTCATTTGGCTACCGTCAGGAGAACAGAAGACCGGCCCCGAGAGCTTGTCTTTTGTAAGGCGGTCCACAATAGGTTGGATCTTTGGGGACACCGTGACAATACGGTCCTTTCCGGCGTCCGTTTTGGCACCGCCAATAAATGCACGCTCTTTTCGGTTGTAGTTGATGGCGTCCAATGCAAGGAACTCAGATGGCCGGAATCCTAGATAGCACTGGCACAGAACATAGTCCGCACCTACAACCGATGAGATATGAGCCTCTATTGACCTGACAGCAGCCTCAGGTAGTGCATCCTTTCCAGAACCAGCCTCTCCCCCAACGATCAGATACTGGCCCATATTGATTTTTGCCATATTGCGCGGGATCGCATACTTATAGATAAGCCCGGCCAGAGCTTTCATATTTTCCTGCGTTCGCTTTCCCTTCCCACAGGAGTCTAAACACTCCTGAAGATCATCCACTGTAATGTCTGCCAGCTTCTGATGCCAAATGGGCCTGAAATACTTTTTAGCAGCCCGGTAGCAGTCCATTGTTGACTTTCCGGCTCGGTGGGTCGGCTCCCACGAATCATAGAGTTCGATGAAAGTGGTGGGACGTGTTTTGTCTTCTCGCCCAACCAATGGAAGATACTCCACAGCCTCTTTTTTCGTCCTGAATCCAGATTTTGAGCGGGTGATCCTCCGCATAGTTCCATCTGCTGCGGGCTCATAGCCGATGGTCCTTACGGCGATCCACTTTTTGTTGGGAAGCTGATACACGGAGCCCTGACCATTTCCGCGGCCTTTTGGATTTTGCCTGATATTTTGTGCAACTCCGCAGAGCATACAGAACCGGCTTCCATCTGGTATTTCTCCCCTGCATTTTCTGCATTTCATTGACAGTTTCCCTCCTATCATGTAAAATAGAAGGGCAGATCGCCGACCATAGCTTCTGCCCCCCTTCCCTGCCCGGTGTTGGTAGCGCCGGGTGGGGATTTTTATTTATCAAGTTCCTTTATGTCTTTTGCTGTATGCTTGGAAATTGCAGATTTCCCTGTTTTCTCCTCTAGTTCTTGCCGGGCGTTTTTGGCGATGGCACCACCTTGTTGTGCAACCTTTTTGCTTGGCTCGAGTCCTTGTGGGTTGGTAGCTCTTGAAATTTCGGTTGTGGATACTTCCGCAAGCATATTAAGGACTAATTCAGTATTTGTCATATTGTCTCGGAGGCTTTCCTTTTTCAGTCCCTTGTATGCTTTATATTCCCCTGTAGTCATTCCAGCCCATGCTTTTGTTAATTCGTTGGTGAGAATTGCATACTCTAAGTCTTTAATCCCGGCCCGGTCCCACTCATCGGTAAGCTCCTTGCGAAATTCAATAGATTTAAGACGTTGTGTGATCCATTTGTCGGAATACCCTTTTTTCTTGTAATTATAAAGGGCCCTTTGAATTGCCAATTCAGGATCAGCTGTTTCGTCTAAACGCTGGCTACCTACCATGGCAAGCCATTGTTTGAAAGGCTCTGCTTTAGGAGATGATATAGACTGGATAATTCTCAACATTCCTTTTGTGTCGGTTGCTTGTACACGTCTAGATTTTCCATCAGCAGCCGTCATTGTAACCAGGGTACAAATTGTACCCCAGTTCAAATTTAATTCTGGGTCTCTGGATTTCATCTTTTTAATATACTGTTTTACATCTGCACTATCGGTTAACGCCTCTACAACATCTTGGATTGAAAAATACCATTCCTCTTTTTCAGAATCCCAAGCTGTTCTGATTTCCTTACTTTCAAACAACTTGATTGCTGTCTTTTTATCTCCCATACAATTATCCTTTCTAGTTTCTCATCCTCGCCACCTCGGGCGGGGCTTTTATTTCCCCCAAAACCCAAACAGCCCCTTCCTCCTCTTCTCTCTCCTGTCCAGCTCTGCGTTGATCTGCTCAGTCTGCTGGATGATATGCCGCAGCCCCTCCTCTGACATTCCCTTCCGGTGCGCCTGGGCGTACATCAGAAACGCACGAGCTTCAGCACAGAACGAGTCATCGTCCAGGGACTTGATTCTCTCTACGGTCCATGAGGTGATATTTTCGGGGGTGAGATGGTTCATATTGATAAGACCTCGGTATTTTTATGTTTCTAGAAGTATAGCTCAGTAGCTAGATTTCCGTGAGTGTACCAACAAACGACCTTACGCATAAAATCTTCAGTCACACCAAAGTGTTCAGCTAATGAATAAATGTCTGTATAACCTTCTGCAACAGCATTATCCAGGTCTTCTTCGGATATATAATTTTGCACAGCCCACTTCCACGCCTTATGCTCATGCTTCTCTACCAGGTCGAAAGGACTACACACCTTATGTGTGGCTCCTGTAGAGGCGTGTCCGCCTTCATGCGCAACAATGACAGCTTCCTCACTTGAAGAAGCGACATTATCAAAATCTATAAAGATACCGTAAGATCCGTCAACTTCCATAGTAACAGCTTTATCACCTTGCAGGGACCACATATAAAATCTGGTTCCAGATTCTCTTAACTTCTGATAAAGTGATAAAAGCCGCTCCATATAATGTTACCCTTTCCCTTTTTCTATGTCCGATTTCATAAAACGGGCCATATCAAGAAGCATCTTTTTCTTTTCGTCTGGGAGGTCCCTGGACTCTTTGTAAAAAGCATAGGTAAAATCATCCATTGTAATCTCGCGCTCACCCTCCTGGGTGGGCGCTTTTTTTGTTTTCTCTCCGGTCAAGAGATAGTCGGTAGTTACGCCGAAGTAATCGGCAATAATTTTAGTATTTTTGGCTGAGAGTTCTTTTGTACGCCCCATCTTCAAATCAGACATCATCCCTCTGCTGAGCCCCGTATCTGCACAAACTCTCCCCGGCTTTATACCTCTTTCATTACAGAGCGCAACTATCCTATTGTACATCTCGCCCATAAATAACCTCCACTTTCGTGCATAACGCCAAAATCACCGAAAACCGAACAATGATATTGACACGTACAGAAAACAGTGCTAATATATGGGCATGAAAAGCACTGAACACTGTACGTATTCTTTTGGTTGGCACCTTAAATATAGTACAGTATTTAGTACTTGTCAACTATAAATGTACGGAAGGAGGTATTTTCGTGGATTCATGCAAATTCACGTCGTTTGGATTGTGCGTAAAGACGGAGCTTCTAAAGCGTGGAAAGACGCAGAAGTGGCTAGAGGAGGAGATCACGAATCGGACAGGGCTTTTTGCAGACAGTGGGTACATGGACAAGATTTTAAAGGGGAAGCGTAATGCTCCGAAGATTGTCCAGGCCATCAGAGATATTTTGGAGATTCAGGATTGCAATCAGGATACCAGCTCAGAAGCACAATAAACCGGACTATTCCATAAAAATGGAAAAATAATCCGCCCCTGACGGGGCGGGAATAAAGGAAGAGGGAGGAATATGTTGAAACCAGAAGAGAAATCACCTCATTTTGATTGTACCAGAATTAACCATAGGAATCAACGAAACGAAGTCACAAGCAGAATAGCAAAGAACCAAAACGCCGCATCTTCGGCAGAAAGGAGACGTTATGACGCTGGCAGAAATCAAAGCCATGAACAAAGATGTCCTTCTTCCATCAGAAGCCGCCGGCCCACTTGGTTGTGATCCACACTATATCCGAGTGGCGGCGAAGAAGAGGCCGGAGCTACTTGGGTTCCCTGTAACACTGATTGGGAACCGGGTAAAGATCCCGAGGCTTGCTTTTATCCAGTACATGGAGGGAACCTTGGAAAATGAGGATGCCCCGCCCGTGGTGGCACACGGGAGAGGGCAAGAACCGATGACCAGTGAAATCATCCTGTCCCTTGTATTGTAACACGGGGGCGGGAGGAATACAAGGAGGAAATGTGAGACAGCTAAATGTTGATCCCGAATTTCGGGATAAGATACCACCCTTGTCAGCAGACGAGTTTTCCAAACTGGAAGAAAATATCGTCACTGATGGGGAGGTCCGAGAGCCGCTTGTGGTGTGGCACAACACCATCATTGATGGGCATCACCGTTACAAAATCGTCCAGAAACACCCGGAAATCCCATTCAAGGTTAAGCAGATGGACTTCCCTGATAAGTGGGCGGCTATTGTTTGGATGTGCCGGAACCAGTTGGGACGGCGGAATATTACCAGAGAACAGCGCGATTACCTTCTATCTCAAGAGTACGAGGCGCAGTGCAAGACGGTTGGTGGAGACGGCTCAAACCAGTACGAGAAGAAAGAGCAATTAGATGAAAACCATCAAATTGCAAAAGGAGACACAAGAGCTGCAATAGCGAAGTCTCATAACATTTCTCAATATGAAGTTCAAAAGGCTGTTGAGTTTGGCCGTGGCCTGGACGCTGCCGAAAAGGTTTCTCCCGGCATCAAAGAGGCCGTCCTTTCCGGCTCTGTAAAAGCCCCAAAGTCTGTTATCTCTGAAATCCGCAATGCCCCAGAGGAAAAGAAACGCGAGGCCGTGGAGGCTATCAAGAAGGGCGACACGGACACCGCGAAGGCGATTCTCCGCCCTATCCCAAAGGTTGAGCCGGAGGAACCGCCAGCCCCGTTCACAGTTTCGGAGTTTCAGGAGCTTATCCATACAGCTATCAAGGCCCTGGATGCTTCTTTGAAACAGCATATGGTTCTTGTCCATCGGGAAATGCTTGATATTCCGTCTGGGCGTGACGCTGCTATGAAGGAACTGGACAGGGGAATTGAGGTCATCGAAAAATACAAAAACATGATAAGGATGGTGAGCGAGAATGGCACAGAAAATTGAAGTCCAGCTTTTAGACCTTAACACAAAGGACATTCTGATTGATGACCTCGGTCAAAGAGATGTAAACCGGAGACGGGCACAGTTCAACAAGATCATGCGTACATTCGACCCGAATCTCATCCAGCCTATCAGCGTTGCGCTAATTGATGGAAAGTATTACTGCTTTGACGGCCAGATGACTATGAAGGTCTTAAAGGCCAGAAACGCTGGTCGTGACCTCTGCGTAAAGTGTCGGGTCTATAACGGAATGACAAAGATGGACGCAGCTAATATGTTCATCAATCAAAGAGGTACAACAAGCCGTGTTACATTAACCGATAAAATTCGTGTTTTAGGGAATTACGGAGATCAGAAGTCCATGGATTTTCAACGAATTACGGAAAAGAACGGCCTTGAAATATCGTGGACAGGGAATAAGGCAAAAAACGCGGTTATAGCGGTCAGTACACTTTGGAACGAGTTCCTTTCTTTTAACGACAATGATCTTTATGGGTGTTACATTCGAGTAATCAAACAGTCTTGGAATGGAGAACCAGCGGGCGCACAGGCACAAATTCTTCGCGGACTTGGACTGTTCATGAGGACATACAAAGGGCAGTTTAAAGAGGATATCCTAATTGAGAAACTGTCAAAGAAAAATCCGAATGATATCGTAAGAGATGCACAAGTGGATAGGACATCTGGAGCTAGAAAATACGCTGTCCAGATTTTGCTAGCTTACAACTTCGCTCAGAGAGAGGCCAACCGGTTGCCAAATCTCCTGTAAATAAAAGATGCCCCGCCAGATGCCGGAAACATCTGACGAGGCTAGCAAACCTGATTGAAAGCGGCAGTCAGGCTTGATAGAACAAATGTACCATGTTCTTTCGAGCCTGTCAAGAGGAAGGAGAAAGAATATGGATGAGAAAAGTACAATAAAAGACCTTGAGCGTCAGGCCAGCAACACTAAACTCCTGATGGACCGCTTGACCCGGGCGGCCTATGGCATGACGTTTGATGAGCTGATCCGGTATATGGGGAGGCGTGACGATGACGCCGAATGAGGCTATCCGCCGGATCACCCAGCGAGCTATGGAGCGGCACCGGCTCTCACAAAGGGGCCTTGCCCATGAGATCGGATGCGGCGAAGGCTCTATTGCAAAGATTCTGGACGAGCAGGAGGTTCGTCTCACTCAGGAGCAGTGGTTCTATTTGATGGCGTTGGGAGGGAAGCAGCTTGCGTGATTGGATGCTCGTGGGCGCATACGCCTGCATTATTGTAGCAATGGCGCTGATAATTTGGGATATATGGGATAGGAGAAGGAAGAAATGAAGAAATATGAGCTTACTTCTGAGACGAAAATCGTTTTTGGACACATCTTATATCGCATCAAGGCGCTTTCCTCGTTTGGCTGTGTTTCCGCTGGAGATTTAGGAGGTTTTTTGGAAAGCGAGAAAAACCTAAGCCAAAATGGAAACGCCTGGGTGTTCGGCAACGCCGAGGTGTACGGCGACGCCAGGGTGTCCGGCGACGCCAGGGTGTACGGCGACGCCAGGGCGTCCGGCGATGCCGAGGTGTCAGAAATCGGCGCTATATTTTGGATCGGGGCTGTTGGATCTCGAAACGATACGGCAACATTTTTTCGTTGCAGGGATGGATCTATTAAAGTCGTTTGCGGCTGCTTCTTTGGAAATCTTGATGAGTTTGCGAAGAAGGTCCGTAAGACTCATGGGGATAACGACCATGCAAAGGTCTATATGTTGGCTATTGACATGGCAAAAATCCGTATTAGCACTGAAAAGGAGAAAACAGAAGAATGAGAACACGGGAAGAACGCCGCCAGAGGGCCCGAGAGGTCCGCTGGATGATTGGAATAGGAGCAATGCTCTGCCTGACCTTCTGGGGCGGTATGGCATTTGCCTTTTGGGTCATGGGGTGATGAAATGGAGAACATCGAACATCCAGACATCACCGCTGCCATGCGGACGGGGTATCCAGAATATGTGAACCCAGAGAATCAAGACAACCCAGAGAATCGGGAGCAGTTTATCAATGAAAGGCCCGATCTCCTTATCAGATGGCTTCGCATTGGATACCCGGATATCTTAGAGGAATACATTGAGATGAACGGCCTAGATTATCGGGAATGGCTGAATTAGGAGGAATTATGGATTTCAAAGCGCTTCAGGAAGCAAACGATTCCATTGAACTGACTGATATCAAAGGGAAGAAGTATGCACAAGTCAACCAGCGAATCAAGGCGTTTCGTATGTGCTACCCAGAGGGAGCTATTGTAACTGAACTCAAAAACGACACAAATGGACGGTGTGTGTTTGGGGCAACAATTTATGCGGAATACCCAGGCAAAATATTGGGTACAGGGACAGCCTATGAGAGCGAAGATGCCAGTTATATAAATAAGACATCTTATCTCGAAAACTGCGAGACCTCTGCTGTTGGCCGTGCGTTAGGAATGTGTGGCTTTGGCATTGATACAGCAGTATCTTCTGCGGAAGAAACTGCAAATAGGCAAGAATTGATGGACCTTTCTTTATATGCGGAGGAACTTCAAGGTTACACCCCGAAATGCGCTGATTGTAAGAAAGGGATCTTGCCAATCTATAAACGAGATAAAACACCATGGCATGTGAATGAAATAGTTATCTATTCCACTGGGCGGTTTAATCGATGCCTGTGCCCAGACTGCCAGAAGAAGGCTCTTGCGGCTGAAAAGGCGGCAAGTAAATGAATCTTACATTTCAAGATGCCAAGATACAGATGGACGGCGGAGTATGGCTCTGTATAAAAGTCAATGAGCCAGCTATAGCCAGAACCTTCATCCTGGACAAGCAAAATCGTCTCTATGACTGCGAGATCAAGGAGCACCGGGAAAAGCGGAGCCTGGATGCCAATGCCTACTGCTGGGTCCTTTTGGACAAGCTGGCGGACGCTATCCGCTCCACGAAGGAGGAACTCTATCTCCAGAAGGTTCGGGAAGTTGGTCCATATAAGGACTTTTCATTGACCGAGGATGAAGCAAAGACTTTCCGAGTGGCATGGGAGAAGCTTGGCACTGGATGGCCCACAGAACAGGTAGACTATGGCCGAGACGGAGACCGGGTGGTGGTGAGGGCCTACTATGGTTCCTCTACCTATAACACAAAGCAGATGTCCAGACTCATTGACAGCATCGTGCAGGATTGCAAAGACCTTGGCATTGAGACGTTGCCGCCTGAAAAGCTTGCGGCTATAAAGGAGGAGTGGGGACGTGCATCGTCAGACTAGGGCAACATCCATTCCGGTGAAGGTAAAGGCTGCTGTGGCCGAAAGAGACTGTACCAACGGACCGGCAACCTGTATCCTCTGCGGTGCTCCTGGCGGTCCCCACTGTCATGTGGTGCGCAGATCTCAGGGCGGCATGGGGGTCGAGGAGAACATCGTCACCCTCTGTGATAAATGTCACTATGCTTTTGATGAAGGACTGTTTATGGACCGTCTTCGCCCGTTTGGATTTAACAGCCGGGAGGACATCCGTACTTATATCATCAACTACCTCAAAGGATTTTACCCTGACTGGAGCGAGGAGAAGGTGAGGTACAAAAAATGGGACTGACACAGTGTGAGCGAGTGCTGCACTATATGGAGGACTTTGGGACCATCAACCCCATGCAGGCCATTCAGGACCTTGGATGCTACCGCCTGGGGGCCCGTATCTGGGACCTGCGTCATGCTGGACATCCTATCTCCCGCCGTATGGTATCAGGAAAAAACAGGTATGGCGATAGTGTCAGCTATGCCGAATACAGATTGGAGAATAGAAATGCTTAACCATATCACTATTATGGGACGTTTGACCCGAGATCCAGAGCTCCGGCACACCCAGACCGGAACGGCTGTGGCCTCCTTCACTCTGGCGGTGGACCGGGACTTTAAGGATAAGGCTACTGGAGACTGCACTACCGATTTCATTGATGTGGTAGCTTGGCGGCAGACCGGCGAGTTTGTCAGCCGCTACTTCACAAAAGGCCGCATGGCCGTGGTAGATGGCCGCCTTCAGCTCCGTGACTGGACGGACAAGGACGGCAACAAACGCCGGAGTGCTGAGGTCATTGCAAACAATGTCTACTTCGGGGACTCCAAACGAGATCCTGGGTCCGATGCTCAATATGGAAATGATGAGCAGGAGCAGTTTTCTGAGCTTACAGATGATGATGGCAGTTTGCCCTTTTAAGGGGGCATGAAGTGTGCCGAACCGAATTATAAAAGAATCGATTTGTACAAGTGAAAGTCTTGATGGATTGAGCTGGTTTGAAGAAGTCTTTTTCTTTCGGTTGATCGTGAATTGTGATGATTATGGGCGCTTTGATGCAAGACCGGCGGTTTTGAAAGCAAGGCTTTTCCCGCTGAAGGATCGGATCACTCTGAAGGATGTGTCCAGTGCGCTGACGAAGCTGGCGGATATAGGCATCGTGAGGCTGTACGAGTGTGACAGTAAGCCGTACCTATATCTCCCAACATGGGAAGTCCACCAAACCATCCGTGCGAAGAAAAGCAAGTATCCAGCTCCTGATCTCAGCGAGAGTACATCTGAAATCATTTGCAAGCAATTGCAAGCAAATGTCTCCGTAATCCAATCCAATCCGAATCCAAAAGAAAAGACCCCTTCGGGGTCTAAAAGAAAAAGTTTTGATCCTCCCACAGTAGACGAAGTTCGGGAATATTGCGAGGGGAAGAAGAACGGAATAGACCCTGAAGCATTTGTAGACTATTACGCGGCAAGAGGCTGGAAGTACGGGCCAGGTCGTCCGGTCGTGGACTGGAAAGCCGCAGTAAGGACCTGGGAAAAGAGGAGGAAGCAATCAGATGGCGATGACTACTGGAGCAAGTGATTCGCTGCTGTTCCGACCTGATATGATGGACCCATCACAGCCGTCTGGGCTGTGGTGGTGTAAGGACGCAGAAGACATGCAGACTGTTGGAATGAACGCTGTGTGCAAAGGGATTCTGGCTGAGTGGAAAGAGCTCGAGCCGTGGATGGAGTATATCAACTCTTTCCCATACATCCTGATCGTGATACCACCGGGGCTGGAACAGGATACAGCAGCCGCAGAGCTGGAGGCAAGAGTGTCTATCCCGATCATCATCCCTACAGAAGATAGTTTTCAGGGGTATAAGAGCTTGTTTTCCCTGGTGGGAGACCGTGGTATAAGAGCTTTGGATAATCTTCTGCTGAACGGAGAAGAGGCTCCTGTCCATGGGATCATCAACCTTGCAGATGTGGATTGCCAGAAGAGGAAAAATGCAAAGCGTGTGATATCTGGACTACATGAACTAGACAGTGCGATCGGTGGGTTTTCTTCTGGGGAATTATCCGTTTGGACAGGGAAACGTGGAGAAGGTAAGAGCACACTTCTGGGGCAGATCCTGCTTGATGCAGTCAATCAGAACCATGTTGTGTGTGCCTATTCCGGTGAACTGCCCAAAGAGCAGTTTAAACTCGGGCTATTGCAGCAGGCGGCTGGATATCTCAATGTGACACGAAGAGTGGATCAGAGAAGCGGTCGGGTCCTGTTTGACGTGAATAAAGAGGTCGTTCCTTATATCGACAAATGGTGGAACGAGCGCCTTTTCTTAACAGACATCCAAAGAAAAGAGGCGCACGATGAAGCAAACATTCTAAAGATTTTTGAGTATGCCAACCGCCGATATGGAGCAGATACGTTCCTCGTAGATAACATTATGACTGCGGAGCTGAAAGATGAATCAAACCTTGGATTCTGGAGGGCTCAGTCCGCATTTACGGGGCGTCTGGTTTCGTTTGCCAAAAGACTTGACGTGCATGTGCACCTTGTGGCACACCCAAGGAAGACAGAGGGCAGACGTTTGGAGGCAGATGATGTCGGAGGTTCCAGCGACATTACAAACAGAGCTGACAATGTATTCAAGGTTGAACGAGTACCCGAGGAGAGAGAACAGGAACTTGGGTACTCCTCCCTACTCACTATTTTGAAAAATAGAGAGTTCGGAGCTAGAGCAAGGATCAAACTTGAATATAACGAGCCATCCAGAAGATTATATGAAGCTGGAGGGAGGCCGATAAAGTGCTATTCATGGGAGGAGGCGCGGAAACGTGGACAGGGTCTATGAATTAGTCATGGGCGAAATCAAAAGAAAGCGTGCTCAGAGAGATTTTATGAGGTCAGAAGGTCTTGATAGATATTCGGAAATGTATGAAGAGGTAGCAGTCGCCCTACAAACAGTTTTAGATTCGTATTCCAAATCGCTAGAGTAAGGGGTGCGGAGAAATGCTGAGTTTTATCATCAACTACCCAACGACCAAAAAAGGGAAGTCAGAATGGAACCGAAGATTTGGCCTGAACGCCTATTATGCGGGCAAGCATCCACAGAAGCGGCGGAAGGATGCCGAAGAGCTCCACATGATCGCCCGAGCAGCTATGCATAAAGCTGGGATCAGGAACAGGATGCTAGACCGACCGGTGAAGGTGAGATTTTATTGGGATGACGGCCTGGACTGCGATAATCATGCGGTTTTAGGGAAAGCGTTTCTGGACGCAATGAAAGGCTACATATTACCGGATGATAACCGGAAATGGGTCAAGATGGTGTCGCATGAGTTCTGGGATGGGGGCGCCATCAAGGTCGA
>ERZ827492.1573-NODE-1573-length-18030-cov-6.196495_pt1 | contig 18030 bp, 22 predicted proteins | sample MGYA00519704_ERZ827492 | MGnify/ENA primary metagenome ERZ827492 (study PRJEB31778, sample SAMEA3449325) | human gut metagenome | biome: human gut; feature: human-associated habitat; material: faeces | place: United Kingdom | collected 2010/2012 ...
ACAGGGCTTCCCTTAAATTTGCTTTTCCTGTGTCTACTTTTGCTTGACAAGTGCACTTCGCCAGTGGCGAGACCTTCTTTTTTTTTATTCGTCAGTATTTGCGGAAATAGGCGTAGGCCTCGCCGGGCATGCCGGTCAGGCGGCGGCCGACGCGCACGCGCCGCTCGTAGAGCAGGAAGCCGCACTTCTCCGCCACGCGGAAGGCGGGGCCGTCGCCGTCCGCGGCGGTCAGGATCAGGTAGGGCAGGCCCTCGCAGCGCAGGAACGCGTCGGAGGCGAGGGTCACCGCCTCCTTGGTATAGCCCCGGCCGCGGCAGGCGTCCAGCAGGCCGTAGACCAGCTCGGTCTCAAAGAGGTCCGGGTGCTCGCCCACGCCCACCAGGCCCACGATCTCGTCCGTTCCGCGCAGGGCGATGGCCAGGCGGCGCGGCGCGCGCCAGTCCGAGGCCGCCTGGGCCTGCGCGATCAGGTCCTCCAGCGCGGGAAGGGACTCGCCCTCCAGGGGGTCCTCCCACTCCGTCAGGACCCGGCGCAGCGCAGGGTCCGCGCACAGGGCCGCATAGCCCGCCGCGTCCGACGGCATGAGGTCGCGCAGAACGATGGATTCGCCCTCGATTCGCTTCATCGCGCGCCTCCTTCCCCGGGCGCAAAGGAGATGCCCCCGCCCGAAACCCAATGATCCAGCTCCAGCATGTTCATGTAGACGAAGTCCGGCTCCAGCTCGAACCGCTCGCAGAGCTCCCGCGTCAGCGCCGCGGCAAAGGCGCGCTTGGCCTCCGCGGGCGCGGGCGTGTAGAGCCGCAGGTCCACAAAGGCGCACGGCGCCTTGCCCCCGCGGAAGTAGAGGTCGCAGTCCTGCTCGATGCGGACCATGAGGTTTTGCTGGTTCTTGCCGGGGATGGTCTCGATGAGCTGGGCGCAGCGCTCGTAGAGCGCCTTGCGCGCCAGGGGCGAGACCGGCCGGCCGATCGCGATGTGCAGATAGGGCATGAAAACACCTCCCATTTGGGCCCGTTACAGGCCGAACGTCTCCTTGCAGTTGTAGACCGCGCCGAGAAGGTTTGCGTCGTTGCGGTGGACGCACAGGCGAACCTCCGGCAGGATGGGGCCGTCGCGCTCGGCGACCAGGCGCGCAAGGCTCGCCTGCAGCTCCGGAAGCAGCTGCGGCCACGCCGTGATCCCGCCGCCGATCAGGAAGGCCTGCGGGTCCGCGACGTACTGCATGGTCAAAATCGTGTTGGCAAGGCCGTCGAAGAACTCCGCCACGCAGGAGGCGGCCGCGGGGTCCTGCGCGCGGCGGTCGTACATCTCGGGGATGGTGCGCCGCTCTCCCGTGCGGGCGAAGTAGCGGTTTTCCACCTCCACCGGCGCGATCTGCTGGCCGTAGCTGCCGCCCGCGGGCCCGGGGTAGGCGTAGCCGATGTCCCCGGCGAGGAAGTGCGCGCCGGAGAAGACCTTGCCCCCGATGCACAGCGCCCCGCCCAGCCCCGAGCCGAGCACCAGCGTCAGAAAGTTTTGCAGGTCCTGCGCCGCGCCGCACCAGATCTCGCCCAGCGCCGCGCAGTTGCCGTCCTTCTCCAGGGCCACAGGCAGCCTCGTTCGGCGGCGGATCTCGTAGTACTGCCGGCCGATGAGGTAGTTCAGCGACGGCGCGAGCTTGGCGAACACCACGCCCGAGGCGGGGTCGATGCCCCCGCAGGAGCTGATGCCCACCCCGCACAGCGCGGGAAACTGCGCCTGGGCGCGCGCGATCAGGCCCGCGAGCGCGTCCTGAAAGGCGTCAAAGTCCGGCGGGATGGGCAGGCGCTCCCGCGAGAGGATGCGCGCGCCCTCGTCCACGACCCCCGATTTGATCGACGTGCCGCCGACGTCGATGCCGAGATAGAGCTTCGTCATTTGGTTTCCTCCCCGGCACGGGGCGCCTCCCCGGCTCGGGGCCAGGCGACCATGACCTCGGCCGAACCCGAGAAGGCCGCCCGCTCCCCGGGGAAGACGATCGCGCTCATGCCCGGGGTGAGGAACATGCCGTCCGCCGTGAGGTTGCCGGACAGCAGCGTCACGCACGCAAAGACGTCCCGCTCGTTGACAAAGGGACCGGAGATCTGCGTGCGGCGCGTGCCGTAGTAGGGCTCCTCGTAGTCGCGGTCCGGCTCGTAGGGCACGGCGGAGCCGGTCTTGTCCACGTCCACGACGGCGAGCGCCTCCTCCACCTGCAGGGGGCGGGGGTTGCCCTTGGAGTCCACGCGGTTGTAGTCGTAGAAGCGGAAGGTCACGTCCGTGGACTGCTGAATCTCGTAGACGAGGCAGCCGGCCGTCAGCGCGTGGAGCGTGCCGGTCTCCACAAAGACGTAGTCGCCCTTGCGCACGGGCAGGCGGCTGAGCACGGACTCCACCGCGCCCTCGCGCACCTTTGCGGCGAGGTCCTCGCGGCTCTCGCACGCGCAGCCGCAGACGATGGACCCGGACGCGGGCGGGGAGAGGAAGACCCAGGACTCGGTCTTGCCAAAGGGCGCGCCGAGGCGTTCGCGCGCGTACGCGTCCCCGGGGTGCACCTGGATGGAGAGATCCTGCGCGGCGTCCACAAGGCCGATCAGCAGCGGAAAGACCGGAAACTGCGGGCAGCCGAAGCGCGCGGGATCCGCCGCGTAAACCTCGTGCAGCGTCATGCCGATGAATTCGCCGTTGAGCACGGTGCAGGTCAGCTCCTCGTTGCCGGCGACGGTGTAGAGGGAGCCCACGCGCGTGTTCAGGGGATCGGCGCCGAACTTCTGCAGGCGCGTTCCCCCCCAGATGGTGGTCTTGTTGACGGTATCCAATAGAAGCATGGCTCAAATCTCCTTGAACTCGAAGCAGTTTGCGTCGGAAGCGGCGCGGTACCAGGCGGCGGATTTCTTGAGGCGGCGCGCTAGATTCTGCGCGCGGTCCACCTCCACCAGGCCGTAGCGGTTCTTGAACGCGTTGTAGGGCGAGCAGTTGTCCAGGGAGGCGAACAGCCAGTAGCCCTGGCAGTTGCTGCCCTCGGCAACGGCCTTGGAGAGCCAGGCCAGGTGCTCGGCGATGAAGTCGATGCGGTAGTCGTCCTGCACGACGCCGTCCGGGCCCTTGAAGCGCGCCTCGTTCTGCACGCCCATGCCGGACTCGCTCACGATCCAAGGCAGGTTGCCGTATTCGGCCTTGATGCGCATGCCGATGTCGTACAGGCTCTTGGGGAAGATCTCCCACCCGCGGTAGGGGTTCATGCGCTTGCCCGGCATGTCGTAGTCGTCGTAGAACTTGGACGGGTGGAAGGGGCGGCTCTCGTCCCAGGGCGTTTCCTTGGCCTTGACGCGCATGGGCTGGTAGTAGTTCATGCCCAGCACGTCCACGGTGTTTTCCGCGATGAGGCGCGCGTCCTCGTCCCGGTAGTCGAAGAGCAGGCCCTCGTCCGTCAGAATCCGCAGGAAGTTCTCCGGGTAGCGGCCCAACACCGCCGTGTCCGTGAACGGCCGCCAGAAGAAGTCGTCCGCTATGCGCGCGGCCGCGGCGTCGTCCGGGTTGTTCGCGTCGCGGGGGACGATGTAGGGGGAGTTGAGGATCGCGCCAAAGCGCGCGTCCGGCAGGATCTCGCGGCAGGCGCGGGCCGCGCGGGCCGTGCAGAGCACCTTGCCGTGAATCCAGGCGTAGGCGCGCCGCGGGTTCTTTTCGTGCGGCCACCACGCGCCGTTCAGGAAGCAGAGCTCCGGGATGACCATGGGCTCGTTGAAGGCGAACCAGGTGTGCACGCGGTCGCCGTAGCGGCGGAAGGCCTCCTGCGCGTAGGCGACGTAGAGGTCCTGCACGCGGCGGCTGGCGTAGCCGTCATACTTCTCGTAGAGCGCCGCCGGCAGCTCCCAGTGCTCCAGGCACAGCGCGGGCTCGATGCCGTTTTCCAGCAGGCAGTCGATGACGTCCGAGTAGTAGCGCGCGGCGCGCTCGTTGACGGTGACGGCTTCGTAGTCGTCCAGGAAGCGCGACCAGTCGATGTTGAAGCGGTACTGCCGGATGCCCGCCTGGCGGAAGAGCGGGATGTCCGTGCGGAAGCGGCGGTAGAAGTCCGAGGCCACCTCCGGCCCCACGCCCTCGAACCAGGCGTCCCGGTCGTTCTCCCACATCAGGTGCGGAAAGTGCTTCTGGTCCGGACGCTTGTCCGCCTCGCCCTCCATCTGCCAGCCCGCGCCCGTGGCGCCCAGCCGGAATCCATCGGGGAAGGAATACTTCATCGATAACAGCCCTCCTTGCTCTGGCGCAGACCCTGCGCTTACCCCTATTTTACAACCGGATGCCCAATTTGTCCATCGCGTTGTCGTGCAGCAGGCGGCGCGCCGTCCGCTCCGCGGCCTCCAGGTCCAGCGCGCCGTCCTCCACCTTGCGGGCGAGCGCGCGGGCGACCGTGCGCCGGGCCTGCACCTGGTGGCCGTAGACGCCGTCCACAAAGAGGTAGTCCCCGCCAAAGGCGAAGATCTTGTTCTGCGGAACCAGGTCCAGGTATTCGCAGAGCGCGTTTTCCGCCGCGAGGGGGGAGATGATGTTCACCCAGGCGAAGTCCACCGTCGCGTTGGGGAAGAGCTTGGCAAGAACCCCGGTCTGACGCACATACGGGTAGCCGATGTGGAACAGGTCGAACCGCACGCCGGGGAAGTCCTGCAGAAGCTCGGTCAAAAGCAGCGGGTCGGAGTTGGCCACGATGTTGCCGTTGCCCTCCTGGAAACCCGTGTGGATCTGCACAAACGCGCCCATCTCCTGCAAAATTCCCAGGCAGAAGCGCAGAATGTAGTCCTGCAGCGCGCGCGGAACCGGCGCAAGGCGGTCCTGCAGGAAGACGGGCAGGAACGCGTCAAAGGCGGCGCGGGCGTCCCGCTCCGCCACGCGGGCGAAGTACAGCGGGCGGCTGTAGGCGACGCCGAGCTTGTAGCCCGCGTATCCGTAGCCGGGCGAGGCCAGAAGGTCCGCGCGCACGGCCGCGAGGAATCCCTCAAAGGTGCGCATGTCCGTGCCGTACTCGCCGAGCAGGTCCCAGAGGAAGTTCCAGCCCTCCAGGTAGCCGTCCAGGCGCAGCACCTGCGCGAACAGCTCGTCGTCCGACCAGCCGGACCCCTTCATGTGCGCAAAGCCGTCGTTGACGCTGCGCGAGATGCGGCACTTGTCCTTGAGGACCTTGCGGAAGTGGCCGCCGTCCTGTACGCCCCGCTGGAAGGCCTCGTTCATGCGGCCGATGGAGGCGCGGTCCACGCGCGCCTCGCCGTAGAGGCCGCGGGCCGCCTCGTCCAGCGCGCGGCCATAGCCCGTGAGCCGGCACAGGTCCCACCAGGGCTCGATGCGGGCAAAGCGCTCCTCGATGTCCAGCGAGGGGTCGAGCGCCTGGTCCAGCAGCGGCCGCGGCATGCCGGCGGAGATCAGGTCCTTGTCGAAGTAGTGGCTCAGGTATTCGGTCAGGACGTCGCAGGGCGTCTCGCGCAGCGCGGGGCGCAGGGGCAGGTGCTCGTGCGTGTCCAGAATGGGCATGTTCCAGATGCGGTCCAGCAGCGCGCTTTCGGTTGCGTTCATGAAATGTCCCCCCTTTTTTTATTTGGATTCAGTATACCGGACTTTTGCGGAAAAGGAAAGCGGCGCGCCGCGGCCGGGGAGGAAAATGTGCGAAAATTCCGCACTGCAAAACGTGGTTCGGAGAAAAACGGCGGACTTTTGCGCAGAAAGCGTCTTTTTTTGCCGCTCGTTTTCCGGTATACTCATATGAAGAGAAGAAAAGGGGGGCTGCGCGTGGACGAGGCATTTTTTGCGCGCCTGGAGCGGGAGAAGGGCGTGCGCCTGAACGCGGAGCAGCGCCAGGCCGTGTCCTTTGCCAAGGGCATGGCGCTGCTGGCGGCCGCGCCCGGGAGCGGGAAGACCACGGTCGCGGTCTGCCGGGCGGCACGCCTGCTGGAGGAGGGAACGAGCCCGGGGCGCATCCTCACCCTGACGTTCGGCCGGCGCAGCCGCGAGGACCTCGCGGCGCGCTTTGCCGCGCTCTTTCCCGAGTGGGAGACGCCGCGCGTCTCCACGCTGCACGCCATGAGCCTGCGCATCCTGCGCGAGGGCGCGGCCCGGGCTGGGCGCGAGCTCTTCGGGGTCCTGGCCGACCCCGCGCCGACGGTGCGGCGGCTGCTCCGGCAGCAGGGGATCGCCGCGCCCTCGGAGGAGACGCTCCTTGCCGCCTGCAACGCCATGGAAAGGGAGACGAGCGACCCCGGCGCCGCGGCGGAGAGCGCGGACTTCGACCTTGCCCGCCTTGCGCGCGACTACGCGCGGGAGAAGCGGGAAAAGCGCCTGATGGACTTTGCGGACATGCAGGTCTACGCCCTGCGCCTGCTGACGCAGGACGAGGCGCAGCGCAGCCTCTGGCAGGGGCGGCTGGACTACGTGCAGGTGGACGAGGCGCAGGACACCTCGCCCGTGCAGCAGAAGCTCGCCGCGCTCCTGGCCGGCGGGTGCGGGAACCTGCTCTGCATCGGCGACGCGGACCAGAGCATCTACGGCTTCCGCGGCGCGGCGCCGGACTTCCTCAACGAATTCGAGCGGACCTTTCCCGGCGCGCGCGTGCTGACGCTGCCCGTGAACTTCCGCTCCCGGCCGGAGATCGTCGAGGCCGCGGGCCGCGTCATCCGCTGGAACGCGGACCGGCGCGACCTGCGCATGCGCGCGGCGCGCCCGGCGGGCGGCGCGGTGGAGCGCGCAGCCCTGGCGGACTGGGGCGAGCAGGCGGCCTACGTCTGCCGGCGCGCGCGGGACCTCGCCCCGGGGCGGACCCTGGGCGTGCTCTACCGCAACAACGACAGCGCCGCGCCCCTGTGCGACGCGCTGCTGCGCGCGCAGATCCCCTTTGTCCTCAGCCGCGAGGGCGGCGGGGAGCGGCTCTTCGGCTCGGCGGGGCGGGACCTGCAGGACCTGGCGCGCCTCGTGCTGGACCCGGCGGACGCGCAGGCCTTCGACCGCGTGCGCGGCCTGCTCCTGGGCGCCGTGCCGCGGGCGTGCATCCAGCGCGCGGACAGCGTGCCAGGGGACCGGTTCCAGGCGCTCCTTGCGCAGGGAACCCTGCCCGCGAAGACGGCGGAGCGGCTCCGCGCCGCGCAGGCGCGCCTGGCGTCCCTGCGGGGCAAGCCCGCGCCCGAGGTCCTGGACGCGCTCTGCCGCGCGCACGGCCTGGGCGACCACCGCTGCGACGGCCTGCGCGCCCTGGCTCGGGAGGAGGCGGACCTGCGCCGGCTGCTCCTGCGCGCGGAGGCGCTGCCGGGCCTTGTGGAGGCGCAGGGCGCGCAGGCCACGCAGGCCGCGCAGGCCGCCGGGGCGCGCGTCTTCCTCTCCACGATCCACGCGGCCAAGGGCCTGGAATACGACGAGGTCGTGCTCGTGGACGCGATGGAGGGCGTGCTTCCGCCGCGGGGCTCGGGCGCGGCGCGCGTCCCGGAGACGCGGGCGCAGCTCGAGGAGGAGACGCGCCTGATGTACGTGGCCGCGACGCGCGCGCGGGAGCGGTTCACCGTGCCCACGGCGACGCGGGCCTTTGGCGCGGAGCGGGCGGAGTCCCGCTACGTCTCGCGCCTGCTGGACGAGCGGACCGAGCGCGCGCAGGCGGCGACGCGGGGAAATGCGGCCAGCGCGCCTTTCCTGGCGCGGCCCCTTGCCCGGCGCCCGGCGGATGCGGACCTTGGCGCGGAGGGGATCCGGCCGGGGGCGCGCGTCGTGCACCGGGTCTTTGGGGAGGGGGAGGTCCTCTCCCTCGGGCCGCGCAGCCAGATGCGCGTGCGCTTTTCCGACGGCGAGCGGCTGCTGGACGCGCAGGTCTGCCTGCGGGCCGCGGTCCTGCGCAAGCGCTGAGCGGGGTTGACGGACAGCGCTCCGCGCCCTACAATAAAGAATAGGAAAATTTCGGAAGACCGGCAAAAGGAGGACTTCTTGCATGAGCAACATCCCAACGCCCCACATCACCGCCAAGGCCGGCGACTTTGCGCCCACGGTGCTGATGCCCGGCGACCCCCTGCGCTCGCGCTTTGTCGCGGAGAACTTCCTGACGGACGCGGTCCTTGTCAACAACGTGCGCGGCGTGCAGGGCTACACGGGCCTGTACAAGGGCAAGCGCGTCTCCGTCATGGCCAGCGGCATGGGCATGCCGTCCATCGGCATCTACAGCCATGAGCTGTTCCACTTCTACGGCGTGGAGGCGATCATCCGCATCGGCTCGGCGGGCATGCTGCGGCCGGACCTGCGCCTGCGGGACATCGTCGCGGGCATGAGCTGCTACACGAATTCGAACTTCGGCGCGCAGTTCGGCTTTGCGGGGAGCCTGGCGCCCTGCTGCTCGTTCCCCCTGCTGCGCGCGGCGGCGGAGGCGGCCGAGCGCATCGGCGCGCGCCTGGTGCCCGGGGCGCTCTTCTCCTCGGACACGTTCTACGACGAGAGCAACCCCAACGCGACGCTGCAGAAGCTCGGCGTGCTCGCGGTGGAGATGGAGGCCGCGGCCCTGTACCTCAACGCGGCGCGCGCGGGCAAGCAGGCCCTGGCGCTGTGCACCATCTCGGACAACCCCTTCACGGGCGAGGGGCTTTCCGCTAAGGAGCGGCAGGAGAGCTTCCGCGAGATGATGGAGATCGCCCTGGAGATCGCGCTGTGAGCGGGGCGGAGCTGCTCGCCCTGGCGCGGCGCGCGCGAGAGAACGCCTACGCGCCCTATTCCGGCTTTGCGGTGGGCGCGGCGCTGCTGGGCGCGGACGGGCGCGTCTACACCGGCTGCAACGTGGAGAACGCCGCCTACCCCGTGGCCTGCTGCGCGGAGCGCACGGCGCTGTTCCGTGCGGTGGCCGAGGGCGCGCGGGAGTTCACCGCCATCGCGGTGGCCGGCGGGCGCGTCGGGGACAAAGCGGAGGCGTCCTGCCCGCCCTGCGGCGTCTGCCGCCAGGCGCTGGCCGAGTTCTGTGACCCGGAGACGTTCCGCGTGTACCTGGCCGCGCCCGGGGGCGGCGTGGAGGAGACGACGCTCGGCGCGCTCCTGCCCCGCGCCTTCGCCCGCGCGAACCTGGACAAGTCCTGAGAAGCACAAGCGCGCCCCTCCCCCGAAAAAAAGGGGAGGGGCGCGCTGGGCGTTTTTGGGGGGACTATCTGCGGCGGGGGTCGGGTTCGCGTTCCTCGTCCGGGCGATGGGGCTGCTCGGGCACGGCAAAGGCCCCCGGCGCGCCAAAGGGCGCGCCGCCGACTGCGGGTCCGCGCCCGCCGCCGGGGTTCGCGCCGAGGAAGTTGCCGTTGCCCAGGGCATCCCGCGCCGGCTTTTTCTTGCCGCGGCTGCGGATGGCCGAGACGAGGGTCCAAACCACCACGGCGAGGAAGAGCAGGCCCACGCCGGAATACACGAGCACAACGGGCCATTGCAGGGTGTTGCCGTTCATGCGGAGACCTCCTTTCCCATCGAAAAAACAAGGGAGAAACGGGGCTCAGCGGCGGCGGGGGTCGGGTTCCTCCTTCTCCGGCGCGGAGCCGTAGGAGCCGTAAGGCGACGAGCGGCCGTAGAGGGCGAACGCGCCGGGGCTGGAGCCGGGCGGGCCGCCCTGGCCCGGGCCGCGGCCGGAATACCCGGCCATGCCGCCCAAGTTGCCGTGGCCGAGGCGCTCCGGCTTGGGCTTGCCGCGGTTGCGAATCGCGGAGACGATGTAGATCGTCGTGGAGACGACCAGCAGCACGGCCGTGCCGACGATCCAGACGATGATCTCCCAGTCCGGATGGGGAAGGAGCTCACTCGGGCGCTGGGCGGTCAGAAGGATTGGGAACAGCATGGGGACGCCTCCTTTCGCGTCGAAATGGGGAAGTTATCTGCGGCGGGGGTCGGGCTCGCGCGCTTCATCCGGGCGCGGGGGCTTGGGCGGGACGGCAAAGACGCTGGGCGCGCCGCCCGCGGGGCCGCCGGCCGCGGGTCCGCGCCCGCCGCCGGGGTTCGCGCCGAGGAAGTTGCCGTTGCCCAGGCGGTCGGGCTTGGGCTTGCCGCGGTTGCGGATGGCGGAGACGAGGTAGACCGCGAGCGACCCCACCAGCAGCAGGGCCAGGATGATGAGCAGGAGCGCAACGGGCCAATCCATGTTGGAAAACGAAGAACCAAGTGCAAAGTGCAGCATGGGGACGCCTCCTTTCGCGTCGAGATGGGGAAGTTACCTGCGGCGGGGGTCGGGCTCGCGCGCTTCATCCGGGCGCGGGGGCTTGGGCGGGACGGCAAAGACGCTGGGCGCGCCGCCCGCGGGGCCGCCGGCCGCGGGTCCGCGCCCGCCGCCGGGGTTCGCGCCGAGGAAGTTGCCGTTGCCCAGGCGGTCAGGCTTGGGCTTGCCGCGGTTGCGGATGGCGGAGACGAGGTAGATCACAAGCGACCCCACCAGCAGCAGGGCCAGGACGATGAGCAGGATCAGCACCGGCGTCGCAGGGCGGTCGAGCATGGAGCCGGGGGCGGGCAGGGGGAGGAGAAAAACAGGGCGGAACATGGAAGGACCTCCTTTCGCGTCGGTTGGGGAAAGCTATCTGCGGCGGGGGTCGGGCTCGGGGTCCTCCAGGGCGTTGGGGTCCTTGCGGCCGTAGAGGGAGAAGGTCCCCGGCGTGGGGTCGATGGCGTGGGGCCCCGCGGCCCAGTCGGAGAAGAGCTGGTCGCCCAGGTTCAGCGTGCCGCGGCGCTCGACGGGCGGCTTGCCGCGGCTGCGCACGGCCTGGAAGGCGTAGATCGCGGCCAGGACCAGCAGCGCGGCGCCCACGAGCAGAAAGGCGATCGCGGCGTTGGAGATGCGGGCGGGTGCGGCACAGAGGGGAAACACAGAGACCACCTCCTGGAATCTCGAATTCCTTCTTCTTTAAAGAGAGTATAACACAAAAGCGGCCCATTTGTCGCGCTTTAGTGTTGCAACACCGCTTTTCTTGGGTTAAAATATACATGCGCTCCACGGCGACCCTGCGGGGAGTCGATGCGGGCGGACCCCATACGCGCCCCGCCGCGCGCTTCGCGGCGGAAAGTCGTCAGGTATCCCAGGAGACGGAACTTGAACGGAGGAAAAATTGAATGAAAACCATGCAGAAGACACGCGAAAAGACGCGCAAGCTGGTCGTGGCGGGCATGCTCTCGGCCGTGACCATGGTGCTGGGCCTGACCCCGCTGGGCATCATCCCCATCGGTCCGCTCAACGCGACGATCCTGCACGTGCCGGTCATCATCGGCGCGGTGCTGGAGGGGCCGGTCGTGGGCTTTGTCATCGGGCTGATCTTCGGGCTGTTCAGCCTCTACCGCGCGGCGGTGGGGGGATCGGTGCTCGCGCCCCTGTTCCTGAACCCGGTGGTCACGATCCTGCCCCGCGTCCTCATCGGGCCGGTGGCCTACTACGTCTTTCGCGGCATCTCGCATCTTACGAGAAAGCGCGCGCTCTCGGTGGGGGCGGCGGCCGTTGCCGGCACGCTGACCAACACCATCGGGGTGATGGGCTTGATTTTTATTTTGTACGCGCAGCAGTACGCGGACCTGATGGGCATCAGCCGCCAGGGCGTGGGCCTGGCGATTCTGTCGGCCTCGGCGGTCAACGGCATCCCGGAGTGCATCCTTGCGGCGGTGGTGACCGTGGCCGTGGTGCTGGCCGTTTGGAAGCTGACCGGCTCCGGACCGCATAGCGGCGAACCGCACAACGGCGGCGCGACGCCCCCGGAACGCGAATCCCCCAGGAAAGGATGATCCCGACATGATACTGACGCTGGACGTCGGCAACACGAACATCAAGTGCGCCCTCTACGAGGACGAGGAGCTGAAGAAGGCCTGGCGCATGTCCACGGACCGCCACAAGACCCACGACGAATACGGCGTGCTGCTGAGCATGTTCCTGGCGAACGCGGGCTTTGACAAGCGGGACGTCGAGGGCGTGATCCTCTCCTCGGTCGTGCCGACGATCAACTACACCATCGAGCACATGATCGACGACTACATTGGAAAGACGCCGATCCAGGTGGTGCCCGGCATCAAGACCGGCATCAACATCCGCTACGACAACCCGCAGGCCCTGGGCGCGGACCGCATCTGCAACGCGGTGGCGGCGCAGCGCTACTACGGCGGGCCCTGCATCTTCATCGACTTTGGCACGGCCACGACCTTCGGCGTGATCTCGAAGAAGGGCGAATTCCTGGGCGGCGCGATCTGCCCGGGGCTCAAGCTCTCCTCCGAAGCGCTCACCGAGCGCGCGGCCCAGCTGCCCAAGGTCGAACTCGTAAAGCCCGAAACGGTCATCACCCGCAACACCATCTCCAACATGCAGGCGGGCATCGTCTACGGCTATGTGGGCCAGGTGGACTACATCGTCCGCAAGATGAAGAGCGAGATCGGCGGCACGGAGCACATCCGCGTCATCGCCACCGGCGGCCTGTCCCGCATGATCGCCTCGGAGACCTCCACCATCGACATCATCGACGGGCTTTTGACCCTCAAGGGCCTGCGCCTGCTCTACGAGCGCAACGCGCGCGCCTGAGCGGAACGGACAAGAAAGGCGGCAAACCATGCCCAGAAGCTTTGACGATATCTACCAAATCGCGCCCCCGGCGGCGGTCAAGCGCTTGACCGCCTTCCGCGAGACGCACCCCTGCCGCACCTACGAAAAGGAAGGCATGCTCTACCGCGTCTGGGACCTGGGGCAGGGCGAGGACGCGGTTCTCTTTCTGCCCAGCGGCATGGGCAACGGGGAGATCTACTTCCCCTACCTGCTGGAGATGAGCCGCAGGCGCCGCTGCATCGCGGTATCCCTGCCCGAGTGCAAGCACATGGCCGATTTTGCCCGGCAGATCCACGGCATCCTCTGCGAGGACCTGGGCATCCGGCGCGTGACCGTCGTGGGCTCGGCCATCGGCGGGCTGCTGGCGCAGGTCTACGTCCGCGCCTATCCCGCGGAGACGGAGGGGCTCATCCTCTGCACGACCGGCGCGCCCTGCAAGGACCTGCCGCGCGAGGATTGCGTCCGCTGGACGAGCCGCAAAAGCCTGGTCCTGCGCTACCGCATCGCGCCCTTTGACGCCATGCGCGGGTCCATGGGCTACCAGACCTTCGAGCAGATGTGCCCGGAGGAGCTGCAGGACAACATGACCTTCTGGCGCGCCTTCATCTCCGAGACGTATGAGCACAGCGTCTACAAGAAGCAGTACATCAACCTCAACTGCATCGCCCTGCCCGAGCTCTACGAAAAGCGGCCCTTTGCCAAGGGCGACCTTGCGGGCTGGGGCGGGCGCGTGCTGATCCTGGAGTCCGCGGGCGACCAATACTACGGCGAGCGGGAGCGGGCGCTGCTGCGCGGTCTATACCCGAATGCCGAGGTCGAGGACATCGGCCCGCACGGCCAGTTCGCCCTCATGGCGGATGAGACGCGCCTGATCGCGCGGATGGAGGCCTTCCTGGACGGCAAAGGAGGGGCGAAGCCTTGACGGACATCATCCGCGTGCAGGACGCATGGTATGAATACGAGCGGGCGGACGACGAGGGGGAGCTGGCGGTCCGCGGCGTGAGCCTGAGCGTGCGCAAGGGCGAGTGGCTCTCCATCATCGGGCGCAACGGCTCGGGCAAGTCCACGCTCATCAAGCTCCTGAACGGCCTGTTCCTGCCCACCCGCGGCAGCGTCACCGTCGGCAGCTACGACACGCGCGACGAGGACCACATCTGGGACGTGCGCCAGCGGGTCGGCATGATCTTCCAGAACCCGGACAACCAGATCGTGGCCACGATCGTCGAGGAGGACGTGGCCTTCGGCCTGGAGAACCTCGGCGTAAACCCGCAGGAGATCCGCGAGCGCGTGGACGCCGCGCTGCGCGCGGTGGGCATGCAGGAATATGCCGCAAGCGCGCCGCACATGCTCTCCGGCGGGCAGAAGCAGCGCGTGGCCATCGCCGGGGCCCTGGCCATGGAGCCGGAGGTGCTGCTCATGGACGAACCCACGGCCATGCTCGACCCCGGCGGCCGGCGCGAGGTCATGGAGACGGTGGAGCGGCTCCACCGCGAGAGCGGGCTGACGGTGGTGCTGGTCACGCACTTCATGGACGAGGCGCTGCGCGGGGACCGCGTCATCGCCATGCAGGACGGCAAGGCGATCCTGGAGGGCGCGCCGCGGGAGGTCTTTGCCCGCGAGGCGCAGGCGCTCAAGGCCGCGGGCCTGGAGGTCCCGGCCATGGCGGAGCTTGCAAGCCGCCTGCGCGCGCGCGGCCTGGACGTGCAAGGAGCGCCCATGACCGTGCCCGAGATGGCGCAGGCGCTACTCGCGCGCTACAGGGAAAGGGGGGCGAGCGGAAATGCCGGTTGAGGTTCGGGACCTGAGCCACGTCTACAACGAGGACAGCCCCTTTTCCGCCGCGGCGCTCAAGGGCGTGAGCCTGACGATCGCCGACGGGGAGTTTCTCGCCGTCATCGGCCACACGGGCAGCGGCAAGTCCACGCTGATCCAGCACCTGAACGGCCTCATCCGGCCCACGGGCGGCACGGTCGTCGTCGACGGCATGGACATCGCGGACAAGGGCACGAACCTGCGCGAGGTGCGCCGGCGCGTGGGGCTCGTGTTCCAGTACCCGGAGTATCAGCTCTTTGAGGAGACGGTCCACAAGGACATCGCCTTTGGCCCGAAGAACCTCGGGCTGGACAACGACGAGATCGAGCGGCGCGTCGAGGAGGCCTGCCGCCTGGTGGGCCTGCCCTACGAGGCCGTGCGCGACAAGTCGCCCTTTGAGCTCTCCGGCGGGCAGAAGCGGCGCGTGGCCATCGCCGGGGTGCTGGCCATGGAGCCCAAGGTCCTGATCCTGGACGAGCCCACGGCGGGCCTGGACCCCGCGGGCCGGGACTCGATCCTGGAGCGCGTGCAGGAGTGGCACCGCGCGGGCACGACGATCGTGATGGTCTCCCACTCCATGGAGGACGTGGCGCGCCTGGCGGACCGCATCGTCGTGCTGGACCACGGGGAAAAGGCCCTGGAGGGCGCGCCGCGGGAGGTCTTTGCGGACGCCGGGCGCCTGACGAAGATGGGCCTGGACGTGCCGGCGGTCACGCGCCTTGCGCGGGAGCTAAGCGACGCGGGCCTGCCCGTGCCGCGCGACCTGTACACGATCGAGGAGATGGAGGCGGCGCTGCTGGCCGCCTTTGGAAAGGGGGAAGGCGGATGCTGAAGGACATCACCCTCGGCCAGTATTATCCCGGGGATTCCGTCGTGCACCGGCTCGACCCCCGGGTCAAGATGATCCTGATGATCGTCTATATCGTGATGGTGTTCCTGGTGCAGGGATTCCTGGGGTATGTGTGCCTGGCGGCGTTCCTCGCCGCGGCGACCCTGCTGTCCCACATCCGGGTCAAGTTCCTGCTGCGGTCGATCCGGCCGGTGCTCTTCATCGTGGTGTTCACCTTCCTCCTGAACATCCTCTTTACGCGCGGGGAGCACCCGATCGTCGAGTGGGGCATCCTGCGCATCTACTGGGAGGGCGTGCGGTTTGCGGTGTTCATGAGCCTAAGGCTCGTGTTCCTGCTGGCGGGGACGTCGCTTTTGACGCTCACGACCTCGCCCATGGCGCTGACAGACGCGCTGGAGCGGCTGCTCAAACCCCTGAACGCCGTGCACTTCCCCGTGCACGAGATGGCCATGATGATGACCATCGCCCTGCGCTTCATCCCCACGCTCCTGGAGGAGACGGACAAGATCATGAAGGCGCAGACCGCGCGCGGCGCGGACTTTGACACGGGCAACCTGCTCCAGCGGGCAAAGGCCATGGTGCCGCTGCTGGTGCCGCTGTTCGTGGGCGCCTTCCGCCGCGCGGACGAGCTGGCCATGGCCATGGAGGCGCGCTGCTACCACGGCGGCCGCCACCGCACGCGCATGAAGGTGCTGCACGTCGGCCGCGCGGACGGCTGGGCCTGCTGCGTCACGGCCGCGACCCTCGTGCTCATCGCGCTGGAGCGCGCGCTGCTGTGAGCCGGCGGATTCTTGTGCGCCTGAGCTACGAGGGGACGGCCTATGCCGGCTGGCAGGCGCAGGACAACGCCCTGGCCGTGCAGCCCGTGCTCGAGCGCGCGATCTTCGGCATCACCGGCGAGCGCCTGCGCGTGACCGGCGCCTCCCGCACGGACGCCGGGGTCCACGCCCTGTCCCAGGCCGCGCACTTTGACACCGCGTCCCGCGTGCCCGCGGAGAAGTTCGCCCTGGCGCTCAACACGCGCCTGCCCCAGGACGTGCGCGTCACCGCCTCGCGCGAGGTGCCGGAAGGGTTCCACGCGCGCTTTTCCGCCGCGGGCAAGGTGTACGCCTACGTCTTTTCCAACGCGCCCGCCTCCAGCGCGCTCTACGGCAGGTTCAGCGCGCACTGCCCCGTGCGCCTGGACGAGGCCGCCATGGACCGCGCCGCGCGCGCCCTCGTGGGCCGGCACGACTTCACCGCCTTCCAGGCCGCGGGCGGCACGGCCAAGACCTTTGTGCGCGAGATGAGGGCCGCGCGCGTGGCGCGCAGGGGGAACCTCGTCACCTTCCTGATCTACGGCACGGGCTTCCTCTACAACATGGTGCGCATCTGCGCGGGGACGCTGGCGCTCGTGGGCCAGGGCAAGCTGCCGGAGGACTGCTTCGAACAGGCGTATGCGACGCGCAGCCGGCTCTCCCTGGGCTATACCGCGCCGGCCAAGGGCCTGACGCTCGTGCGCGTGCTCTACCCCGGCCAGGAGGCGCAGGGGGAAGCGCTCGCCGGGATGGACGCGCTCTTCGGCGGCGCGGACGCGGCGGAGTTCCTCCCCGACGGGCCGGAGCTCCTGCCGCCAAAACCCTTGGATTTAACGGAAAAACCGCTTGACGGAGAAGAGAATTTGCGGTAAAATAATCGTTGCGTTGAAGTGTGACCATAGCCCCGGTTACCGGAACGACATGCCAGCGGCGCCTGACCAACGCGCGCGGGCGAGAAAACTTCAATTTGGAGGGAATCCCTGTGAAAACGTATATGGCTAAGGCCGAAACCGTACAGAGAAAGTGGTACGTCGTGGACGCCGAGGGCATGGTGCTGGGCCGCCTGGCCTCTCAGGTTGCGGCGATTCTGCGCGGCAAGAACAAGCCCACCTTCACCCCGCATGTCGACACTGGCGACCATGTGATCGTGCTCAACGCGGACAAGGTCGTCCTCACCGGCGACAAGCTCAACCAGAAGTTCTATCGCCGTCACTCCGGCTATCCCGGAGGACTCAAGGAGACCTCTTACAAGGACCTCATGGCCAAGAAGGCGGATCTCGCCGTCATCGAGGCCGTGCGCGGCATGCTCCCCAAGAACGCCCTGGGCCGCCAGATGATCAAGAAGCTGCGCGTCTACAAGGGTGCCGAGCACGACCACGCCGCCCAGAAGCCCGAAGTTCTCGAGCTGACTAAGTAAGAGGGAAGGAGAATACGCATGGCAGCATTAGCATATCAGGCCGTTGGCCGCCGCAAGAAGTCCATCGCCCGCGTGCGCCTCGTCCCGGGCGAGGGCAAGATCCTCATCAACAACCGCGACATCGAGAACTACTTTGGTCTCGAGACGCTCAAGATGACCGTCCGTCAGCCCCTGGTTCTGACCGACACCGGCGCGCGCTTTGACGTGCTGGTCAACGTCTACGGCGGCGGCACCACCGGTCAGGCCGGCGCCATCCGCCACGGCATCGCCCGCGCCCTGTGCAAGGCCGACGCCGAGCTCCGCCCGAGCCTGAAGAAGGCGGGCTTCCTGACCCGCGATCCGCGCATGAAGGAGCGCAAGAAGTACGGCCTCAAGGCTGCCCGTCGCGCTCCGCAGTTCAGCAAGCGCTAAACTTTATCAAAAGTGGTCAAAAACCCCGGAACTACGCGGTTTCCGGGGTTTTTCCTTTTCAAATGGTTTGACGCAATTTGACAGAACGAAGCCTCTTTTAACCCGTTTTCTATGGGTTAAATGGTGGACAACCACCCCAAAAAGAGGGCTTAGCCTGTGTAGGTGTCGCACTTTTTTCAGTTGGCTTGGCTTACGAAAACAGCGT
>ERZ827492.1578-NODE-1578-length-18006-cov-3.502312_pt1 | contig 18006 bp, 14 predicted proteins | sample MGYA00519704_ERZ827492 | MGnify/ENA primary metagenome ERZ827492 (study PRJEB31778, sample SAMEA3449325) | human gut metagenome | biome: human gut; feature: human-associated habitat; material: faeces | place: United Kingdom | collected 2010/2012 ...
GGGCAGTGTCGGTGTGACTGGAGGTCACCAGCACGCAGTAGCTCTGGTATCTGCCCCGGCCCACCCGGCCCCGGAGCTGATGGAGCTGGCTCAGACCGAACCGCTCGGCGTTTTCGATCACGATCAGGGAGGCGTTGGGTACGTCCACCCCCACCTCCACTACGGTGGTGGACACCAGCACATCCAGCTCCCGGTTGGCAAAGGCGGCCATGACCTCTTCTTTTTCTTTCCCTTTCAGTCTGCCGTGGACAAAGCCCACCCGCAGATCGGGGAATACCCTCTCCTGGAGATCCCTGGCGTAGGTGGTCACCGCCTTCCGGTCCATGGCGGGACTGTCCTCCTGCCCCCACTGAGGGCCAGCCTCCCCTTCGTCCACCGCCGGACAGATGATGTACACCTGCCGGCCCTCCTTCACCTGGCGGCGGACAAAGCCGTACAGCCGCTGCCGCTTGTCCTCCCCCACCACGTAGGTGGCCACGGGGGCGCGGCCGGGGGGCAGCTCGTCCATGACGGACACGTCCAGGTCCCCGTAGATGATCAGGGCCAGGGTTCTGGGGATGGGGGTGGCCGACATCACCAACACATGGGTCTCCATCGTTTCCCACCCGCCCGCGGGCGGAAACTGCGCGGGGCTCTCTTTTTGGGGCGTGGCCCCCTTCGCCGCCAGGGCCGCTCGCTGGGCCACGCCGAAGCGGTGCTGCTCGTCGGCGATCACCAGGGCCAGGTCGGCGTACTCCACCCCCGGAGAGAACAGAGCGTGGGTGCCCACCAGCAGGTCGATCCCCCCTGCCGCCAGGGCGGCCAGCAACCCCTTCTTCGCCGACCCCTTCACCGACCCGGTGAGCAGCCCCACCCGCACCCCGGCGGGGGAGAGCAGGGCGTCCAGGGTCTTGGCGTGCTGTTCGGCCAGCAGCTCAGTGGGGGCCATCAGGGCGCACTGGCAACCGTTCCGGGCGCACAGCCAGGCCCCGAAGGCGGCCACCGCCGTCTTGCCCGAGCCCACATCCCCCTGCACCAGCCGGTTCATGGCCCGCCCCGAGGCCAGGTCGGCGGCTACATCCTCCATGGCCCGGCGCTGGGCCCCGGTGGGGGCGAAGGGCAGCAGGGCGGCAAACTCGTCCACGCTCCCCCCCGCCAGCACCCGGCCCGCCCCCTGGCCCCGGCGCTCCTTCAAGAGGGCCATGCCGCAGGTGAGGGTGAGCAGCTCCTCGAAGATCATCCGCCGCCGGGCGATCTCCAGCGCCTCAAAGCTCTCGGGATAGTGGATGTTCTGGTAGGCGAACTCCACCTGGCACAGGCTGTGGGCCAGGCGGACCTCCTCCGGGATGGTCTCCTCCCGCCAGGGGGCGTACCGCTCCAGCGCCCGCCGGGCCAGGTCGGCCACCATGCGGTTGGTGATCCCCACCGTCAGGGGATAGACGGGCAGGATGCGGCCGGTGACCTGCCCCGCCCCCTCCCGCTCGAACACCGGGTTGGTCATGGACCTCCTCCGGCCCATCACCTCCACCCGGCCGTAAAACACATAGCTCTCCCCGGGGCGCAGGGCATCCTTCAGATAGGCCTGGTTGAAGAAGGTCAGGTCCAACACCCCCGTGTGGTCCACCGCCCGGGCCTTCACCAGCTCCAGCCCCTTGCGGATCCGGGACAGGGTGGGGGTCTGGGCCACCATGGCGCACACGCAGCACGCCTCCCCCGCCGGGGCCTCCCGGATGGCGCACACCTTCCGCCGGTCCTCGTAGCGGAAGGGGAAGTAGTCCAGCAGATCCTCCAGACAGTTCAGCCCCAGCCTGGACAGCTTCTCCCCTCTGGCCGGGCCGATGCCCGGCATCTGGATCAGGGGGATGCCCTGCTTGTCCGCCATGCGTCCACCTCCTCCGCGTCCCCGCGTTCCATCTGACCGCATTATACCACCCCGCCCGGGAAAAACCAAGGGTGTCCTCCTCCCCGGCGGGTCTCATAGAAGTTCCATCGGAATTCTTCCCAAGATTTTGCGGTTTCATCTTGAAAATCATCTATATATAGTGTATAATCCCACTTGCATGCGTCAGGCTCCCGGGGACGCCCCGGGCAGGCGGACGAGACCAACGACAAGGAGAGCGGATGCGGAGATGGAAGTGATCAAGCGCAGCGGCGCCGTACAGCCCTATGACGCCGGAAAGATTTTAGCGGCCATGGCCAAGGCCTTCGACAGCGTGGGCCGGGGCGGGCAGCCCGCCGTACTGGAGGAGCTGCTCCGCCAGGTGGAGCGGGCCATGGGCCAGGGCCCCCACACGGTGGAGGCCATCCAGGACCAGGTGGAGCGGGCCCTGATGGCGGGGGGCTACTACGACGTGGCCAAGCGCTACATCCTCTACCGGCAGCAGCGCACCCAGCTGCGCCAGGCCCGGCAGGCCCTGGCCGGCGCGGTGGGCGTCCCGGGGCTGGAGGCGTGCCTGCTGGGCATCCAGCGGGACTTTCCCCAGGAGGAGTACGCCCTCACCGCCCTGAGCGGCAAGTTCGCCAGCTTCCGCAAGGAGGGGATGGACCGGGGGGAGGCCCTGGGCGCCCTGGTGAAGGCCGCCGTGGAGCTGACCACCCAGCAGGCCCCCAAGTGGGAGTACATCGCCGCCCGGCTGCTGAACTTCCGCTTCCAGCTGGAGCTGGGGGAGGAGCTGGCCCGGCGGGGCATCCACAGCTTCTATGACAAGCTGCGCTACCTCACCGACGAGGGGCTGTACGGCCCCTACATCCTGGAGCGCTACTCCCGCCAGGAGCTGGATCAGGCAGAGAGCTTCCTCCAGCCGGAGCGGGACAAGCTGTTCACCTACGCCGGGCTGGACCTGCTGCTCAAGCGGTACGTCATCCGCACCCACCAGCGGGTGCCCCTGGAGACCCCCCAGGAGCTGTACCTGGGCATCGCCCTCCACCTGGCCATGGAGGAGAGGGCCGGCCGGATGGGCTGGGTGAAAAAGTTCTACGACATGCTCAGCAAGATGGAGGTGACCATGGCCACCCCCACCCTGTCCAACGCCCGCAAGCCTTACCACCAGCTGTCCAGCTGCTTCATCGACACCGTGCCCGACAGCCTGGAGGGCATCTACCGCTCCATCGACAACTTCTCCCAGGTGAGCAAGTTCGGCGGCGGCATGGGCCTCTACTTCGGCAAGGTACGGGCCACCGGCAGCAGCATCCGGGGCTTTGAGGGGGCGGCCGGCGGCGTCATCCGCTGGATCAAGCTGGTCAACGACACCGCCGTGGCGGTGGACCAGCTGGGCATGCGCCAGGGGGCGGCGGCGGTCTACCTGGACGCCTGGCACAAGGACCTGCCGGAGTTTCTCCAGCTGCGCACCAACAACGGGGACGACCGGATGAAGGCCCACGACATCTTCCCCGCCGTGTGCTACCCCGACCTGTTCTGGCGGCTGGCCCAGGACGACCTGAACCACCCCTGGCACCTGCTGTGCCCCCACGAGGTACTCACCGTCAAGGGCTACGCCTTAGAGGACTACTACGGGGAGGAGTGGGAGCGGCGCTACCTGGAGTGCGTGAACGATCCCCGCATCTCCAAGCGCACCGTCACCGTCAAGGAGATCGTCCGCCTGGTGCTCAAGTCCGCCGTGGAGACGGGCACCCCCTTCACCTTCAACCGGGACGCGGTCAACCGGGCCAACCCCAACGGCCACAAGGGGATCATCTACTGCTCCAACCTGTGCACCGAGATCGCCCAGAACATGTCCCCCATCCAGAGCGTGTCCACCGAGATCCAGACCCGGGACGGGGATACCGTAGTAGTTACCACCACCCGGCCCGGCGACCTGGTGGTGTGCAACCTGGCCTCCCTGGTGCTGGGCAACCTCCCGGTGGAGGACGACGCCTACCTCCACGACCTGGTGGCCACCGTGGTGCGGGCGCTGGACAACGTCATCGACCTGAACTTCTACCCCCTGCCCTACGCCAGGATCACCAACCGCCGCTACCGCAGCATCGGCCTGGGGGTGAGCGGCTACCACCACATGCTGGCCAAGCGGGGCATCCAGTGGGAGAGCGAGGCCCACCTGGCCTTCGCCGATCAAGTATTTGAGCGGATCAACCACGCCGCCATCGCCGCCTCCACCGCCCTGGCCGCCGAGAAGGGCAGCTATGAGTTCTTCCCCGGCAGCGACTGGCAGACGGGGACCTATTTCACCAAGCGGGGGTACGACTCCCCGGAGTGGCGGGAGCTGGCCGCCACCGTGGCCCGGCAGGGGATGCGCAACGCCTACCTGCTGGCCGTGGCCCCCACCTCCAGCACCAGCATCCTGGCGGGCACCACCGCCGGGCTGGACCCGGTGATGAACCGCTTCTTCCTGGAGGAGAAGAAGGGCAGCATGCTCCCCCGGGTGGCCCCGGAGCTGTCCCCCGCCACCTACTGGTACTACAAGAACGCCCACCTCATCGACCAGAGCTGGAGCGTGCGGGCCTGCGGGGCGCGCCAGCGCCACGTGGACCAGGCCCAGAGCATGAACCTGTACATCACCAACGACTTCACCATGCGCCAGGTGCTGGAGCTGTACCTGCTGGCCTGGCGCAGCGGAGTGAAGACCATCTACTACGTGCGCTCCAAGTCCCTGGAGGTGGAGGAGTGCGAGAGCTGCGCCTCCTGAGCGCGGGAAAGGAGAGAAGACCCCCATGGCAGAGCTGAAGAAAAAGCCCCTGTTCAACCCCTCCGGCGACACCGAGGTGCGCCTGCGCCGGATGATCGGGGGGAACACCACCAACCTGAACGACTTCAACAACCTGCGCTACCCCTGGGTGAGCGACTGGTACCGCCAGGCCATGAACAACTTCTGGATCCCGGAGGAGATCAACCTGGCCCAGGACGTGAAGGACTACCCCAACCTGTCCGTCCCCGAGCGCACCGCCTACGACAAGATCCTCAGCTTTCTGGTCTTCCTGGACTCCATCCAGACGGCCAACCTGCCCGCCATCGGCGAGTATGTCACCGCCAACGAGGTCAACCTGTGCCTGTCCATCCAGACCTTTCAGGAGTGCGTCCACAGCCAGAGCTACAGCTATATGCTGGACACCATCTGCTCCCCCACCCAGCGGGACGACATCCTCTACCAGTGGAAGACGGACGAGCACCTGCTGCGCCGCAACACCTTCATCGGGAACCTGTACAACGAGTTCCAGCAAAACAAGGACGCCTTCACCCTGCTCAAGGTGATGATGGCCAACTACATCCTGGAGGGGATCTACTTCTACTCCGGCTTCATGTTCTTCTACAACCTGGCCCGCATGGGCAAGATGCCCGGCTCCGCCCAGGAGATCCGGTACATCAACCGGGACGAGAACACCCACCTGTGGCTGTTCCGCAACATCATCCACGAGCTGCAGCAGGAGAACCCCGAGCTGTTCACCCCGGACAACGTCCAGGTCCTCAAGGAAATGCTGGAGGAGGGGGTGCGCCAGGAGATCTCCTGGGGCCACTATGTCATCGGGGACGACATCCCCGGCCTCACCCGGGACATGGTCACCAGCTACATCAAGTACCTGGGCAACCTGCGCTGGTCCGGCCTGGGCTACGGCACCCTGTTCGAGGGGTACGACAGCGAGCCGGAGGATATGGCCTGGGTCAGCCAGTACTCCAACGCCAACCTGGTGAAGACCGACTTCTTCGAGGCCAAGAGCACCGCCTACGCCAAGAGCACCGCCCTGGTGGACGATCTGTAAAACGCGCTTTCGTCCAGGTACACGCCCCGGCCGAAAATGGGCTGCAATCGATTGGAGATTCCCCGCAAATCCTAATTTTGCGGGGAATCTCCAACTCTGCGATGCTTTCTTGATCTTCTTTTGGGACGCTTCCCGGCTGGATGGGGCTTTGTTTCCGGATTGTTGCTTCTGTCTCCATTTTGTATCCGAATCTTCATGGAATCTTCCTTGGTTTTTCCCCTCCCCTGTGGTATCATCAGAGTCCCGGGGGAGCCCTTCCCTGCCCCCGGCATCCGCCCCTCTCCGGGACGACGCGAAAGGAGTCTATGCAACCATGAAAGATAAACGAAACCGCACCTGTCTGACCGGGGGCCTGCTGACCCTGAGCCTAGGGCTGACCCTGGCCCTGGCCGCCTGCGGCAGCCCCGCCGGGACCGCCTCCCAGCCCGGCTCCGCCGCGCCCACTTCCTCCGCCCCCGTCTCGGAGGCCCCCGCCGAAACGCCCTCCGCTCCGACGGAGCAGACCTCCTCCCTGTTCCAGGCGGGCACCTGGCTGTCCGACCAGGAACAGTACTGGTTTTTCGACGCCGGTGAGGCCTCTGGCCGTACCGCCGGACTGGAGGACGGCACAGGTGTCCCCTTCGCCTACACCTTTGATGGAGCCCAGGCCGTTTTCTCTATGGGGATCGCCGGAAACGACCACAGATGCGACGTCACAACCGGGGAGAATACCCTCACCCTCCGCTGGGAAGATGGCACCACAGAAGTGCTCACCTATGTCTCGGACCAGAGCTCGGATCAGTTCCGGTTCTACTCCAACCAGGAACTGTGCGACCTGGCCCTGACCTACTACAAGGAGCGCAACAGCGCCCAGGACACCCAGGGGCTCACCGCCGCCGCCCAGACCAATGAGGATGGCACCGTCACCATCCAGGTGTATGAAAACTTAGGAGATCACAACTCCACCGCCGCCTGGTACACCGTGGACCGGATCACCGCCCAGGGCACCGACGGCAACGGCCAGGCAGTGGACCTGGACGGCTGAATTTCACACTGCCGCAAACACCCCCGCCCCGCCCGGATGCGCTCCGCGGCGGGGCGGGGGTTTGCCTGTCCTCTCATAGGTTCCGTCTTCCTCGTCCACCCTCAAACCCGCAGGATCCGTCCTTCCTTTCGTGGCTTGGGGGTGGGATGGGGGTCTTCCCTCCGGGGATAGCCCAGAAGAACCTGGGCTACGGAATAGTGGTCCCCGGGGATATGCCATTGCCGCAGGACCTCCTGCCCATAGGGGTCGGCAAATGCCGTCCACCCCTGGCCGATGTAGCAGGAGCCCACCCCCAGGCTATCCGCCGCCAGCATCATGTTTTCCGCCGCAGCGGCGCAGTCCTCGGCGGCGAACAAAAAGTCTTTCGGGGCAAACAGGGTAATCACCGTTGGAGCGTTATAAAAGGCGTCGGTCAGCTTGGGGTCATCCGCAATGCTGGGCTGCTCCTTCGATACGTAGCTGGTGGCCGTGGCCATGCGGGGATGGGAATTGGCCCGCTTGATCCTGCCCAGCCGCTCATTGACCGCCCTGTCCTGGCTGACCACGAGCAAGACACCCTGCCGCCCTCCGGCGCTGGGGGCGTACAGGCCCGCCTGCAGGATCTGCTGTAACGTCTCCTCCCCGATCTGTTCCGGTTCAAACCGGCGGATGGCCCGCCGATGCAGGATGGTTTCCACCACCTGATTCATGCCGATACAACCTCCTTCCAACACTGGGGATCGGCGGCGTAGAAGTCGCCATCCCGCCCGCTGGCCACCGCCGGACAACCCCGGCACCAGGCCAGCAGCTCGCACTTGGCGCATTTCTCAAATTTGTTATACTCTCGGTACTGCTCCACCTGACACACCCACAGGTCCGCCAGCCGGTCGGTGAACACATTGCCCACCCTGCTGTTCTGCATCCGGCGGCAGGCGTATACGTCCCCGGTGGGCAGGATGGTCAGATGGCAGTTGCCGCAGTTGCATCCGCCGTAGATCATGCCCTGCTCCGCGTTTTCGGGTATGCGGAACTCCCCCGTCTCGTACTCGTACAGGGTCCACAGGTGATCTTTCTTGTTAAAATAGGTTTCACAGCCCGCGGCCTCATACGCCTTGAACTTCCTGTCACAGTCGGCCAGCAGCTGCCGGTAGCGCAGCGGTTCGATGCCCACGTCCTTCTCCCCGCTGGTGGGGCAGTAGCGGGAGAAGGCGAACACATCCGCCTTGTGGGCCACCACGGTGTCAATGAGTGCCGGGATCTCGTCGATATTGGCGCCGGAGACCGTGGTCATGATGACCGCACGGATACCCGCCCGCTTGATACAGGCAATTTTCTCCAGGGTGCAGTCGAAGCTGCCGGGCTTGCGGAACCAGTCGTGGGTCTCCCGCAGGCCGTCCAGGGACAGCTGGTACTTCTCGCAGCCGTACTCTTTCAGCCGCCTGCACACCTCGTCGTTCAGGTGGAACGGATTGCCCAGGATGGTGAAAGGGATGTGGCGTTCCTTCATCAGTCCCAGCAAATCCCAGAAGCTGGGGTGCAGGATGGGGTCGCCGCCGGTGAGATAGAAGTAGGGCAGGCGGCGGTAGATCTCACAAAAGTCCAGACAGTTGTAGAAGGTGTCCTGCATCTGGGGCCAGGTCATGGCGTCCGGCTTTCTGCAGGCGTCCTCGGCAAAGATGTAGCAGTGCTTGCACCGCTGGTCACATTCATCGGTGATGTGCCACTGAAAGGCGAAGTATTCCATCGTAAGTTACCTCCTGATCGTTTGTTCTTTGAGAAGGGGGCGCGTTTCCCAAAGCACGCAGCGGGCTCCATTCCTTGGGAAGCGCGCCCCCGCAGGCTGCCCGCGGGGGCGCGGGGCGATTACTTCCCGTCTCCGGCACCGCAGGCAGAGCCACAGGCGGTGGGCTTTTCGGCAGGCTTGTCGCCGGCGCCGCAGGCCGAGGCCGGCTCGGCAGGCTGATCGCCGGCGCCGCAGGCGGAGCCACAGGCGGCGGGCTTCTCCTCCGGCTTGTCCCCCGCTCCGCAGGGGGCGCCGCAAGCGGCCGGCGCGGCGGCGTGCGCCGGCCGGCTCCAGTCAAACAGATGCTTCAGTCCCATGATGGATTCCTCCTTGGATTTTCTTTGGAACTCAGGGGCTTCCCCGTTCCTTGGCTTGAGTATAGTGGGCGGAATTGTCCTCCACAAGTAGGCACATTTTTATAACCCGGTCACCTTTTTGTAACCGCTTGACGGGGAAACCCCGCCCCGGTATAATCGTAGCGAAAGCTCAGTCCGCGCGGAAGGGAGAAACGCCTATGATGACCAAGGAGGAAATGCCCGCCTGTCCGGTGGCCACCACCGTACAGCTGATCGGCAGCAAATGGAAGCTGCTCATCCTCCGCAACCTGCTGGTCAGGCCCTGGCGGTTCAATGAGCTGAAAAAGAATCTGGAGGGGATCAGCCAGAAGGTACTCACCGACAGCTTGCGCTCTCTGGAAGACGACGGCATCGTGCTCCGGACCATCTATCCCGAGGTCCCTCCCCGGGTGGAGTACTCCCTGAGCGAGCTGGGGGAATCCATGCGGCCCATCCTGGATACCATGGAGCGGTGGGGCAGGGGCTACCAAGCCAGGCTTTCCAGGGAATCGCCCCGCCCCCAGTTCACCACAGGAGGGGCTCCATGAACTGTAAGCTCACCATCCAATACGACGGCTCCCGGTACGATGGCTGGCAGCGCCAGGGCAACACCGCCAACACCATCCAGGGCAAGCTGGAGGGAGTGCTCTCCCAGCTGGCCCAGGGCCCGGTGGAACTTCATGGGGCGGGGCGCACCGACGCCGGGGTCCACGCCCTGGGCCAGGTGGCCAGCGTCCGCCTGCCCGACGGGCACACGCCGGCCCAGGTGATGGACTACCTCAACCGCTACCTGCCCGAGGACATCGCCGTCACCGCCGTAGAGCACGCCCCGGAGCGGTTCCACGCCCGGCTGTGGGCCAAGGGGAAGGTGTACCGCTACCAGCTGCGCCTGGGCTCCGTCCCCGACGTGTTCCACCGGAAGTACCAATACCGGCTGGAGGAACCCCTGGACCTGGCCGCCATGGAGGAGGCCGCCGCCCTGCTCACCGGGGCACACGACTTCCGCTCCTTCTGCGCCGACCGGCGGTTCCGGAAGTCCACCGTGCGCACCCTGTCCGCCATCTCCCTGGACCGGGACGGGGCGGACCTGTCCCTCACCTTCCGGGGGGACGGCTTCCTCTACCACATGGTGCGCATCCTCACCGGCACCCTGCTGGAGGTGGGGCTGGGTAAGCGTCCCCCGGAGGACATCCCCGCCATCCTGGCGGCAAAGGACCGCTCCGCCGCCGGCTTCACCGCCCCCGCCCAGGGGCTGGTGTTGGTGGAAGTCCTCTACTGAATGAGACGCCCGCCCTTCCGGCAAGCCGGAAGGGCGGGCGTTCGCTTTTATGGCGGGTTAGAGTTCAGGCGCGGCCGGCAGCCGCCGCCAGCACGCCCTCCAGGGCGTCCAGGTTCAGTCCCCCGTCCCGGGCATAGCGCACGAAGCGGGACACCAGCAATTCAGAAGCCTGACCGTCCGTCCCCATGGCGATAAACCGGTAGCCGTACCCTCCGGTGAGGAAGGACACCCGCAGGGTCTGGCTGTCCTCCCCCACATACCGCTCGGCGGTAACCTCCAGGTCCCCAATGTGATTGACCACCGAGTCCATGTAAAACAGACAGGTAGGGGGTAGCTGGTCTGGGGTCAGGTTGATGGACACGCGATCCGCTCCCTCTTTCCAACCACCCAGCACCAGCATCCAAAGCCGTCCGTCGGGGTAGACCATGGCGTGTCCGCCCAGGGAGTAGTCCTCCCAGCCCAGATGGACTTTGACCGCCTCTTCCCCGCCCAGCAGAGTGAGCACCTCTTCCTGGGTCAGCTCTTGGGTGGTCACCTCCGCCGGAGGGGCCAGGTCCAGGCCGGCCTCCTCCACCGTGCCGTACTCAATGTAGGGCAGCATATAGTAGGCCGTCATCTCTCCCTCCTGTACCTCGTAGCCCCCCAGGGTGGGCGTCTGGTCGGCAGGCAGGGCCAGGATGGCCTCTACCAGCTCCCCGCTGTCCGGGTCTGGGGCGGGATAGATGTCCAGCAGCTCCACCGCAGGGTGCCGCTTCCGGGAGCGCAGGCGGCTCTTGCAGCCGTTGGCAGTCACCTTCAGCAGCCAGGCCTTGGCGTGCTCCCCGTCCCGGAACCGGGGGCGCTTTTCCAGATAGCGGACATAGGCGTCCTGCACCGCGTCCTGGGCCTCCTGAGGTTCCCTGAGGATGGCCAGGGCGGCGCGGAACAGGGTGTTCTCATACTTTGTGACAAGCTCTTCCAACCGGTTGGTGTCTTCCACGCGCCGACCTCCGCTCACTGGAAACACGCCTCAGAGTACCCAATGGTTGCATCAAAATATTTTTTATCAAAACAGCCAAAATCTATCCTGAAAATTTTTCAGCAAAAGCCAGGTTTCACAATTGACACGGCTGGTCTATTGTGATAGACTCGGCTCAAGAATGGGTCTATCAAGATAGACCGCCAAAATTTTCCCGCTGCCTGGGTTCCACCTGCGGTGCAAAGGAGGGTTTCGTCATGCTGTCCCTGCTCAGCCACCTGTTCTCCGCCCTCGCCCCCCTGTGGGAGATGAGCCTCACCGGGGCTTATGTTGCCGTAGTGGTGCTCCTGCTGCGCTTGGCGCTGAGGAACCGGGCGCCCCGGCAGGCGGTGTGCCTGCTGTGGCTCATCGTGTTCGCACGGCTGCTGCTACCCATCAGCCTGGAAAGCCCCTTCTCCGCCGTCCCACAGGCGCTGACGGACGTCCCTGCCTCCCAAACGATGGGACTGGATGACACCACCTCCCAAGGCCAGCCAGCTGGGACAGGGGAAGACACCACGGTTCCCCCGGAGAGCGTCTCTAATGCTCCGTCCGGCGGCCCCATCACCCAGCCGGTCAACCCCGGCACGGCGATCCAGAACCCCGGCCAAACCGTCCAGACCCCCAACCAAACCGCCGCCTCCTTCCCCTGGCAAGCGCTGGTCTCCGGGGTGTGGCTGGCGGGGGTGCTGGCCATGGCGGGCTACGCCCTGATCTCCTATCTGCTCTTGCGCCGGCGGCTGTTTGACGCAGTACGCGCCTCCGACGGAGCCTGGGAACACCCCGGCCTGTCCACACCCTTCCTGCTGGGGGTGGTGCGGCCCAGAATCTATCTCCCCGCCCATTTGCCTTCCAAAGCCCGATTCTTTGTGCTGGCCCATGAGCGCACCCATCTGCGCCGCCTGGACCACATCATCAAGCCCGTCTGCTGGCTGGCCCTATCCCTCCACTGGTTCAACCCCGCCGCCTGGCTGGCTTTTTTCCTGCTCAGCCGGGACCTGGAGGTAGCCTGCGACCAATCCGTGGTACGCCGCCTGGGCAGCCAGGTCAAGGCCGACTACTCCGCTGCCCTGCTCTCGGTGGCAGCACCCCGACGCTTTCCCACCCCCTGCCCTCTGGCCTTTGGGGGGAACAACGCCAAAGAGCGGATTCAAAGCGTACTCAACTACAAGAAGCCTACCCTGTGGATTCTCGTTGTTGTGGTGATTGCAGTGATCTCAGCTGCAGTGTGCCTGCTCACCGACCCGATGGCAGAGCAACCTGGCCCGGACGCCACCGACAGCGCGTCCCCCTCCGCCAGCCCCAGCCTCGAACCTGCGACCACTCTGCCCCCGGGGGCCGAGCTGCTCTTTGAGAATCAGTCGGACGGCTTGGCCCTCTACCGGCAGTCCCGCACCCCCTTCACCACCTACCTGGTAGCCGGCGATTCGGTACAGGAACTGCCCTACAGCGTGGGCAATACCGTCACCGACCTGCGCCTGGCCGACCTGGACGGGGACGGGGCGGAGGAGCTGGCCATCACCAGCCTCTCTGTGGCCGCAGCCGGGTATCAGGGAAACCTGCTGGTTTTAGAGCAGGTGGACGGCCAGTGGGACGGGAACGGCATGCACCGGCTGGCGGAGTTTTCCTCCCTGAATGACCTGCTGGACGACGCCGCCTTCACCCACGAGCTGGGCAACCCCAACGTCACCATGACCCTGTCTGGATTGGAACTCACCTTTGCCGTCAGTCAGGAGGCGGCCCAACATCAGGGCACCTATGTGGTATCTGCTTCCGGAGGCACCCGCTTCCTCTTCTGGTGGGGGGACGTCCCCTACCTGCGCATGACCCGTTACATCGATAAATGGTCCGACCCTGGGGACTGGAATACGTCCTATGCCGCTGGTGGGCCCGTGGAGGTGCTCTTCCGCCTCTCCTATGCCTCCGACGGAACCTTCTCCCAGAGCCCCGTGGCTCTCTACCCCGGATATGACCCGCTGAGCCGCCAACCCGGCGACATCATCTACCGCGAGGAGTTTCCCTCCCTGGAGTCCCGCCAGCCCGGAGGCGCCTACCACGAGGACGCCATGACCCTGCTGTCCTTCCTGCCCGAGGCGGGCGCCTACCTCTACGTCACTCCCAACGGCCAGCGCATCCTCCGCTCCGGGGCGTACATCGGCCCCGTCCCAGAGGAACTCTATCCCGTCAGCCAGTCCGGCTTTGACATCAACCTGACTCCTCTGGGAGCCTCCCCCGGCCACCCGGTGCTCACCATCAGCAGCGTGTTGGCCGGCATTCACAACACCGCCTCTCTGAACTGGTCCCAGGAGGATGGGGGATGGACGGTGGGCAGCTACACCCAGGATACCCTGGATTTGACCACCCCGGTCACCGCAGATACCCTCCCGGAGGACCCCACCCGGTACTACCTGGTGGCCAGCCTCCCGGAGGAGAACATCCGCCTCTACGCCCGGAACCAGGGGGCGGAGACCGTGGTGGTGTGGGAGAACTGGTCCCGGTCGGTCAGCCGCCGCCTCCACGTCATGCCCTATACCCCGCCTCTGCTGAACTACACTGGCGGCTCCTCCACCCAACTGGGCGACCTGTGGGTCATCGCCCAGCAGTCCCTCAGCGCCCGTGGGGACGACATCCAGGAGCTGGTGGTCTACCGTCTGGACTTTGAGGTCTTTGGCCAGGACTATGCCTACGACTGGCGCACCTGTGAGGAGGCGGCGGACTTCTTTGCCAACCACACCCTCACCTATCACGCCGACGGCAACACCTTCACCCTGACCTACGACGGCCAGGACTACCCCACCGGCCAAATGTCCGACCCCCGGGGGGACATCGTTTTGGAAGAGGGCAGGACCACCGCCCTCTCCCCGGACACCGCGTTCGTCAACTACGCCTTCAACGAGGACGGCTCTGCCGCCGTCACCCTCCAGGCCAGGCCGCTGGACGAGGAGGTGGACGGGGAGTTCTTCTGGTATCCCTTCTATGAGGTCTCCTGGGACATCACCTTTGCCGACGGCCAGTTCCATACTGTCCCCGGCACCTTCACCGTCTCCCCCCTCTACTGAGCGCTTCCCTGCTTTGGATCGGAGGTACGTTATGGAACACCTAAAAATCTCTGAGGGCGAGTACCGCCTGGCCTGCATCGTCTGGGATCACGAGCCCCTTCCCTCCGGCAAACTGGTGGAGCTGGCCGGGGAACAACTGGGCTGGAAGAAATCCACCACCTACACCGTGCTGAAAAAGCTGGTGGAGCGGGGGGTTCTGAAAAACGAGAACGCCACTGTCACCGCCCTGGTCCCCCGAGAGGACATCCTTCGGGCGGAGAGTCAGGACGTGGTGAAGCGCACCTTTGGCGGCTCCCTGCCCTCCTTCCTCACCTCGTTCATGAGCGGCCGGACCCTCTCCGACGCGGAGGCCGACGAGCTCAAGGCCCTCATTGACCAATACCGGGAGGGAAAGGATCAGGGCTGAGACACTGTACGCTCCACACCACCGCTCCCCAGACACAAAAACCGCCCCGCCGGGATTCCCCGGCGGGGCGGACTGTTTTCTTCCTTCGAACCGACGCGAACCGCCGTCAGCCCTCGTCGTCCTCGATCAGGCCGTAGCCCCCGTCGTTGCGCTTGTAGACCACGCTGAAGGCCCCGCCGTCCTCGTTCTTGAAGGCGAAGAAGGTGTGATCCAGCAGGTCCATCTGAAGGATGGCCTCGTCCACCGTCATGGGCTTGATTGGAAACCGTTTGGTGCGCACTACCTCGAACTCGCTCTCCTCCACCACGTCGGGCACCAGTGTGGACACCTCCTCGGCTGGGACCGCACGCTCAAACGCGTCCTGGCGCAAGCGCTTCTCCAGGCGGGACTTGTGCTTGCGCAGCTGCCGTTCCATGGAAGTCACCGCCGCATCGATGGAGGCGAACAAGTCGGAGGTGCTCTCTGCCACCCGCAGCACAATGCTGCCGGAGCGGATGGTCAATTCCACTTTATTCCGGTCCTTTTCCACGGAGAATACCAGGTTAGCCTCTGGTTCGGTCTTGAAATAGCGCTCCAGCTTGCCCACTTTCTTCTCCGCGTAGCTCTGAACTCGATTGGACAAGTTGACCTTTTTCCCTGTAAACGTAAACTTCATGTGCTCAGCTCCTTTCGCCCCGTTTGGGGGCGCAGCTTGGGAAACCCCGGGGATCTCCCTGTCATAACTATAGCACAGTTTTCCAATTTGCGCCATAGTTTTATGCGAAATTCACAAAAAATTTCTGGGCGGCTCCGCCGCCCGGCAGTCGCTTGGGAGTTCCACCCCCAAACCCCCGGGACGCTCCGCTGGGGTGACTTTCTGTACGCGCAGAAAGTCACCAAAGACGCGCCCGAAGGGGGGCGTCCCCCCTTGGGTATCCCCCCGCTCAGTTGGACCGCGTCTTTCTCTTTCCGGCGCGGCGAAACCCGCGGCTGCGCAGCTTCCCCCGGCGCCCTCCGGGCTTGTGCGTGGCGTATGCTTCGGCCATCCCACCCCATCGAGGCGCCTGACTGGGTTCAGCCCTGGAGTGCGATGCACCGTTAGAGGCGTAGACCGGAAAGAGGACACCGCACCAGTTTTACTCTCCCGTAAAACAGGGGTTCCTAGGGGGCAAATCCTGGAGGCCACCCTTTGTCCGATGGATTTGTCTCCCTAAGCCGCCCTTTGGCTCCTTTCGGGCGGTGCCGAAAGGAACTCGCCCTGGGGGCGAAACCCCAAAATCTATAGTGCCTGCCGGCACCCGCCGGCAATGGGAACGCGCCCCCAGTGAAGTATCCCGGCCGAATTTTACATGAAAAAACAGCGGGAGGCTTTCGCCTCCCGCCGTCGTTCAAAGCTGTGTGTGGGCGTGCCGGGTCACATGGCAGCCCAGGTTCACCGCGCAGGGCAGCCCCGCGATGTGGGTACCGCAGGTCAGGATAGCCACGGACAAGGCCGTGGTCCGCCCACCCATCCCCTGAGGACCGATGCCCAAAGCGTTGATCCGCTCCAGCAGCCGCCCCTCCATCTCCCGGTAGAAGGGGTCCGGGCTCCCCTCTCCCGCCGGACGCAGCAGGGCCCGCTTGGCCAGCAGGGCGGCCATCTCCGAGGTGCCCCCCAGCCCCACCCCCACCACCACCGGCGGGCAGGGGTTGGATCCGGCCTGGGACACGCAGTCCACGATGAAGTCCTCCACCTGGCTCTGGGTGACGGAAGGGTTGAACATCTTCAGCCTGGTCATATTCTCGCTGCCGAAGCCCTTGGGGGCCACGGTGACGTCTACCCTATCCCCGGACACCATACGCAGATGGAGGACGGCGGGGGTATTGTTCTCCGTGTTCACCCGGCGCAGAGGATCGGCCACCACCGACAGGCGCAAGTGCCCCTCTAAGTAACCCCGGGCCACGCCGTCGTTCACCGCCTCCTCCAGGCTGCCCCCGATGAGGTGGCAGTCCTGTCCCCAGTCCAGGAAAACCACCGCCATCCCCGTGTCCTGGCAGATGGGCAGGCCCTTCTGCTCCGCAAATTCAAAGTTTTCCCGCAGGTCCTCCAGGATGGCCTGCCCCACCGGAGAAGGCTCCTCCTCCCGGGCGGCGCGGATAGCCCGCCGCAGGTCCTGGGGCAGCACCGTATTGGCCTGGATGCACAGCTCCCGCACCGCGTCGGAAACCGTCTTGGCCTCAATCTCCCGTATCATGCTTCCGTTACCTCCTGTCCGTCAATGAGCACATGGGTGACCCGGCTGCGCCAGTCGAAGGGGTGGCCGTCCATCACCACGATGTCCGCGTCCTTCCCCTGGGTCAGGGAACCCAGCCGGTCCCCCACCCCTGCGATGCATGCGGCGTTGATGGTGACAGCGGCCAGCGCCTCCTCCTCGTCCATCCCCGCCCGGGCGGCCAGAACAGCGCACAGCGGAAGGTACTGGATCGGGATTTCCGGGTGGTCAGTGCAGATGGCCACCTGCACCCCCGCACGGGCCAGGATGGCAGTGTTCTCCATGGTGAGGTTGGCCAGCTCCGGCTTGGAGCGGTGGGTGAGGCTGGGCCCGGTGATCACCGGGATGCCCTCCCTGGCCAGCCAGTCGGCAATGCGGTGCCCCTCGGTACCGTGAACCAGCACGCACTCCAGCCCGAACTCCCGGGCCAGCCGAACGGCGGTGACCATGTCGTCCGCCCGGTGGGCGTGGAAGTGGGCGGGCAGTTTGCCCGCCATCACCGGACGCAGGGCATCCAGCCGGGGGTCAAAGTCCGGCTCGTCCTCCTCCTGGCTGGCCTGGGCCCGCTCCCACTTGAGCTGGTAGTCCATGGCCTTCGTCAGATTCTCCCGGATGAGGGCGGCGGTGGCCATGCGGGTCATGGGGCCAGGGCCCTTGCGGTAGGCCCCCTTGGGGTTCTCCCCCAGGGCGAACTTCATGGCCGCCGGCTCCAGCACCACCGCCCGGCTGGATGAGGAGGTGGTCTCCTGGTCCTCCCTCGCAGGCATGGGCGAGCTGCTGAAAAATGGATGCACCACCTGCTTCGACCACCACTATGTCTTCCCCGAGCGCTCCGGAGACCTGATCGCGGCCCAGTTCCGCTCCGCCGATACGGTGGGGATGCGCTTCCACGCTTCCCGCGGCTCGATGGACCTGTCCAAAAAGGACGGCGGGCTGCCGCCGGACTCCGTGGTACAGACCATCGACGCGATCCTGGCCGACTCCGAGCGCCTGGTGCGGGTCTGGCACGACGATTCCCGCTTTTCCATGCACCGCTTGGCGCTGGCCCCCTGTTCTCCTTTTTCCGTATCCGGGGACCTGCTTCGGGAAAGCGCGCGCCTGGCCCGCAGTCTGGGCGTGCGGCTGCACACCCACGTGGCCGAGACGAAGGACGAGGAGCAGTATACCTTGGAGCGCTTCGGCCTGCGGCCGGTGGCCTACATGCAGTCTCTGGGCTGGACCG
>ERZ827492.1594-NODE-1594-length-17862-cov-3.674398_pt1 | contig 17862 bp, 15 predicted proteins | sample MGYA00519704_ERZ827492 | MGnify/ENA primary metagenome ERZ827492 (study PRJEB31778, sample SAMEA3449325) | human gut metagenome | biome: human gut; feature: human-associated habitat; material: faeces | place: United Kingdom | collected 2010/2012 ...
GGGACCCGGTACCCCCGCCCGCCGGGCAGGAAAAAGAGGGCGGGCTCACGCCCGCCCTCTCAGGCTCCTATCTGCGGCCCCGGCGGCTGCCGCGCTTTTCTGTCATATGCAGCTCGGACAACTTGCTGTCAGAGCTGGCCATGAACTGCTTGAGTTGGTCCTCAAAGCTGGCCGGACCCTTGGGCTGGACCGGTTCCCCCTGGAAGACCGGCGCGCTTCGACGCCCGGGGGCTGGACGGCGCTCCCCTCCGGCGTTTGCGCGGCGCGGGGCCCCCCGTTCCTGACGGGGTGGCTGCGGCAGCGCCTGCTTGATGGACAGATTGATGCGATTATTGGCGTCAATGCTGATTACCTTGACCGTGACCGTCTGCCCCTCGGTCAGGTGGTCATGCACATCGTTCACATACGAGTAGGCAATCTCCGAGATATGTACCAGCCCCGAGCGGTTATCCGGCAGCGAGACAAACGCGCCGAACTTCGTGATTCCGCTCACCTTTCCCTCCAAAACAGAACCAACTTCAAACCCCATAAACCTTTTTGTTCCCTCTCCCTGTGCGTTTTTGTTTAATGTGACGTATCGACAAACTCGATCTCGTCCGGCTCCAGCAGGCCTAGTTTAATCCGGGCGATATCAGCCAGGTATTCCGGGTCATCGCTGTGGGCGATGGCGTCGGCCAGCGCCGCGTTTTCCTCCTGCTGCTGCTGTACCTGAGCGCTGAGCAGGTCCCGGTCCTCCTGAGCCTGGCGCAGCTGCGCCTGCAGGGACAGCATCGTCGTGACCGCCGCGACCAGCAGAACCAGAACCAGAATTTTTGTCCCGATGCCTGCCCGCTTGAACTTCATGGCCAGCCGCCCCTTTCCCTGCAGAATCCGCAAAATGGTATAGCACGTTTATTTTATACCAATCCAGCCAAATTTGAAAGTGTTTTTTTCTCTTTTCCAAAAATTTTTTTATGCGGCGGCCGCCCAGGCGGACAGGCGCCACCACCAAGCGGCACAGGGCGGCCAGCCCGCCGGTCAGCCACAGCAGGACCGGCAGGGCAAGGCGGCTCAGCGTGAGGAAGTATCCGCCGCCCCCCAACAGGAGGGCGGCCATGTGAAACAGCCGGATCTCCCCATCCCCCCGGGTCAGGGCAAAGAAGAATACCGCCGCCGTTGTCCCCAGCCAGAACGCCACATCCAGCACAAAGGCCAGCCACCTCCAGGGAAACTGTCTGCGCAGAGCCCGGAACACATCATAGGCCAATCCCAGCCCCACCCCGGCCAGCGCGCCCTGGCCAAAGGCCACCGCCTGCCCCAGAATGTCCACCCCCATGGACTCACCGCAGCAGCCGGGCTAGAAAACCACCCTTTCCCCCGGCCTGGTCATCCTCATAGGAGATGGAGTCAATCTCCCCCTCCACCTTCAGGTCCCCGCCGTCCAGGGAGAGCTTCTCAATGCGTAGCTCCGCCCCCGATACCACCATGGTCCCCCGCGAGGTGGACAGGACGATAGCGGTCTCGTCAAACCGTTCCACATCCTCCACCCCGGACACAGTGAGGCTGCGCCGCTCCTCCAGCACCACATGGTGGGGCGCGCCGCCCCCGTTTTCATATCCCATTCCGGCCAACTCCTTCCTGTGGATGCTCTATCCCATCCTATGGAGTTTGTCCCCGGGATATTCTTCCGTCAAAAAGTTCCGGCCAGGTTCAAGCCCTGGCCGAAATCAGTTTGCACATTTTTCGCGGCGCGCCGCGAGCTTTGAGAGACATTTCCCACCAGCCGGGCGGCTGAAGGGTCACTCCTCCGGTTTCTCCTTCTTCCCACCCTGGCGGGCACGGAGATCCTGCTTGAGCAGGGTGTAAAGCACCGCCGTGATGGGTACGCTGATCACCAGACCCACAAAGCCCAGCAAGCTGCTTCCCACCGTCACTGCCGCCAGCACCCAGATACCGGGTAATCCCAGGCTGGTCCCCACCACCTTGGGGTAGATGAGATTACCCTCCAGCTGCTGGAGAATCACCAAGAAGATCAGGAACCACACCGCTTGCATAGGGTCGATCATCACCAGCAGCACCACCGCCAGGATGGCGCCGATATAGGCCCCTGCCACCGGGATCAGGGCGGACACGCCGATGATCACCGAGATCAGGGGAGCGTAGTCAAACCGGAAGACGCACATACCCACGAAGCACAGGCAGCCCAGGATGCACGCCTCGGTGACCTGGCCGGTGACATAACGGGTGAAGGTGTCCGCCGTCAGCCGGGCCACCGACAGGAAGGGGCCGACCATCTTTTTGGGTAGATAGGTTACCACGATGCGCCGGCACTGGGCCAGCAGCCTGGGGGCCCCGGATAGCATATACACGGAAAACACAATAGCCAGTACACCGGTGACCACCGCGGACACCACCACGCCGGTGGCGGAGATCAGGTGGGGCATGGTATCGGTGAGCAGTTCCAGAGCCCGGGAAAGCAGGCTGTTCAAATCGTCAAAGGCCCCGGTGAAATTCAAGTCCTTCAAACTCTCCAGCTGGAACTTCTCCACCACCCAGTCGAACAGCTGCTGGAAGTTAGAGCCGTAAGTGCTCAGGTTGCTTACAAACCGCTCCAGGCTTTTGATGAGCTCGGGGACCACCAGGGCCACCAGCACCGCCAGGAAGGCGATGAGCAACACGTAGGAGGTGGCCACCGCCAACGGCCGGGCCGCCCGTCGGCCCCGCTCCGACAGGCGCTGAGCATAGAGCCGGGCAAAGAAGTTGCAGGGGCGGTTGAGCACAAAGGCAATGGCAAAGCCGATGAACAGGGGCTCGAAGGCGTGAAGTACGCCCCCCACCCAGGCCCCCACCGCGTCCAGCTTGACGATGAAGGCCACCAGGACCACGGCAAAGGTGATCAGCAGAATCAGCTGTTTGAACAGTCTCTTATCCATATCGGCCCTCCACACTGCCCGGCGCTGAGAGTTCCAGGTTTCTCCCTCAGTCTATCACCTCCGCCCGCCTCCGTCAAATGAAGATTCTCTTAAAATGTGGCATGGACGTCGTCGCCTCGGGCCTGTTCAAAGTTTCTCTGCTTTTTCCGACCGGCGGCGTGGGCCAGCAGGGCGGCCACCGCCTCCCGGTCGCCGGAGGCGATGGCCTGGCGGTAGATCCGAAGCCGCTCCTCCAGCTGCTCCACCATGGAGCACAGGGCGCCGGCATTCAGGGTGAACAGCTGGGTCCATAGGGGCACGTCCAGGGCGGCTACCCGGGTGCAGTCCCGGAAGGAGCCCCCCTCAAAGCCCATGCAGGAGAACAGCTCATCATTGTCGCACACCGACAGGGCGATGACATGCATGAGCTGGCTGGTGTAGGCAATCATCTCGTCGTGGTGCTGGGGGGGGGTGGACACCACGTCCCGAAGCCGGCAGTGGACAGCCATCCGCCCCAGCAGGTCCAGGTGCTCCTGGGTGCTGTCCTCTCCCGGGGTGATGATGAAGTGGGTGTTGCGGAACAGGGTTCCCTCGGCGTTGTCGATGCCGGACACCTCCTTGCCCGCCATGGGGTGGCAGCCGATGAAGTCCACCGTGTCCGGCAGGCATTTGGCCGCCTCCACGATGGCGGTCTTGATTCCGCACACATCCAGCACCAGGCTGCCCGGCCGGAACCTGTCCCGGTTGTCTCGGAGGAAGTCCATGATCCCCTGGGGATCCTGGCAGAGGATGACCACGTCGCTCTCGGGCAGCTCGGCTGCGGGGTCGAAGGTAACCCGCTGGGCCACTCCCCGCTCCAACGCCTTGTCATAGGTGGCCTGGGAGCGCACGCCCCCCACCACCAGGTAGTCCTCGAACCCTCGGAGAGCCAGGGCCAGGGAGCCGCCGATCAACCCCAGGCCCACGATGAGGATCTGCTTTTGCCGCTCCTCCATGGTTCACACCTCCCGTCCCACACAGGCGGCCACCGACCGCACCTTGCCCATGAGGGCTTCAAACTGCTCCGGCGTGATGGACTGAGCCCCATCGCACAGGGCCTGTGCCGGGTCGTTGTGCACCTCGATGATCAGCCCGTCCGCCCCGGCGGCCACCGCCGCCATGGCCATTCCTTCCACCATCCACGCCCGACCGCAGGCGTGGGAGGGGTCCACCACCACCGGCAGGTGGCTGAGGGCCTTCACCGCCAGCACCGCCGACAGGTCCAGGGTGTTGCGGGTGTAGGTCTCAAAGGTGCGGATGCCCCGTTCGCACAGGATCACGTTGGGATTGCCCTCGCTCATGATGTACTCGGCGCTCATCAGCCACTCCTCAATGGTGGCCGACAGCCCCCGCTTGAGAAGGATGGGCTTTCGGGTGCGGCCCACCTTCTTGAGCAGGTCGAAGTTCTGCATGTTCCGCGCCCCGATCTGGATCACGTCCACCGCCTCCAGGAACAGGGGCAGCTGGTCGGAGCTCATCAGCTCGGTAACGATGGGCATGCCGGTGGCCTGTTTGGCCTCTTGGAGCAGGCGGATGCCCTCCTCCCCCTTGCCCTGGAAGGAGTAGGGGGAGGTGCGTGGCTTGTAGGCGCCCCCCCGCATGGCGGCGGCCCCAGAGGCCTTCACCGCCTTGGCCACCCCAACCATCTGGCTCTCGCTCTCCACCGAGCAAGGCCCGGCGATGACCACCAGCCTGCCGCCGCCCACCCGGACGCCGCCGCCCACGTCGATCACCGAGTCGTCCGGGTGGTACTTCCGGTTGGCCTTCTTATAGGGCTCGGTCACCCGCATGACCCGCTCCACTCCGGGCAGCTGGGACAGGAACTCCTGATCAAGCCCGCCGGCGTCCCCCTCCGCGCCCAGGATGGTGGTCTGCGTCCCCTCGGACACCATCACCCGCACGCCGCCGGCCTCCATAGCCCGTTTGACGGTCTCCATCTGCCCCAGGGTAAATCCTGGCTTCATCACCACTACCATTGCTTCCTTGCTCCTTTCTGTTGCCCCTCCACCTCTCCGGGTGGTTTTCTAACCAAAATAAAATGCGGCCGCCCTAAGGGCAGCCGCTCAACATACAAATCCGTGGCCAACCGCTTCCGGGCATCACAAGGGACCGCTATCGCAATAGCGGTAATACCCGTACGCATACCCGAACCGGTTGCTGGCCATGGCACATCCTCCTGTCACATTTTTTGATAGTTTAACGCTTTCAACCGCAAAAGTCAAGGGGGTTTTCATGAAATCAGTATTTTTTGCAGCCACCCCCTCCTTCCAATCTGTTTTCTCCGCGATTTGCCTTGTGCGGTCCGGCTTTTGATGCTATAATGCAACTATTCCAATTATCAAAATCGAAGGAGTCTTTCCCATGCACATTCAAATCACCGATGAACAGATGCGCGACATGGCTGCGCACATCCTGCCCCGCTCTGCTGAGCTGAATCAAAACCTTCCCGGTATGCACCTCAACCCCAGCTTTGTAAGCTGCAACGGGGAACAGCTCCGGATTGAGCTATCCTATCACACGGAACCGTGGATGTCCAATCCCATGGGGAAGGTCCATGGGGGCGTCATCGCCATTCTGCTGGACAACTCCATGGGAATCCTGTGCAGCTGCCTGTGCCACGGCGGTACTCCCACCATTAGTATGACCCTGAACTATCCCCGCCCAGTGCCCCTGAATGCCACCGTCCACACCCGGGCTCACATGGTGGTCTTTGGCCGCACCTCTTCCCAGCTCACTGCCGAGCTCTTCCTGCCCGAGGACCCTGACCGCGTCCTGGCCTACGCCACTGGCGTGTACAGTACTCGGGAGCACCGGGACCTCACCCAGCCTCAGCGCTGACAGTCCCCCTATGAGAGAACCCTCCCAGCTGCGCGGGCGGCCGCGACGGCTGGGAGCTTTCCTTGGGTGGGCCTTTCCCTCTCCAACCAGGTCCGCCGCTCTTTTTTTCGCGCAGCAGGAGCGCCGCCCCGCTTTCTGCGCATCCTATGATCGGGGCCACCCTTTAAACCAGTGTCCCCTGTGACCTCACCAAGAGACAGGAGTGCAGCAACGTGGAACAGCATCCCATCCGGGCCGATGGAAACAGCGGCGTGCCAGTCCCGCCGCTCGGCCAACAGCTCAAGCGGGTCGTCCAGCTGAGCATCCCCGCCATTCTGGCCCAGATCAGCTCCATGGCCATGCAGTATATCGATGCGGCCATGGTGGGCAGCCTGGGGGCCAACGCCAGTGCCGCCATCGGCCTAGTATCCACTTCCACCTGGCTGATGGGTGGACTGTGCATCTCCCTGGCCACCGGCTTCTCCGTCCAGGTCGCCCAACTCATCGGGGGCGGCCGGGAAGAGGAGGCCCGGAGTGTGCTACGCCAGTCCCTGGTGTGCGCTCTGGCCATGGGGCTGCTGTTAGCCGCTGTGGGGATGTCTATCAGCGCCTGGTTGCCGGCCTGGCTGGGAGGCGAGGCAGAAATTTTATCCGATGCGTCTAGTTATTTCCTAATCTATGCCTCGGCGCTCCCGGCCGTCCAGATGCGACAGCTGGCGGGCAGCATGCTTCAGTGCAGTGGTAACATGAAGACTCCCAGCCTCCTCAACGCCCTGATGTGCCTGGAGGACGTGGTATTCAACGCCCTGCTCATCTTTCCCGGCCTCTCCCTGCCGCTGGTGGGCCTGCGCATCCCCGGCGCCGATATGGGGGTAGCAGGAGCTGCCCTGGGCACGGCGCTGGCAGAGTGGCTGACGGCGGCGCTGATGCTGCTGGCCGTCTGCCTGCGGTCTCCCCGGCTCCATCTCCAGCACCGCCCCGGGGAGGGCTGGCGTGTCACCGGAAAATGCCTGTCCGCCGCCGCCCGCATCGCAGTGCCCATGGCCTTTGAGCACACGGTTCTGTGCGGGGCACAGATCGCCTCCACCCGCATTGTGGCTCCGCTGGGCACGGTGTCCATCGCGGCCAACTCCCTGGCGGTGACAGCGGAAAGTCTGTGCTACCTGCCGGGGTACGGCATCGCCGCAGCGGCTACCACCCTGGTGGGACAAAGCCTGGGCGCGGAGCGCAGGGATCTGGCCCGGCGGTACGCCCGGTTGTCTGTGCTGCTGGCCGTGCTGCTGATGAGCGCCATGGCTGTGCTTATGTTCTTGCTGGCTCCCGCCGTGTTCCACTTGCTGACCCCTGACCCCGACGTGCAGGCGCTGGGAGTCCAAGTCCTGCGCATCGAGGCTTTCGCCGAACCACTATACGCGGTGTCTATCGCAGCGGCAGGAGCCATGCGGGGGGCCGGGGACACCCTGATACCCAGTCTTTTGAACCTGGCCAGCATGTGGGGAGTACGCATCTCCACCGCCGCCCTGCTGGCCCCCCGGCTGGGCCTTGTGGGGGTGTGGCTGGCCATGTGCGGGGAACTGTGCGTGCGGGGACTGCTGTTCCTTATCCGCCTTCTCCGGGGCCGGTGGCTGGACCGGTCCCTGGCAGTATAGCGTCCTCTTCCATCCGTTTGTGTTGAAAATTACCAGTCGAAAAATCGCATAGAAAACGGCTGGTCGCTCAAACTATGCTCGGATTTCAAATCCAACGAAAGCAAAGAGCAAGTCACAAAACAGATGCAAAAGGAGAGTAAAGGATATGTCTAACACGAAGAGCTCCAACCGTCTGGTTGTCCCCGGTGCCCGCGAGGCCATGGATCAGTTCAAGATGGAGGCCGCCAATGAGGTGGGCGTCAACCTGAAGCAGGGCTATAATGGCGACCTGACCAGCCGCCAGGCCGGCTCCGTGGGCGGCCAGATGGTCAAGAAGATGATCGAGGCCTATGAGAACGGCCTGAAGTAATCTGAGTCAGATTCCGATCCTGTGCGAAACGCGCAGCGGCGCCGGAACCGCCATGGGGCGGTTCCGGCGCCGCTCTTGTTTCTCTCAAAATTCGCGCCGTACGCGGGGTCATTCCCCCGTTCCGTCGTAGGCCAACTCTTTGGAAATTTTTCCGCCGATCTCCACCACGACCGGCGTAATCTGCCGGATGCGTTCCATGGACATGCGGGGGATGGGACAGGACACGCTGATGGCCCCCACGATCCGTCCGGAATAATCCCGTACCGGCGCTGCCACACACCGGGAGCCCAACTCGCACTCTTCATCATCCAGAGCATAACCCTGGCGGCGGATCCGATCCAGCTCCTCCACCAGCGCACCCCGGGTCACCAGGGTGTTGGGCGTCAGGGCGGGCAGGCCCTTGACGGCGATCAACTCCTTGAGCTGGCTGTCGCTATAATTGAGCAGAAGCAGCTTGCCCACGCCGGTGGCGTGCATAGGGGCCCGTTTCCCAATCCGCTGCATGATTTTGAGAATGTTGTCCGGCCCATCCACCACGTCGGTATAGACGATCTCCATGTCCTCCTCACAGGCCAAGCAGGATGCTTCCTGGCAGCGGTGAGACAGCTCCAGCAGAAATGGGTGGGCCACATCCCGCAGGCTCACCTGGTCGGAGATGCGGCTGCCCAGCTGGGCAAACTTCAGGGACAGGGAATAGCGCTGAGTATGCGGATCCTGGCTGACATAGCCATGGATCAGCAGCGTGTTGAGCATCCGCAGTGCCGTGCTGGGGGGCATCCCGCACTTCGCCGCCAGATCCTGCAGGCGCACCGACCCAGTCTCCCTGGCCATGGCCTCCACCAGTTGGATGGTCTTTTCCACCGATTGGTTCACTTTTGACAACTTTTCCCCCATGGCGCAACAATCCTTACCTTGTGAATTCCACTTTGTAAAATGGTATCACACTCTCGTTGCCCACGCAAGAGGAAAAAGACCGCCTCCGGTTCCTATCCGCCCAAGCTGCCAGGTGCTCTCTCTCGGAAGATCTGCTGCGTCCTGCGCACAGGCCAGGCGGATAGGCGCTCGCTCGCCAAGTCAATCTGATTCAGGTCCACTGCGGTCACCTGTTGATTCTCATAGGTGGTGTAGTAGTAGATCCCACGGCTGACGTTGCAGCAGCAGGTGTACACCGTGTACTCAAAACTGTCCCTCCCTGCCCGGGCCAGGCCTCTGGTCTGAGCCACGGTGTTCAGTACATGGAAGAACTGGGCGACCCGCTCCTCCTCCGTCTCCCCCGGCAGGGCGTTGGCCCGGCCGAAGGCCGCCCGGACGAAGCGGGAGGGGGAGGACAGGTCTCCGGGCAGCCCCACCGCCCCCATGCCCAGGCAGTCGGGGGCCAGGTCCAGCGCCGGGGCAAACCGGTTGACCGGCTCCTCCCGGGTGAGGTTCAGGTACTGCCTGAGGTGATGCATCTGGAAGGGGAAGGGCGGATTGTTCGTCAACACCCCCGCCGGGTTGGGGTGGATGTGAATCCCGTCCTCCATGGCCTCTACCACGATCGTCCGCCTGCCGTCCGCGAGCATCCAGTGCAGGGGCGCGGGAGGCAAGTCCTCCTGGAAGGAGGCGTCCGTCAGGTTCAGCCGGGCCAGCAGGCCCTCCGCCTGGTCCACGTCGGCGCACTGGCCTAACATCCAGGGGAGGAACTCGAAGGAGGCCACGTTGTCCCGCCCCCCTGCCGGGGCGGCGTAACGAGCATTCCCCGGGAAATTCAGCCCCGCCATGGCCAGCCCCGCCTCGTTTGCCGCCTCATAGTAGAGGGGATAGTCCTCCCGCACCAGGGCCATACCGATCATAGCGTAGTGGCTGTCCAGCGCTCCGGACATCCGGAAGCGGAGGGAGTAGTTCCTGGGAACAACCACTACCTGCTCTCCAAAGGAGCGGTCCAAGTCCAAGGTGCGGCCGAAGTAAAGGTCTCCGCCTTGGACAAAACTCACTGCAGTACACATGAAACATTCCTCCTTTTCCCTTGCGCAAAACTCCCCAGGCCGAACACCCGGTCCTGGGGAGTTTTTCCTGTCTGCCGATTTCTATTCGTCGGTCATGGCGTTTTTTGTCCCTCCCCTGGAGCGGGGATCTTCTGGTGTTCGGCTCCCCCGCCGGCGCTCTGCCCATCCTCCTTTTGGGTGGGGGCCATGGACCGGCGCAGCTCGGCCAGCTTCTCCTCCCGCCGGCGCTTCTCCCGCTCCTTCCACTCCGCCTCCTGCTCCTGCCTGCTCCTGTTCTGGGCCGCGAGGAGCGGGGACAGAGCAAGCAGAATCGCCACGGCAACCAGGATTTTGAATTCGCTGCTGTCCGCGTCCGGAACGCCGCTGCGGAAGACGCGGAACAGGAGCAAGCCTCCGTACAGGACGATGAGAAGGACCTCCACCGCCCGCTGGTAGCCCACCATCTCTTTCTTCACCAGCAGGCCATACAGGCTGATTGCAGTTCCCAGCAGAACGGACACCCACAGGTACCATGGCACCGGCCCGCCCGCCACCACCCCTGCGGTGCGCAGCACGGCGATGGCCAGCAGCACCAGAGAGAGGGCCAGAAAAACACCGCAGTAGGCGGTCACCTGCCAGGGCTTCTTCGAAGTAGGGGATGGTTTCATGTCATATCTCTCACTTTCTTACTGTAAGATTAGGCGTGCTGTGATTCGAAGATTTACTGTGTTATTTAGGCCAACTGCGGATAGTTACTCTATTATACCCGCTGAAGAAGTAATTATATGGTTTAAGAGCCAGATAGGTATTATGATCCGCAATTGCAGTTGTGGGAAAATAATCTCCTTCTTGAAACGTTTGGTTCCCATAGCCTTCGTGAGTAATAGTATATCTATGTCCCTCATAATACTTGTATTTACTTGCTCCATAAGCTCGCCATATGACTGTATATTGACGTGCTGAAACGTAATAATCTGGCAACATTAGATCAATTGCGTCAGCTGTTGCTCCCATAACTTTGATTATATGCAATGCTATTCCCATTGCAGTTGTAGCCGAACCAAGAGTAAAAATTGTTAGCAGAACTCCTGCCAAAACTGTAATGTCTTCATATCTCCCTCTTATGTTATATGATACAGAAGGATTACTTTCAGTTCTATAACTCCAAGTGATCTTTGTAATCGCCCCCAATACATCTTCAACATAGTGGTTATACTGAACATCGCCAACCATAAACCACTGTATGGCTTGAGGCTCGATGGTTAAGTCGCAAGCTGGTTCTTCCACAACTTTGACTTCCTGCTCCACAATATGATCATCTTCATATTTCTGCCACAAAACTTGGGATGCGGATCGATCCACACATGTAGATGATACGACTTTGCCGTCTTTCAGCATGGAAATGCGGGCATCGCCATTACTCAGATCCTCACTGCGGATGGTGATTGAGCCACCTGCTGTTTCCTCCACGATGGTATCCGTACTTGCCGTCACAGTAGGCTCCATGGTTACAGGAATATTTAGCGCGAGTGCGGTAGAGGAAAGGCTGAAACACAAGGCTAGTACAAGCATAAGAGATAGTAGCTTTGTAAACCGTTTCATGATAATCCTCCTTACAAAAAAGTTTGATTCAGTTTCAGCAAATAACTTAGGATTTGCGTATAATCCAGCTCCTTGCTTTTGGAAATCTACTCTCGCTTCCCCATCGCCAATAACACGAATACTCCCCGTTCCGTATGATCCCTTCCCTGTCACCTGCAAACCATGGGAGACACCTCCAATCTCTCAACCAGGGAAATTATAACAAATATTTCTGTATAAGTAAAGAGATTTTCATTCATTTTTGGGGAAATCAAACATGCCGGCGGGGAGAAAGTCTCCCCGCCGGCATGGAATTCATCCAAAAACTCGCGGAGTCCACGCCGTATCTCTCTTCTATCTCCTATCCCTACTTTTCACTCTACTCTTTGTGGTCCTCCACGATGGCGCCGCTGCGGAAGGCGGCCAGCAGGTCCATCAGGTCCCGGATCTGCTCCTGGAGCTGGCGGCCCACGTCGGTCTCGGCGATCTTCATCCGGTGCTCCATCCGCTCGAAGATCACCGAGGTGGAGGCGATGTCCTGGTTGCCCCGGATGGCGTTGTCCCGGCCGCCGAAGGGCTGATGGGACACCAGGCGCAGGCAGGCGGAGTTGTAGATCAGAGTGTAGCCGGCGATGCCGGTGGTCTTCTGGTAGGCCTTGCAGAATCCCCCGTCGATGACCAGCAGCTTGCCGCCCCCCTTGATGGGGCTCTCCCCCTTCTTGGACTTCACCGGCACGTGGCCGTTGATGATGTGGCAGTGGGGGCCCTCCAGGCCGAACTGCCGCAGCAGATCATCACACACCGCCGGGTCGTTGTAGTAGTGGTAGTAGGCGTTCTTGGGCTCGGTCCAGGTGTCCTCGTCCTTGATCAGCCGCCGCTCGAAGGTGGTCATCCGGTCCCGGCCGAAAATGGGGCTGTTGCGCCCCGCCCAGAGGAACCAGAGGAAATCCATGCCGAACTCCCGCTCCTTGGAGCCGGGCTTGCTGTAGTAGGCCCGGCGGGCGGTGAGGTCGCAGTAGTCCAGAAATTCCTTGCCTCCCAGGTCCTTGCATCCGATGGAGAAGCGCATGAGCTGGCCGTCCTCCGTCATGGGGATGCAGCCGTGGAACAGCAGGTTGCCGTTGAACACCCGGTAGATACTCCCCTTGGAGTAGAGGAAGCGCACGTGGCGCTGGAGCTTCTCGCTGTGGAGGAAGGAGCGGGTGAGCTGGTTGATGAGCTGATCCTCCTCCTCGGTGAGGGCGTAGGGATCCTTGGGGTCCACGGTGGGGAAGTCGGTGTCCTCCAGAGGGTAATCCGTCCCGTTGATGTTCACCGTTTTGCGTTCGTAGTCGATCTTGTCCAACAGCAGCCGGTCCTCCATCCCGAAGCCGGGGTTGCGCAGGATCTTCTGCCCCTCCAGCTTGAAGAGGAGGATGGTGATGGCCTTGTGCATCCGGGCCAGCTGGAGCTTGCCCTTCTCGGTGTAGTGGGCCTCCTCCTCGCTGGCGATCTTGACGGCGAACTGCTTCACGTCGCTGTCCCGGTACACCTCGTCAGCAAAGACGGACAGGGGGCGCAGGGAGATACCGTACCCCGTCTCGATCACGTCCAGGTTGTTGTACCGCAGGGAGTTGGCCAGCACCGTGGCCACCAGGGTGCGGGAGCCGGAGGCCGCCCCCATCCAGAGAATGTCATGGTTGCCCCACTGGATGTCCACGCTGTGGTAGTCCATGAGGGAGTCCAGGATGATGTCCGCCCCGGGGCCCCGGTCAAAGATGTCCCCCACCAGGTGGAGGTGGTCCACTGCCATGCGCTTGATCAGCTCGCACATCTCGATGAGGAAGTTGGACGCCCGGTCGATGTCGATGATGGTGTTGATGATGTTCTCGTAGTAGTCCCGCTTGTCGCTGTCCTCATAGTGGGTGTGGAGCATTTCGTCGATGATGTAGGCGTACTCCTGGGGCATGGCCTTGCGCACCTTGGAGCGGGTGTACTTGGAGCTGACCAGCCGGCACACCTCGATGAGCCGGTGGAAGGTGATCCGGTACCACTCCCGCATGTCCTCCGTCTCCCGGGCGATCTCCTCCAGCTTGTCCCCGGGGTAGTAGATCAGGGTGGCCAGCTGATCCCGGTCCGCCCGGGACACGCTGGAGCCGAACAGGTCGTCGATCTTCTCCCGCACCACGCCGGAGGCGGAGTTGAGGATGTGCTGGAAGGCCTCGTACTCCCCGTGGACGTCGGAGATGAAGTGCTCCGTGCCCTTAGGCAGGTTCAGGATGGCCTGGAGGTTGATGATCTCTGTGCTGGCCGCCTGTACGTTGGGATACTGCTTGGCCAGCATTTTCAGGTAGTGCAGGTTTTCCGGGCTGGTGCCCTTTGCCGCTTTCAACTGGAGTTCCCCCTTCGGTTTTGGTCTGCTGCCCCTATTATCGCACAATCGGGGGTAAATGGAAAGGGGGAACGGCGGGTTTTTTCCGGATTTTCCCGGTGACAGCGGACACCCCCGGGCGGCGTCGGCCGTCCGGGGGTGCACACATGCTGATGAAGTTTCGCGCGGCCGTTCAGACCCGGTCCCGATAGAGGAAGGTAACGGCCTGGGCGCGGGTGCAGACGGCAACCGGCGCAAAGGTGGTGGCGGTGGCCCCCACGGTGACGCCGTTTTCCACGGCCCAGTACACCGCGTCGCAGTAGTAGGCCCCTTCGGGCACGTCGGTAAACCGGATGGGCTCCTCCGTCCGGGTGAAGGTGACGTCCACCTCCACCTGGGAATAGGGCATCACGAAGGAGTAGGTGCCATTGCTGTTGCGGGACACCTCCACCCGGTTGCCGAAGAAGTCGGTGACGGTGATCTCGTCCACGGCGTAGCCCTCCTCCGGGGTGACGGTGAGGGTGACGGTGGTCCCCTGACGGGCGGCGGCCGGGTCGGCCGTTACGGTGCCGTGGGCGGCATCCGCAATGGTGATGCGGTAGCTGGGGTCTGCAGGGGGAATGTAGGCCCACTCGGCAGTGAAGGTGGTGTCTGCGCCGATAGTGACAGTGGCACCCGCCTGGTAGATGTTTCCGTTGCCGTCCTGCCAGCCCTGGAAGATATACCCACCGTAGCCGTCAGGAACCGGCAAAACAATACCGGCGCCGCTGGCTATACTCAGGACCTGCTCTGTCCCATTTCCATTTTTGAGTATGACTTGATATCTTGTCGTTGTATCTTCCGTAGTAATCCCGCTCAAATCCGTAATCACGTCACCAGGGCCAGCCACATTTTGAGCCGCCTCCACATCCGTGTGATAGCTGTAAGGGGTGGGGCTGCCGGCACTATACAGTTCGGCGTTGAGGGATTCATCCAGGTTCTTTGGGTCGACCGGTTCCGAGAAACTGCCGCCAGAGACAGTCACAGTGCCGCCCAACACACTTGTTTTGATACTTCCTACATACGAACCCGTTTTAATTTTACCTGTTCCTGGTTCATTAGATCTTCCATCAACTGATATTGCCGTTTCTGAATTTTCGACGCTCACATCCCCGCCTGAAATATCCAAATTGAAACCATGCAGCCCAACTTTCGCCTGCTCAATCCGAACCGTTCCTCCGGTGATGGACAGGTCATCTACGGCAGATATTCCAATTTCTCCGCTCCCTTGCGGCTCCTTTCCCCGCCGAACCCGCTTCGCTGGGCTTCGGCGGGGTTTTCTCATACCCTCGCCACCCCGGTCTCCCGTGCCGCCTCCGCTACCGCTTTCGCAACAGCCGGGCACACCCGGGGGTCAAAGGCGGCGGGGATGATGTAATCGGGGCGCAGCTCCTTGTCGCTCACCAGCTCCGCCAGGGCGCGGGCGGCGGCCATCTTCATCTCCTCGTTGATGTCGCTGGCCCGCACATCGAAGGCCCCCCGGAACACCCCAGGGAAGGCCAGCACGTTGTTGATCTGGTTGGGGAAGTCGCTCCGGCCGGTGCCCACCACCGCCGCCCCGGCCTCCAGGGCCAGGTCGGGCATGATCTCGGGCACCGGGTTGGCCATGGGGAAAAGGATGGGCTGGTCCGCCATGGACCGGACCATATCCTGGGTCACCACCCCTGGGGAGGACACGCCGATGAACACGTCCGCCCCCGCCATCACGTCGGCCAGGGAACCGGACTTGTCCGCCTGGTTGGAGATGGCCAGCAGGGCCTGCTTTTCCTCATTGAGGTCGGTTCGCCCGGAACAGATCGCCCCCTTCCGGTCGCAGATGACCGCGTCCTTCAGCCCCATGGACTTGAGCAGCTTGAAAATGGCGGTGCCCGCGGCCCCCGCCCCGGAAAACACGGCGGTGATATCCTCCATCCTCTTACCCACCAACTTCAGAGCATTGATGAGGGCGGCGGCCACGATGATGGCGGTACCGTGCTGGTCGTCGTGGAAGATGGGGATGTCGCACACTTCCTTCAGCTTCCGCTCGATTTCAAAGCACCGGGGAGCGGCGATGTCCTCCAGGTTGATCCCCCCGAAGGACCCGGCCAGCAGGGCCACGGTATTCACGATCTCGTCCACGTCCTTGCTGCGCACGCACAGGGGAATGGCGTCCACTCCGCCGAATGCCTTGAAGAGCACGCACTTGCCCTCCATGACGGGCATCCCCGCTTCCGGACCGATGTCCCCCAGCCCCAGCACCGCCGTTCCGTCCGTAACCACCGCCACGGTGTTCCAGCGGCCGGTCAGCTCATAGCTCTGGTCCACGTCCTTCTGGAATATGACATAGGCGGTGTTCACCGGGGCTTCCCCATCCAGCTCCATAAGCGTCTCGGGAGTTACGAACATGTAATCTGAGATGTAGTTGTCGAAGACGCCGCAGACGGTGAGGTCAATGCTTTTGAACTGGTCGTTGGTGACGGTGACGCTGTCCCCCCGCTCCACATTCAGCATGGAGGCCATGCCCTTTGACAGCAGGATCTCTCCGTCTCCGGGCAGGGACACTTCTCCATCCTCGCTGCGGAGCTTAATGAAGTCCTCCAGCTCCCCGCTCATCACGGCGCTGAGGCTGGAGCTCTTCAGATTGTCCTCCGAGCCTATATCCACGCTGGTGGAGGACAGGTACAGCAGCTTATCCAGGCCCTCGTGTCCGGCCAGGAAGCTCTCCTGCTCCTCATCGCTGAGAGGGTCGGTGAAGTTCAGCTCTGCATCATATACGCTTATCTCTCCGTACTGGTAGTCGGTGACGTTCTGGATGGAGTCCCGCACGCCGAAGCCGGTGAGCAGCAGGGCGGTGCAGCCGCTGACGCCCAGTATCATCAGGAAGAAGCGCTGCTTATAGCGCATGACGTTTCTCAGGGTCACCTTATGGAGGAAGCTTATCCTTCTCCACAGCCAGCCGATGCGCTCCAGTAAAATGCGCTTGCCGTTTCTCGGGGCCTTGGGCCTGAGTATGGAGGCAGGCACCTCCCGCAGCTCCTTGCGGCAGCTGTAGATACCCACTCCGGCAGTGCACAGCAGGGCCACTGCCAGGGAGGCGGCAAACATCACCGGATCAAAATTATAGGTCAGCTGCTCGGTGAAATTATACATGCTGCTGTAGGCGTTCCAGAAGGCTTTCGGAATGAAATAGGTGCCTATGAAGAAGCCCAGCACGCTGCCGATAAAGCCGGAGGAACCGGCGTAGATGATATATTTCAGGCTTATGAGACTCTTGTCGTAACCCATTGCCTTCCAAACGCCTATCTGAGTCCGCTGCTCATCCACCATTCTGCTCATGGTCGTGACGCAGACCAGAGCCGCCACCAGGAAGAAGAACACCGGGAACACCCGGGCAATGGCAGCCATCCGGTCAGCGTACTGTTCCAGCGTGACAAGGCTCAGGGTGCTGCCTCGGTCCAGAACATACCACTCGCCGTTCTGGATGTCAGAGATCTGCTCTTCGGCATCATCGATCTGCTTCTGGCCGTCAGCGAGCTTCTGCTCCGCCTCGGCTTTCTGCGTTGCGTATTCGGTGCGGGAGGCGTCCAGCTGCTCTTTGCCGGTATCGTATTCAGCCCAGCCGTCATCCAGCCGGGTGCGGGCATCGGCGAGCTGCTGTTCGGCGGCAGCAAAGGCGGAATAGGCAGAGGCGGTGCCGGTGGAAAGCCCCAGCTGGCCCTGCATCAGTTCCAGCTTCATCTTCCGCAGAGCGGCTTTGGCCTCGGTGACGAGTTCGGTATTGGAAAGGCTGGGCGAGGAGAGGAGCCCCTGGGCATACATCTGCCGCTTGCCCTCGTCCAGCTGCTGCTGGTAGCCGTTGAGCTGGGCGTAGATGCTGTCGTAGGCGGCCTGTGCCTTGGCGAGGGCATCCCGCAGCTCGGTGTACTCCTCGTCGGCGGGCTCGGCCTCGTCGAGCGCTTTCTGTGCGTTGTGGAGCGCGGCTTCGGCATAGGTCAGCAGCGGGTCGGCCACCTGCTTCAGGTTGACCAGAAGCTCGATCTGCTGGAGCTGGTCTTCAAATTCCAAGATCTGCTCCTCGCCGACCAGCACTTTGTCTGCACCGCTCTGCATGGTGTCGGGCAGGGCGGCTTTCTGCTGGGCCAGCTGCGCCTTGCCGGAGGTGTACTCCGCTTCGCCCTGCTCCAGCTGCGCTTTGGCGGCGGTG
>ERZ827492.1626-NODE-1626-length-17695-cov-3.034240_pt1 | contig 17695 bp, 16 predicted proteins | sample MGYA00519704_ERZ827492 | MGnify/ENA primary metagenome ERZ827492 (study PRJEB31778, sample SAMEA3449325) | human gut metagenome | biome: human gut; feature: human-associated habitat; material: faeces | place: United Kingdom | collected 2010/2012 ...
CAGGCAGACTGGCAGGAGGTCTGGCACTCGCCGCAGCCGCCGTTCTTGGCGCTCTCGCACAGGTCGCGGGTCTCAAGAGTCTTGATTCTTTCCATAGCTATATTCTCCATTCTGTGACAGTAGTTTAGGCAGCCCCTTGACCAGGGGCCGCTATACATTTTAAAAGTTTATCACAAGGAAATGATAAAATCAAGTTTTTTAGTCGGTGCTGTCCGGCGACCTATCCCAGTTTATTATGATACTGTATCCGTAAATATTCTCCGTTATCTCACCCTGGGCTCCAAGGTCGGCCAGTATCTGCTCAGGGCTTATATTAATTACCTTGGACAGATAGATGCAGTCCGGCAGCTTTTCCGGGTTAAGCCGGTAATAGCTGAGCAGCCGCTGCCACTCGCTGTTGTTTTCATAGTCTATGGCCAGCCAGGCAGAATAGGCCGCCATCTCCTTGTCATCCATAAGATAAAGATAGGTATCCCTGCTGTAGTAGAGCACCTTTCCCTTCTGCTGCCGTATGAGCTGAGTATCGTCATACAGGGTCTCATAAACCTGGTGGCGCTCGCCGGTAGTCCAGACCCCGGCATTTGCACCCCTGCCTATCCAGTGGTCCAGCTCTCCCACCGACTCATCCCAGAAAGTGTCTCTGACCCGGGATATGGTAAGTCCCGTACAAACTGCAAGCACCAGCGCAATTCCCAGGCCTCTGACATGTATTCCTCCCACATTTTCAATGGATTTGAAACGTCTCCCCATCAGCAGGATGCTGGGAACGGAAGCCACCGCGGCAGCGCTGGATATCACATAGAACTCCTGATTTGAGCCGCAGTGTATAAGGAAGGTATACAGCATAGCCGGGAGCCAGAACAATCCAAAAAGTTTCCAGTCCTTTTCCTTGTCGGTTACAAAGGCGAAAAGTCCCGTACAGGCCAGGGGGAACATATAAAAATTGATAAAAACAAGCCCTCTGAAAAATCCCGCCAGATATACTCCGGATACCAGGAGGCTGGCAGCAAATATGATGTCCCTGCATACGGATTTAAAGGCCTTCATATCCACTGCCCACCAGACAAGCAGCAGGGCATAAGCAGCCATAGCAAATCTTGACGTGGAGTTGGAGTCCAGCACCGCTGCACCGTAGGTACTAATATTATTCCACAGGGAGCTGGGTTCATGCCGGTAGTCGTTGAGAATCTGGGGAATGGCAGCTATGATATCTCCAATCGAATTTTGAAGTATCATTGCCAGAGTTATCACAGCTAACAATGCACAGCCGCCGGTAAAGGCCCAGAAGGCGCGGCCTGAAAGGGCATATACCTGCTGCTCTCCGGTTCTCTTTCTCATTCCCACTGCCGCCAGAATATACACCGGGTAAAGCACCGCCAGGAATGGGCAGCACAGCACAGAGGCGGCAAAGAACAGTCCGGAGATAAACATCCACGGTCCGCTGAGCTTGCTGCTGTTCATGGTCGCCAGACTGGCCGTAAGGCACTGCACCCCCATGGAATTATATGACAGAGCCATGATGTTGTGGGGAACAAATATCATGAAGGGCAAAACAGCCAGGACCGACCACTTTCTGTCCCTGAGGCACAGGTATATGTATATGCTGAAAGCTGCCTGCACCGCTATGTAAAAATAGCGGAAAACAAGGATTATGCCTTCATTGTTGGGAAACACCGCCTTATACAAAGCCATGAGGGGCACCAGCAGCACGCCAAAGGTCTGGGCCAGATTCCACTCATCTACCAGAAGTCCGTCTCCCTGAAGCAGACGCTGAGGCACAGTAAGGAAGAAAGATTCGTCGATATTTCCAAATCCTTTGGTCACCTTCCAGCGGGAGATGAGAAGTACGGCCAGCAGGCATAAAACGAAAAGTACATCTCTTTTTTTTATTTTTCTCAGCGGCACAAGCACGCCTGCTTTCTCCCCTTTCCTGTTTCAATCAATACAGTCCCTTTACTTCTTTATCCAGCTCTCATCGGAGGGATTGTCCCGGAAGGCGATGAGGCGCTGGACATCCTCAGGCTTTATATAGCCCTCCTCCGCGGCGGCAGCAGCCACCACGTCGAAATTGGTCAGGGATACATTCTTCACCTTGGCCTCGGCCAGGCGCTCCAGGCCCTTCTTCATGCCGTAGGTAAAGATGCTCACCACTCCCAGTACATCTGCCCCGGCTTTGCGAAGTACATCCACCACTTCCAGCACACTGCCGCCGGTAGAGATGAGGTCTTCCACCACAACTACTTTCTGGCCCGGTTCCAGGCGTCCCTCTATCTGGTTCTGGCGGCCGTGGTCCTTGGCACCGGAGCGCACATAGCCCATGGGCATATTAAGCAAATGGGCGGTGATGGCGGCGTGGGCTATGCCGGCGGTGGAGGTGCCCATGAGCACCTCGGCCTCAGGGTAATTCTCCTTTATCAGCTGGGCCAGGCCCTGCTCCACATCCAGGCGCACTTCCGGTGCGGTGAGGGTCAGGCGGTTGTCACAGTACACGGGGCTCTTGATGCCGCTGGCCCAGGTGAAGGGCTCGTCGGGGCGGAAGAACACCGCCTTTATCTTCAGCAGGTCTTTTGCAATTTTCTTCTCTATCATCCTACAAACTCCTTTACACATCTGTTGTACGCCTCCACCGGGTCGGCGGCGGCGGTTATGGGACGGCCAACCACGATATAATCGGAGCTCAGCTCTTTGGCCTTTGCCGGGGTAGTCACCCGCTTCTGGTCTCCCGCATCCCCATCGGCAAAGCGGACTCCGGGGGTGACGGTGACAAAGTCCTTGCCGCAGGTATCATGTACCTTGCCCGCCTCCAGGGGTGAGCAGACCACGCCGTCCAGCCCTGCCGACCTGGCGGTGCGTGCGTAGCTCATGACCACCTGGTCCAGAGGCTTTTCAATGAGCAGTTCCTTCTCCATGCTCTCCTGGTCTGTGGAGGTGAGCTGGGTGACGGCTATGAGCAGGGGGCGGCTGCCGTCGGGCCGGGTCAGGCCCTCCAAGGCGGCCTTCATCATGGCGGAGGTTCCGGCGGCGTGGACATTGCACATGTCCACATCCAGACCGGAGAGCACGGCCATGGCCTTTTTCACGGTGTTGGGGATGTCATGGAGCTTCAGGTCCAGGAATATCTTGTGGCCCCGGGCCTTTATCTGCCGGACTATCTCCGGGCCCTCGGCATAGTAGAGCTCCATGCCTATCTTCACAAAGGGCTTGCGCTCTTTGAACTTGTCCAGGAAAGTGAACACCTGCTCTGCGCTGCTGAAGTCGCAGGCCACTATAACGTCTTTACCCATGTATTGCTCCTCCTATTATATCTCTAAGCGAACTTATGTTGTACTTATCCATTACTGCGGGCAGCTGATTTATAATGTCCCGGCAGGCATAGGGCCGGGTCAGATTTGCGGCCCCCACCTCCACGGCAGTGGCTCCCGCCAGCATCATCTCTATCACATCCTCGGCGCTGGACACTCCCCCAACTCCGATGACCGGCACTTTCACCGCCCGGGCCACCTGATAGACCATACGCAGGGCCACAGGGAAAATGGCCGGGCCGGAAAAGCCGCCGGTGCGGTTGGCCACTACCGGCTGCCTTGTTTTAAGGTCGATGCGCATGCCCAGCAGGGTATTGATGAGGCTGATGCCGTCGGCCCCCGCCTCCTGGCATGCCAGGGCAATGGACACGATGTCGGTAACGTTGGGGCTGAGTTTCACTATCACCGGCTTGCGGCACACGGCTTTCACTGCTTTGGTGACTTCCGCCGCAGCCTCCGGGCAGGTGCCGAAGCTCATGCCGCCGCCGTGGACATTGGGGCAGCTGACGTTCACTTCCAGCCAGCCCACCTGCTCGCACTTGTCCAGCCTTTCGCAGCTGTACACATAGTCCTCAACGGAAAAGCCGCTGACATTGGCCATGACCTTCTTGTGAAAAACCTTGGCCAGTTTCGGCAGTTCTTCTTCGATGACCTTCTCCACCCCGGGGTTTTGCAGTCCCACTGAGTTTATGAGCCCGGCGGTACACTCGGCGATGCGGGGCGTGGGATTTCCGAAGCGGGGTTCCCTGGTGGTACCCTTAAAGGAGAAGGTGCCCAATACGTTTATATCATAAAGTTCCGCGAATTCATAGCCGTAACCGAAGGTTCCGCTGGCGGGGATCACCGGGTTATCCAGCTCTATGCCGCAGAGGGAGACTCTCATGTCCGCCATTTTATCTCCTCCTTCATAAGCACCGGGCCCTCTTTACATATGCGCTTCACCCCGTAGAGGGTCTCGCAGGAGCAGCCCATGCAGGCGCCGAAACCGCAGCCCATGCGCTGCTCAAAGCTGAACTGTCCCGATGTGACAGAGCAGTCGCTGACGGCTCTGAACATGGCCTCCGGGCCGCAGGTATAGAAATGGCTATAGTCCAGGCCCTCCATGGCTCGGGTCACATATCCCTTTATGCCCAGGCTCCCGTCCTCAGTACAGACGCTGACTTCACAGCCCAAGGCCTTGAACTTATCCACATAGACAGCCTGCTCCTTTGAGGCAAAGCCCAGGATCACCTGAACTCTCTTCCCCTCTTTTATCAGGCTCTTTGCCAGGGCATAGAGAGGCGTGAAGCCCAGGCCGCCGCCGATAAGCAGGGGCCGGTCCCCGGAGATGGCGGTATCAAAGCCGTTGCCCAGGCCGGTTAGCAGGTCCAGGCTGCCCTTTTTCATTTTGGCCAGCAGCTCCGTTCCCCGGCCCGCTATGCGGTAGACCAGGGTGAGACTGCCTTCATCCCAGTCGCAGACAGAGAGAGGGCGGCGCAAAAAGCAGCCCTCCACCTGTATATTCACGAACTGGCCCGGGCGCACTATGGCCCCGGTGTCTCCCCCCAGGCGCAGGGACATGATGTCCCTTGCCAGGGGGATGTTCTCTATTATCTGAAACTTTCCTTGTCTCATACCGGACCTCAGGCGTCAATGGTGGAGATACGCAGGGTAGTCTCCTCCAGCACGTCCAGCAGCACTCTCACGGTGTCCAGGGCGGTGAACATGGTGACATTGTTCTCTGTGGCGGCGCTGCGGATCTTATAGCCGTCGCTGAGCTGGCCCTGAGAGCCCAGGTCCTGGGTATTGATGACATAGGCGATATGGCCCTGGCGCAGGGACTCCAGTATCTCGTTGCTGCCGTCTCTTATTTTTTTCAGCACATGGGTGCGGATGCCGTTTTCTTTCAGGAAGCGGGCCGTGCCCTCGGTGGCCTCGATATTGAAGCCCAGGTCATAGAAGCGGCGGATAAGGGGCAGGGCCTCCTGCTTGTCCTTGTCGGCCACGGTGGCGAACACGGTGCCGTAATTCTGCAGGTGGGTACCGGCGGCCTGGAGAGCCTTGTACAAAGCCCTGTTCAACTTATCGTCATAGCCTATGGCCTCGCCGGTGGACTTCATCTCCGGGGAGAGGTAAGCGTCCAGGCCCCGTATCTTATTGAAGGAGAACACGGGGACTTTCACATACCAGCGCTTTTTCTCCTTGGGATAGATGTCAAAGATGCCCTGCTCCTTCAGGCTCTTGCCCATGATGACTTCGGTGGCGATATCCGCCAGGCTGTAGCCGGTGGCCTTGGACAGGAAAGGCACTGTACGGGAGGAACGGGGGTTGACCTCGATTATATAGACCTTGTCGTTTCTGTCCACGATGAACTGGATGTTGTACAAACCCACGATGCCTATGCCCAGGCCCAGCTTCTTGGCGTACTGGAGGACAATGCCCTTCACCTTGTCTGAGATGGAGAAGGTGGGGTATACGCTTATGGAGTCGCCGCTGTGGATGCCGGTGCGCTCCACCAGCTCCATGATGCCGGGGACGAACACGTCCCTGCCGTCGCAGATGGCGTCCACCTCTATCTCCTTGCCGATGATGTACTTATCCACCAGCACGGGCTTGTCCACATCCACCTCCACGGCGGTCTTCAGGTACTGGCGCAGCTGCTGCTCGTTGGCAACTATCTGCATGGCCCGGCCGCCCAGTACGAAGCTGGGGCGCACCAGCACGGGATAGCCTATGCTCTCGGCGGCCTTTACGCCGTCCTCAATGTTGGTAACGGCGTGGCCCTCCGGCTGGGGGATGTCCAGCTGCTCCAGAATATGCTCAAAGCTGTCCCGGTTCTCTGCCCGCTCTATGGCCTCGCAGTCGGTGCCGATTATCTTCACGCCCCGCTCCATCAGAGGCTGGGCCAGGTTGATGGCGGTCTGGCCGCCCAGGGAGGCGATGACCCCTTCCGGCTTTTCAAACTCTATAATGTTCATGACGTCCTCGGCGGTGAGGGGCTCGAAGTAGAGCTTGTCTGCGGTGGTGTAGTCGGTGGAGACGGTCTCCGGGTTGTTGTTTATGATGATGGCCTCATAGCCGGACTTCTTTATGGTGGTGACAGCGTGGACGGTGGAATAATCAAATTCCACGCCCTGGCCTATGCGGATGGGGCCGGCGCCCAGCACCACTATCTTCTTTCTGTTCTCCAGCCGGGACGCATTCTCTCTGGAATAGGAGGAGTAGAAATAGGGGATGTAGGCGTTGGTGTGGCAGGTATCCACCATGGGGTAGCTGGGGAAGAGCTTCATCTCACGACGGAGATTGAACACATCCAGCTCCTTCTCCTTCCAGAGCTTGGCAATATACTTGTCGCTGAAGCCCATCTTCTTGGCCTCAGTGAGCAGCTCCCGGTCACCGGGCTTTGCCTCCAGAGTCTTCTCCATGTCCACTATCTTCTTTATGGACTCCAGGAACAGGGGGGTTATCATGGTCACTTCATAGAGCTTATCTATACTCACGCCACGGCGCAGCAGCTCAGCCACGGCAAAGATGCCGTCGTCCCTGAACTGGCCCAGATACTCTAGGATCTCTCCTGTCTCCATATGGTCGAATTTTGCCATACGGAAGTGGCAGACTCCTATCTCCAGAGAGCGCACGGATTTCAGCAGGCACTCCTCCAGGTTTGCGCCTATGCCCATGACCTCGCCGGTGGCTTTCATCTGGGTGCCCAGTACGTTGGGGGCAGTGGCGAACTTGTCAAAGGGGAAGCGGGGCATCTTGGCCACGACGTAGTCCAGGCTGGGCTCGAAGGCGGCGTTGGTATTGGCTATGGTGATATCCTCCAGAGCCATGCCCACGGCTATCTTGGCGGTGACTCTGGCTATGGGGTAGCCGCTGGCCTTGGAGGCCAGGGCGGAGGAACGGGAAACTCTGGGGTTGACCTCGATGAGATAGTATTCGCTGGAATTGGGGTTGAGAGCAAACTGCACGTTGCAGCCGCCCTCTATCCTCAGGGCCCGGATTATCTTGATGGCGCTGTCGTTGAGCATCTTCAGGTCGTGGTCATTAAGGCTCATAATGGGGGCCACCACTATGGAGTCGCCGGTGTGCACGCCCACAGGGTCCACGTTCTCCATGCCGCAGATGGTGATGGCGTGGTCGTTGGAGTCCCGCATAACCTCAAACTCTATCTCCTTGTAGCCCTTGATGCTCTTTTCAATGAGCACCTGGTGCACGGGAGAGAGCTTGAAGGCGTTGATGCCGATGTCCTCCAGCTCCTGCTCGTTGTTGGCAAAGCCGCCGCCGGTGCCACCCAGGGTGAAGGCGGGACGCAAAACAACAGGATAGCCGATCTCCCTGGCGGCGGCTCTGGCCTCCTCCAGGCTGTAGGTTATCTGGGAAGGGATGGTGGGCTCCCCGATGGACTGGCACAGCTCCTTGAAGAGCTCCCGGTCCTCGGCCTTTTCTATGCTCTCGCTGCTGGTACCCAGCAGCTCCACCCGGCACTCCTTAAGCACGCCCTTCTTCTCCAGCTGCATGGCCAGGTTCAGACCGGTCTGGCCGCCGATGCCGGGGACTATTGCGTCGGGCCGCTCGTAACGGAGGATCTTGGCAATGTACTCCAGGGTCAGGGGCTCCATATAAACCTTGTCGGCAATGGTGGTGTCGGTCATGATGGTGGCAGGGTTGGAGTTGCACAGGACCACCTCGTATCCCTCTTCCTTCAGAGCCAGGCAGGCCTGGGTACCGGCATAATCGAACTCCGCTGCCTGTCCGATGACGATGGGGCCGGAGCCGATAATGAGTATCTTCTTTATGTCCGTTCTCTTTGCCATTTCAGTTCCTCCGTAAAAACTCTTTTTACTTGCAATTTTGCTTTTATCTATTATAAACGGCTTTGCCGTTATAAACCGTCATGTGGCAGCGGCCCCGCACATGCCAGCCCTGGAAAGGAGTGGAGCGGCCCAGGGATTTGAACTCCGCCGGGTCTATCCTGTAGCTCTCCCCCAGATCCCACAGGGAGAACTCCTCTCCCATGGGTATGCCAAAGCGCTGTCTCGGGTTCCAGCACATAAGCTCCAGCAGCTTTTGCAGGCTTATATCCCCGGTGAGCACCAGGTTGGTATACAGCAGAGGGAAGGCGGTCTCCAGCCCCACTATGCCGAAGGCGCTGTCTTCCAGGCCCCGGGACTTCTCGGCCTCAGAATGGGGAGCGTGGTCGGTGGCGATTATCTCTATTGTGCCGTCCTTTATCCCCTCTATGAGGGCAAGCCGGTCCTCCCTGCTGCGCACCGGAGGATTCATCTTGAAGCGGCCGTCCTCCCGAAGCATGCTGTCATCCAGCAGCAGATAGTGGGGTGCAGTCTCACAGCTGACATTGAGCCCCCGGGCCCTGGCCTTGCGTATAAGCTCCACGCTCTCTTTGGTGGACACATGGCACACATGGTAGGCGCAACCGGTCTTCTCCACCAGCTTCAAATCCCGCTCCACCTGGGCGTATTCGCTCTCGGAGCAGATGCCCTTGTGGCCGTGAGCCCTGGCATAGTCCCCGTCATGGATACAGCCGCCCTTCAGCAGGGAGTTTACCTCGCAGTGGGCGACTATAAGCTTGCCCAGCTCCTTTGCCCGGAGCATGGCCTGCTCCATAAGCTCGTCGCTCTGGACGCCCCGGCCGTCATCGGAGAAGCCCGCCACATATGGGGCCAGGGCCTCCATGTCGGAAAGGCGCTCCCCCTTCTCCCCTGCGGTAATGGCGGCGTAGGGCACAACGTTTATGCAGGCGTCTTTGTCTATTATCTCCAGCTCGGCCCGGAGATGCGCCGGACTGTCCGGCACCGGGCTAAGGTTGGGCATGGCGCACACGGCGGTAAAGCCACCGGCAGCGGCGGCGGCACTGCCGGTGGCCATGGTCTCCTTATAAGAAAATCCCGGCTCTCTGAAATGCACATGCACATCACAGAAAGCCGGAAAAACATAAGCATTGTTGAAATTTAAACCAACGCCGGCATTGCCGACGTTCAAAGTCAAATCCATCTGCCTGAATTTGCCGTTATTATAGACCGCAGCGTTCTTAAATATCATGATCTGCTCCTTAATTATGCGCCGGAATTGCATAGACCGCGCCCACAAAAAAAGACCCGCTTTAAAAAGCAGGCCGTGAACGCAAGAAAACAGACCGATATCCGGTCATCTATCACAATCTTGCCGGCGTCACAGCACCTTGCTTAAAGATTTTTTCTCACGCATATTCTATCACCTTTCCCCGACAAAGTCAAGAGTAAATATCGCACTCCGCCGAATTTGTCCGCAGGTCGGCAGCGCAGCCATGCCGACCGACCCAACCGCATTCCGCCGTTCACGCATGATTTAATACTTGCGCAAACGATACTTTATGTGTTATAATCGTTTCGGCACTTACAAATAAGTAATATCAAAAATGGAAATTGCAAAAACCGACGCCCGACGCATCAAAAATCACAATTCTTAAGGAGGCATTACCATAAAAAAATCAATCAAAGTCACCCTTGCGGTTCTGTCCGTCGCGCTGTTGGTCGTTCTCTCGGCGGCTGTGTATAATGCGAAATTCGACCTGCCGTTTGAGCCTGTGGAGCGGATAGCAGTCAAGGATATCCCGGATTCCGAGCCTGCGTGGTTCTCGCTGAGAGATGAAAAATACAGCGGCTTTTTCGATATTGAGAAGCTGACCGAATACGGCGCGGATGCGAGCGATCTGAATTTAGATTTTTCGCATTACACCTATATCGTGACCTGCGGGCACGAGCTGAGGAGCATTAAATACAGCCTCTCGCAAACCAAAAACCGCAGATTTCTTTTCATCCCTAAGCAGTTTGTCGGCATAGTTGAGCTGCAATATGACCCCTCACCGTATGTGTATATATACAGGGTCAAAAAACTTGATATCGACTGCGATTACCACGAACGCAGTAAAAACGTGTACTATGTAAAATGATTTGCAAGTGGGGCAATGGGAAACCGTTGCCCCAGCCAAAGAATCGTTTGTTGGAAAATTTGCCTATTGCTTTTTGTATGACTTTATTAATAACAATGTCTTTAAACTGTGGATTTGATATAGCCTTTCCATGTGAATAAAATAAAAGCGAGCAGGTGCGGTAGCTTCCAATAAGACAGCATGAGAACATTACTGGCATAGGGGAGCTGCCGTACAGGAGTGCGACAAGAAAAATTGGCGATACTTGGTTTTCACAACCAGGTATCGCCTTTTTCTATCTTTAGCAGAATGTTTGAAGCTATTATTGGAGGTATATAAGATGCAGGAACTGAACTATATTCGTTGTGGTGATTACTATATTCCCGATATTCGCTTACCGGAGGAAAACAGACCTATCGGTCGGTGGGGACGTATGCACAGAGATTATATCAAGGAGCATAACCCTGTCCGCTTCAATGATCTGTGCCTTAGCGGTGAACTGTGGACGTATCTGGAGGATTTGAATGAGCAGGCACAGAATCGCCTTGAACTTATCATTAAGCAAATGAAAGCCGCTGAGGACGTAACAGAGGGTATGAAAAAGACTGACCAGATGGCATGGGTCGGAGCTATGAACAGCATCCGCAACCGAGCAGAGGAAATTATCCTTCGTGAGATGATCTATGAGGAGAAGGCGATATGAGAATCCTTGAAGAATTTTGGTACGGCAATATTGAGCCTACAGAGTACGACACTTCCTCTAAGGAGTACAAGAAGCTGTTGGAACTGATTTGCCGAAATGAAGAAAAGCTCAAAGCAACCATGACAGACGAGCAAAAGGAGTTGTTTGAAAAATATACCGATTGCGTGCGGGAGTATCAAACCATCACGGATTGTTTGATCTTCCAAAACAGTTTTAAGCTGGGTGCAAGAATGATGTTAGAAGTCATGGAAGAATAATTGAATATCCAATGTTGGGGCTTGTGCCTGATTGAGCACAAGCCCCTTTCATCTTCTATACAACCTGTGACGAAGTTGCTTCTGTAACATCTGTCCATGTTGGACAGATGTTCTTAACTATGAAATACTTCTATGCTATAATGGGTAAACACAAACATCAAAAAGTATGATATAATTAAACAAATAGGAACTTAAGGTCACCACGGAGAGGTAATTTACATGGATAAGGTAACTTCATATATCAAAGAGTGCGAAACCGAATTTATGCAACTGTTAGGACTAACTTCTTTTCCAATTTATGAAATTGCGTATAAGGATATTTCTCTGTCGGTTTCTGATGAACAAGGCTATGACTCACTGGGATCGGCTCATTATGATTACAAGACTGGAAAACACACTTTAACTGTGTGGTCTAATATTCACACTTTAGGTGAAGTCGGAAAGCAGACGATTTTTCATGAATTTACCCATATACTCGACGATGAAACTTACGTAAACAAAGATCCCGAAAAGTATATTGCTAATCATGGATATACGGAATATCATGCTGCTCAAATTGGTTTCTTGAAAGTTTTGGGTGTAAAGAGTATCAAGCAAAACATTTCGTTTTCAATGAGTGATTTTATTGATACTGAGTCGGGATATATGAGTATTCAGGATTATGTTGATGCACCATTGTTGCTTGCAAACGAATTGATTGGCCATGCGAACTTTCCAACTGAATTTAAGGTGCTTAAAGACACTATGGGAGTAATCTTTAATTACTTTGGTAGACGTTCAATCTGTAAAATGTATTCTAAAGATTATCAAGACAATGCAGATACTTCTACAATCGAAAAACTACTTACTCACGCAATGTGCAGCTTCTTAAAAACGTATCTGATTGGTGTACTTACTAATCAGCAAATTGCCGTACTTGGAAAATTCTATAAAGACATGTTTTTGGCATTGGTAAATAGATACCATGTATAGCTCTTAAATATATGTTACGGAAATTCTGCCCAGCTTGGGCAGAATTTTTATTATCGTATAATTTTACTCCAACCAATTGAATTATTCACGATCTCGTGATATAATAATTGATAATGTTAAGGAGGGTTTCGCTATGGCTGTAACATACAAAAAGCTATTTCACTTGCTGATTGACAAGGGTATGACTAATGCCGAGCTGATGGAGAAGGCGGGATTTAGTGCAAATATCATTACTCGTCTTAAACGTGATGAGTATGTCTCAATAGAAAGTATAGAAAAAATCTGCAAAACACTACAATGCGGAGTGGACGATATTTTAGAGTTCGTCAACAAGGAGGAGCAGCATGAAAATTAACGACTATAACGCAACATTAGATGAAAAAATGTCTGAGTTTGATATGTGGGTAACTCCTTCACTTGGAGAAATAAGAGATACTCCGCAATTCAGAGTTAATCTTGAGCAATTAAAAAAGGGCTTTGACTATATGGCCGATATTACCGAAAATTTTGCAGATGTATCACATTGCTCATCGTCTGCCTTAGCGGTAAACGTACTGAGTTATCTATCAGGTGAAAATGATGATACGGCCAAGGACATTCTTGATAGTATATGTAACGTTCTTTTACTGGCTACTGGAAAAACCGATAACAACCTAAAGTGCCAGTTCCCTCTTATGCTTAAAAATCAAATTGGAATAAGTACTTATCCTCAAAAAATAAGTGGAGGAAGATGGCGAGACAAAGCTATTCCTCGAGCTTTTTCCATGACAGATGTTACTAAAATTATAGTACAACTTGCTGGTAAAGATGATTATAGAATAGTATTTGTTGAAAGCTATTTCCATTTGATTGTATCGGATGAAGATTACGCAAAGCAGCTCTGGAGCCTCGGAAATGCCTATGTATCACAAAAGGAATTGGGCAATGCAGATGCTCTTATAAGCTCGATAGTAATCTTTCAGTCCAGAGGATCTATCACTGCTACACAAGGGCATATTCCAGAAACTATATTGAGAAAGTATATGACTGACTGGGGCTTGAATGCAGGAACAGACTTTAATACACAAGATGTTGAGGTCGGTGAAATCTTGGGTGATTTGCCTGTAGACAATAAAATTAAGAAGAGAAAGTATGATTTTATTGTTCCTTTCCAGTCAAGAAGATTGGGCGCAAAAGTCTTTATACAGAGCCAATTTTATGCTGGCGATTCCGGAAGTGTATCGCACAAAGTTGTAGATCAAACCGACAGCACCAGAGAAGTAACGTTGCAAAAATATCCGGACGCTGTATTTGTAGAGTATCTGGATGGTGCTGGCTATTTTTCCTCGCTGAATGGGGATTTGCGTAAAATGTTGGCGAAACCGACAACAAAGGATTTTATTCAAATTCGTACAGCACCACTCAAGTTGCGCAGGGCATTACAAGGGATTTTGTTCCTCACACCGCTTGAGATTGAACACGCTGTGATCAGAACATCTGGAAAAGAGAATGAGATTTATCAGCTTTTAAGAGATGAAGGATACACTGATGAAGAAATCAGTCGAGCATTCTCACTTTCCGTAAGCGAGGGGAATATTGTAGCCTATGGTGAACACAAGTATGCAATTAGTCCCAGTCGTATAGAAATTGTTCGCAAATATTGCTTGTTGGATGTTATTGCAAATTATGGAGCGCCTATTTCAATAGGGAATGAATCCGGATGTTTATTGGTTGCAGGGTTTGAAACCTCTTGGGGCTTACCGCAAAACGAGGCAATCAGAATAGCGCAGGAAGTTTTCCCAGGATTAGGTGAACTTTGGTCTAATGTCCAAGATGCTTTTGATGACGTTCAGTGGCTGATTAGCAGAGGGTTTGTCATTACAAAATAAAAGGAGATCATTCATGACAATATCAGAAAAAATCAAACACGCACTTGAGGTTGATGGGGTTGCCATTCTCCCTCCAATGGATGTGTTTGAATCTATTGCAATATTAAAAGAAGCAAATATCTACGTTAACTGTGCTATGCTTGACCCTTGGTACAACAAAGGGTTTGGTGGCGAGTTGCCTACAAGCGAATATGATGACTTTATCACAAGATTACTAAACCAAACTGGTGAAATAAGCGATTTGATGTATTTATGGGGTTTCCCTGAAATTATTGGTCCGTATGTTAGATATGCACCAAGCGGATTTTATATGGCTGCATGGTTGACATGGTATTACAAAAATTGCCCATCAGTTATCAGAGGATGGAGATCGAGTCAAAATGCTTGCTTGCAGTTCATGCGTAAGGGACATAAATTACATCCTGAACATTTCTTGAGCGATGAGCAGAAAGAAAAATTTGAATCTGGAAAAATGCGTTTCGTACCTGGGCCGCCGAGCGTAATCGAAGCTCCTCTAATTATTGGGTTTGTTGGCAAAAAGGAAAGAACCGGCCATCCTTCTCAAAAGCCCGAAATTGTATTTGACAAACTTCTTTTGATGGCCAACCAAAAAGGAGATATTGTATTTGATCCCATGGCAGGCTCAGGAACAACTGCTGCTTGCGCCAAGAAGCATGGAATGAAAAGCATTGTCTGTGATATGAACGAGGATTATATTCAGATGATCGAAAAAAGAATGGGTGTTAGCAGAATTGAGCTTTGATTTGAAGTTTGCTCTCCATTCAAGTGAAAGTACACATGATATTTGCAGCAGTTAAGAAAATCGCAAGGAGAAAGAATTATGGACAATACAAACTTTTTGAAAATAGTATATTTTGACGAAGCGTTTGTTGCAGATTTCATGCAGATCATTGCAGGTGGCGAACTCAAGAAGACGACAGAGTTTATCACTGAAGTCAACTCTGGAATTGAGGGAACTGCGGGCATAGAGGGCGGCGTAGGAACCGAAAAGAATGCTTTATCCAAGATATTCACTTTTCTAAGTGGTGCGACAATCAATGCAGAAGCGAGTGTAAATACAAATCTTTCAAGAAAGTCTGATAGGATCGCTAAAAACATTCTTGAAAACACTCTGCTTGCAGATTTTATTGCCATACTCGATGCAGACCAGCGCAGACCAAAGAATAAGCGTTGTGGCGGAATTAAAGTATTCCCTAAAGTGATTGTCAGACCGGAAGTAAATTCTTTTTCATATATTATGCTGATAGCTCCTTTTCTAAGTATGATCGATGGTGAGCTACCGTTCAAAACCAGTGATGGCGATGCGATGAAAATTGACATAACCAAAATAGAGGAAGCCATTGAAAAAGGGCGTGGCTATTATGAATTTGTGGCTACCGTTGATGGTAAGGATGTCATTTTGAGATTTAATCGTAGCGCTTTCAGAAACAGCTATACAATGTCTGATTTGCCTAAGATGCGACTTACATACTATGCGATTCATGTGGGACAAATTGAGAAGTCTGATTTGCAAGTACAAAAGGAGTTTGAGTTTGGAACCACAAAAGCATCTAAACGTGTAGACTATGCTTCTGCATCTGAAGGCGGTTCTGTAGCTACCGAAATTGATGTATACGATGTTGTGTTAGCTGGGGTCTTGGAGGGCTAATGGATAGAATAGAGATATATTGGGGAGCGGACAAAGATTTTGAAGAAGCAACCGAAAAACTGGAAGATGTGCACTTCTTAGTGGACGTTGTCAATCATATCAATAAAACTGACCTAAAGATCGAAGGTGTAGGCGGGCAAAAAGATCCTCCTATGGAAGTAGAGAATCTTCTGGTTCACACGGACGATTATGGCGGCGTGAGAGAGTGGGCGCTTCTTGGCTTTTCTAACAATGTTCTGCGCAACCTAAAAGTCAATGTTAAAAATCTATGGCTTTGCAACCCTCCGATAAAAATTTATGAGGATATTGTAAAGAACTACGATAAAGACATAATCACAGAGCATAGGACTCTATATCCTGGAATCAGCGTAGAGGACATGCGCAAGATGTCTGAAGGGTTTAACGAGGCTGTAATAGGACAACCCCATGTAATGAAGCAATCTTTGGCTTCAATTTATGCTTTGCGAAATAGCGAACGTAAAAGGCCAGTTACGCTTCTGTTTTTGGGTGATTCTGGTATCGGGAAAACGGAGACAGCAAAATATATTAGTTCCTGTTTAGGCACGGATATGGTTAGGATCCAGTTTTCGATGCAGCAGACTAACAGTGCTTATCAGTACATTTTTGGTGCCGACCATGGTGAGGATAGCTTGGCTCGTGAATTGATTAGACGCAATTCTAATGTTATTCTGCTGGACGAATTTGATAAGGTATCTCCTTCGTTCTACAATGCGTTTTACCAAATGTTCGATGAAGGTACGTTTGTCGATGCAAACTATTCTGTGGATGTTTCCAAGTGCATTATTATTTGCACTACGAATTACAGGACTGAAGAAGAAGCGGAAAAATATCTGGGGACGCCAATCTATTCGAGATTTTCTAAAGTTGTTATTTTTAATCCGATTAGCGTAGATGATAAATTGAAAATTGCGAGAAAATGTTATGCAGGGTTAATGGCACAGGTAGATGCTGAGGATAAAGCACTTATCGAAAACAATTCAGTGTTATCGTTGTTTGAAAGGGTTATTAAAGAAGGTGCCTATCCCAATATGCGTATGTTAAGGAACGACATAGAAGATGCAATAAACTTTGAAATCTTGAAGGCAAGAGGAATTATTCAATAACAATCAGCTGAGCAGTGAGTAACTGCTCAGCTGATACTGTGATTACAAAACAACTCCTATCCAACTTATTGAAACCAATTTTCCATTTTTCTGTTCTTATATAATTTACATTTGCAACATTGACAGGAAGTAGTCCATTCTTGTATAATAATGCCGTCGAAAATATATCCACCCATACATAACAACTGAATATAAATGTTCGACCATATTGAGACATAATTAGTCGGTTCATCCGACACGGTATCGGTACACCGGAAGTGCCGAACTGCTCCACTAAGCCTTTGGTTCTGTTGGCAGGAGCTGTACGAAGCAGAACCCGACTTTGATTTTTCAGAGCCGATTACATAGAACATCACTTTGAAGCGAGAGCGATGCTCCCGCCGATTTCTGATGTTTTGTGTAATCGGCTCTTTTTGTTTTGTCATTTTTCCAAAACACGATTCAGCGCCAAATGCGTGAACTTGAAAAATCAGTGAAAACGAAAAGGCCGGGTAGCGTAGAGCAAGATTCTACCATGGGTCCAAATTTCGCCTATCGCTCATTTTGCCCTTCATGGAATCTTGTTGGGGAGTGCCTTCCCCAAACCCTGCATCTGTTCTGCTTTGGCAGAAGCAACGGCATCCGCCGATCACCATTTTCACAAATGAAGGAGGAACCGAATGACCAAAACTTACAACACACCGAAACGTACACACATCGTAAAAACCCGTCTGGACGATGAAGAACACGCCGACCTTCTCCGTCGCTTGGAGATTTACGACATGAATCAATCGGAGTTTATCCGTGAAGCGATTTCTGGCGCAACCATCAAACCGACCATCTTGGCAACTCTGGTCAGCGACGATCTGCTCGCAGCCATTGGTAAACTGACCGCTGAATACGGCAGGATC
>ERZ827492.1639-NODE-1639-length-17597-cov-30.172272_pt1 | contig 17597 bp, 9 predicted proteins | sample MGYA00519704_ERZ827492 | MGnify/ENA primary metagenome ERZ827492 (study PRJEB31778, sample SAMEA3449325) | human gut metagenome | biome: human gut; feature: human-associated habitat; material: faeces | place: United Kingdom | collected 2010/2012 ...
CGGATTAGGAATCCGCCCAGGCGCTTGAAATCAGTTGTAAGAGCAGGAGCAGTATGGAGTTGCCCGTAATTATGGAATAGAAAAATCGTGGATAATTAATTCCTGAAAAACACGATGCAATTCTTTTACGCCATCTTGATTGTAAATGAATTGGTTCCAAATCAATTCCAAAACTGTTTCCGTCCCCGCGGAAACCGAGCCGGGGAAAGGGAAAAAAGGAGGAGGGCAGGAGATGCGATGACCGGCAATCCGTGAAGCGGCGCAAACAGTGGATAATCCATTGACCGTCCCGCTCCGGACTCATCAATCCCTTCTGCCGGAAGCGGGAAGACCGCGGATGCCCGGCCTGCCAGGAACTGGGAAGGCGGCGCGCCTGTTTTCCGCTCCGCCGGAGAGCAAATTCCCCGGCAAGCTTGTACTTGCCGGGGAATGAAAAAAACAGTCAAGGAAACTCCCGATTTTAAGGGAGGAGCGTTTTTTATCGCTTGGACGGGCCATCCATGATAGCCTTGTGGCTCATGTTCCAGCCGCCGCCCAGGGCCGTGTACAGGGAAACCAGCGTGCTGGCGTGCTGATAGTAGTACTGGGAAAGCTGAATCTGCGCAGGGTACAGGTTCTGCTGGGCGTACAGCACTTCAATGTAGTTGGAAAGGCCCGTGCGGTAACGCTCAAAGGAGAGCTTCACCGCTGTTTGGTAGGCTTCCACGGCCTCTGACTGGATGGAGGTGATATTGCGCAGCTTGGCCCGCTGGATGAGCGTGCTGGAGACTTCCGCCAGGGCGTTCAGCACCGTCTGTTCATAGTCGTTGCTGGCTGCCAGGAATTCGGCCTTGGCAGCCTTTTCGGAAGCCGTCAGCTTGCCCGCCTGGAAGAGGGGGCCGGTCAGGTTGGTTCCAAAGCCCCAGCCGCCGCGGCGGCCCTGCACGTGACGCAGGTCCGCGGAGGCCAGGCCGCCGGCCGCCGTCAGGGAGATGGTCGGGAAATAGTTGGCAATGGCTACGCCCACTTCCGCGTTGGCCGCGCGCAACTGGTATTCGCTCTGGCGGACGTCGGGCCTTCTGGAAAGGATGTAGGCCGGAATGCCGGCGGGAACCTTCACGTTGTAGGCGATGTCACGGGTGCTGCCGGAACGGCGGATGCGGCCGGGAGCGCGGCCGGCCAGGACGGAGACCGCGTTTTCCAGATTGGCGATCTGCACCTGGATGGCGGGAATCTGTGCCTGGGAGGAAGCCAGGGCGGCCTTGGCGGAGGCTACCTGGAGCCTGTCGCCCACCTGGCCTTCAAGCTGTTCGTCGAACAGGCGAAGGCTTTCGGAATAGGATTCCACGGATTTCTGCACAATGGCAAGCTGTTCGTCCAGCTGGAGGAGCTGGAGGTAGGAGTCAGCCACCTGGCGGAGCAGGGAGAGCATGAGCGCGCGCTGGCCTTCTTCGGAAGCGAGGTAGTCTGCGCGGGCCGCTTCCGTCATCCGGCGCGTCTTGCCCCAGATGTCCAGCTCCCAGGAGATGCCGGCGTCAATGGATCCGGGCGTCAAGGTATTGCCAACGGCGGAGGTTTGGACCACGTTGCCGCTGGTGTAGTTGGAGCCCTTGCTGAGGGAGCCGGAATAATCCGCCCACGGGAAGAGCGGGGCTTCCGTGATGGTGATGTACTGGCGGGCCTTTTCCACGCGCGCCATGGTGGCCTTCAGGTCACGGTTGTTTTGGTAGGTATCCGTCAGGAGGTCCTGGAGATCCTTGTTCTTGAAAACTTTCCACCAGGGCAGGTCCGCAATGGACTCCGTGGCCGCGGAGGCTCCTCTGAACGCCGTGGGCATGGGCATGTCCACCGGCTTGAAGTCGGGACCCATCATGCAGGAGGAAGCCGTGATGGCCGTGCCCAGCAGGATGGCGCGTGTGATGTATTGGTTCGGTCGCATAATGGCGTTTTGTCTGTTTTTAAATGGTTTCAAGGGCGGTTTTTACCCTTTCAGTGATTCATGGGCTTCATGGAAGAGGTGCTTCCGGGCGATGATTTCATCCGGATCCTCCGTTTCCACCGTCTTCCGGGCGATGCGGACGCGGAAAAGCTTCATGATGAAGTAGAAGGAGCACGGGATCAGGAAGACGCCCACTACCGTCGCCATCGTCATCCCGGCAATCACCACAATACCGATGATGTTGCGGGAGTAGGCGCCGGAACCGGAGGCCAGGGCCAGCGGAACGCACCCCAGGATGAAGGCGAAGGAGGTCATCAGGATGGGGCGCAGACGGATTCTGGCCGCGGAGAGCGTGGCTTCCATCAGCGTCTTGCCGCGTTCCATTTCAATGACGGCGAATTCCACGATCAGGATGGCGTTCTTGGCCGCCAGGCCGATGAGCATCACCAGGCCGATCTGCGCGTACAGGTTCAGTTCATACCCGAACCAGTACAGGCCCAGGAAAGCGCCCAGGGCCGCGATGGGCACCGTCATGAAGATGCTGAGCGGCAGGGACCACCGTTCATACAGGGCCGCCAGGATCAGGAAGACGAAGACGGAGGAGAGCAGGAAGATCTGCACGATGCCGATGCCGTTCTGGATCTTTTGTTCCTGGTAGCTCATGTCCGCGTAGCTGTAGCCCATGTCCGTGGGCATGCTGGCCTCAAAGGTCTGTTCCAGCGCCTCCATGGCCTGGGAGTTGGAGTAGCCCTGGGCCGGGGTGACCATGAGCTTGGAGGAGTTGTACAGGTTCTGGCGCAGCAGGAATTCCGGTCCCTTGATGTCCGTAATCTTCACCAGGGTAGAGAGGGGGACGGAACTGCCCGAGTCATTCTTCACATAGAAGTTCTTGAGCATGTCCGTTCCGGTGCGGTCGCTGCCCTGCGCCTGGATGTACACCTGCCATTGCTGGCCGTACAGGGTGATGTAGTTGATGAACAGGGAGCCCATGTAGGCCTGGAGCAGGCTGTTGGCCTCACTGATGCTGACGCCCAGCGTTGCGCATTTTTCTTCATCCAGCCGCACGTCCTTCTGTTCCACGGCAAAGGACATCACGCTGCGCACGCCGCCGTTCTTCTGCGGGTCGAATATCGGGAGCTTGCTTGCTTCCTTGACAAAGATGTCCGTTTGTTCCGCCAGGTATTCCGTGCCCTTGCCGTCGCGGTCTTCCAGCATGAAGGTGACGCCGTTGGCGGAGCCCACCCCTGCAATGGCCGGGGGCTGGAAGCACATGGGGATGCCTTCCGGAACCTTGGTGCTCAGCAGGGCGTTGAGCTGGGCGGTGACCGCCTTGGCGCTCTGGTCCGGATTGGGGCGTTCCTCCCACGGCTTCAGCATGACGAAGAAGAAGGCGTTGTTCGTGCTCTGCACCCCGGTCAGCAGGCTGAAGCCGGAAATGGCGATCACGTCCTTCACGTTCGGGTTCTGGCGGATGAGGTCTGAAACCTTGTCCGCGGCGGCCGTCGTCAACTGGAGGGAGCGGGCTTCCGGCATGATCAGGGCGGAGAACAGGTAACCCTGGTCTTCGTCCGGCAGGAAGCCGTTGGGAATCTGCTTGGCTACGGGGAAGATGGCGTAGGCGATCAGGGCCAGCAGCGGAATGGAGATGATGAGCTTGCGGGTCAGGAAGTGGCACACCTTGGTGTAGCCGCTGGCCGTAGCGTCATAACCGCGGTTGAAAATGCGGTAGAAGAATTTCAGCGGGCCGCCCTTGTTCGGGTCCTTGGGCTTGAGCAGGATGGCGGAGAGGGCCGGGGACAGCGTTAGCGCGTTGAACGCGGAAATCAGCATGGAAATGGCGATGGTCACGGCAAACTGCTGGAACAGCGTGCCCGTAATGCCCGGCAGCAGCAGGGAGGGAAGGAACACCGCCGCCAGCACCAGGGCGATGGCGATGACGGGGCCGGACACTTCCTCCATGGCGGCGAAGGCCGCCTGGCGCGGAGTCAGCCCGCGTTCCATGTGGGATTCAACGGCTTCCACCACCACGATGGCGTCATCCACCACCAGGCCGATGGCCAGCACCATGCCCATCAAACAGATGGTATTCAGGGTGAAGCCCAGGAGCGGGAACAGCGCGAAGGTGGCGATGATGGAGACCGGCACGGCAATGGCCGGAATCAGCGTGGCACGCCAGCCCTGGAGGAAGACGAACACCACCAGCACCACCAGCAGGAGGGCTTCCACCAGCGTGTGCTCAATTTCCTCAATGGAGGCGCGCACGGCCAGCGTGGTGTCCAGCGTCACGTTGTACTCCATTCCGGCGGGGAAGCTGCGGGCGCGGTCTTCAAAAAGCTTCACCAGGGCGTCCACCGTATTGATGGCGTTGGAGCCGGGGGCGGCATACACGGCGATGGCGCCGGAATCCCTGCCGTTGTATTTACTGGATACGTTGTAGGTCTGGGAACCCAGTTCCACCTTGGCGATGTCTTTCAGGTAAAGGAGCTTGTTCCCGTCCGCACGGATGATGATGTTGCCGAATTCCTCCGCAGTCTGGAGGCGGCCCTTGGTCTGGATGCTGTACGTGAATTCCGTTCCGGGAGGGGCCGGTTCCGCGCCGATCTGGCCGCCGGGAATCACGGTATTCTGCGCCCGGATGGCGGACTGGACTTCTCCCACGGAGATGTTCTGGGCGGCCATCTTGGTGGTGTCCAGCCAGATGCGCATGGCGTAGCGTCCTGCGCCGAACACCTGCACGTCGCCCACGCCGGGAACGCGCTTCACGGGGTCCACCAGGCTCACGTACGCATAGTTGCTCAGGAAGATGGCGTTCAGGCTGTCGTCCGGGGAATACAGGTTGATCACGGCCAGCGGGCTGCCCGTGGACTGGGTGATGGTGATGCCCATCTGGGAGACTTCCGCGGGAATCTGCGCGGTGGCCTGCCCGTAGCGCATGTAGGCCAGCGTCTGGTCCATGTTGGGGTCCGTGCCCACTTCAAAGACGATGCTCAGGGAGCAGATGCCGTTGTTGGCGTTGGTGGAAGTCATGTAGTCCATCCCCACGACGCCGGAAATGGACTGCTCAATGGGGGAGGCCACGGAGTTGGCCACCGTCTCCGCATTGGCGCCCGGATAGGTCGCCTGCATCTTGATGGTGGGAGGGACGATGTTCGGGTACTGCTCAATGGGGAGCCCCATCAGGGACAGGCCGCCGAGCAGGATCATCACGATCGAGATGACGATGGCGATGGTCGGGTGTTTGATGAAGAAGCTGGACATGGTATTAAATCATGAGAGTGCGCGGGAAAGGCGGGGAGGGGAGAGGGGCTTCCCAGGAGAGGGGGGATTATTTGGCGGCGGGCTGGGCTTCATCGTGCTTCATGCCTTCGGGCGTCTTGGCCTTTTCAAAGGACTGCGCTCCTACGGAAGGCATGACGGGCTGGGAAACGACAGGCTTGTAGGGCAGGGGCTTCACAGGGGACTGTCCCTGGAGCTTGGCCGCCTGCATGATTCCTTCCACTACGATGGGGCTGTCCTTCGTGAAGGAGGAGTGCGGCATGGGAACGATGTTGATCACCTGCATGCCGTCCACCACGGGCCCGAGGTTCACCACCTGCATGTGGGGAACGTTCTTGTCATCCAGATAAATGATGAATTTGGCGCTCTGGGCGGAGAGGATGGCGCGCGGGGGAACCAGCGTGGCGTTTTCCAAAGTCTTCACCGTGGCGCGGACGCGGACGAACATGCCGGGCCGCAACGTCAGGTTCGGATTGGGAATATGGCCCACGATGTTGATCGTGCCGGTCTGGGCGTCCACGTTTCTGTCAATGGCTACGGGCTCGCCCTGCATGGGGAATTCCGTGCCGTTGGCCAGAATGACGTCAAACTTGAGGTGCTTCTCCTTGGTCAGGTTGCTGTCCATGGAGTTCAGGAAGTCCTGTTCACTCACGGAGAAGTCCACGCGGATGGGGTCAATGGCGGAAATGGTGGTCAGCGGATTGGGGCTGGAGGGTGTCAGCAGGTTGCCGATGGAAGGAGTTGCCAGGCCCGCCAGACCGGAAATGGGGGCCGTGATGGTGGTGAATTTAAGATTGATTTTCGCTTCGTCCACCTGGGCCTTTGCCGTGGCGATGGCGGCCTCCGTTTCCTGGACCTGCTGCAGGGCGTCATCCAGCTGCTTGCGGCTGACGGAGCCGGTCTTTACCAACGGCGTGTAGCGTTCCACGTCCAGCTTGTACTTCTTCAGCGTGGCTTCATACTGTTCCAGGCGCCCCTGGGCCTGGTCCAGCGTTGCCTGGAACGGGCGGGGATCAATCTGGAAAAGCACCTGGCCTTTCTTCACATAGGCGCCGTCCTTGTAATCCTTGGAAAGAAGGTATCCCGTCACCTGGGAGCGGATTTCAGCATCTTCCGTACCGCGCAGGGTGCCCACCCACTCCTGCCTGATGGGAACGTCCCTGGTTACCAGCTTGGTCACCTGCACTTCGGGAACGAGCGCCGGCATCTGGCCTGCTGAATCCTTTTTCCCTTCACAGGAAGTTAAAATCATCACCGGAGAGCACAGGAGCAGAGTTGTGGCGGCAATCGTCAAAGGCTTGTTGTACATAAATGGATGCGGTTGGTTGCAAGCTGGTGCCGGAAGATGCGGCAGAGCAAGCAAATTTTGCTTCTTTTTCTCATAAAGTCAACGCAAAGATGTGTTCTGATTCTTGTGAAATATCCGTAACCTTTGCATATTGAAGGGATAATTTAATTAAACAAATGTATAATATGTTGACTCCTCCATGCTCCTCTGCGGAGGCGGAACGGCGATCCTCTCCGCGCCTTCGTTCAGGAGGCCAGCCGCCTCTTGCGGAGCATGGCGTCCATGCGTGGTTTTCTGCCCATGAAATCCATGAACTGCTGCATGGGCGGGACCGTATATCCCTTTTCCAGAATGGCCTTACGGAATTTCCGGGCGGTTTCCCTGTCCGGTCCTCCGGCCCGTTCAAAAGCTTCGAAAATGTCCTTGTCCAGAACTTCCGCCCAGCGGTAGGCGAAGTAAAAGGAGGCATAACCCGCCGGGGAGGAAAACAAATGGCGCGCCGTGCGCAGCTTGCCGGTTCGTTTGAAATCCTTGAAATAATCCATGTCTCCGGCTACGGCGGCGTCCACCTCGTCCAGGGGGCCGGCGGCGAAGCGTTCCGGGTCCGTGTGCACGGCCAGGTCCATTTTTGCGTACAGGAGCTGCCCGGCCAGGGCGAGGGCGGGCGTATTGCCGCGGGAAGCGTCCAGGGAGCGCAGCATTTCCTCCGGAATGGGGAGCCCCGTTTTTTCATGGCGCGCGAAGCTTTTCAGCACGTCCGGATGCCAGCACCAGTTTTCCATGAACTGGGAGGGAACCTCCACAAAATCCCGCGGCACGCTGGTCCCCGCCAGGGAGGGGATGGAAACCCGGGTGAACATCAGGTGCAGCAAATGGCCGAATTCATGGAACAGAATCCTGGTCTCCTGATGTGAAAGAAGCACCGCAGCTCCTTCTGCGGAGGGATGAAGGTTCAGGCAGACCATGCCCAGGCGGGGCTTGCCCGGGTTTTCCCGCGTGGCCGGGCTCCCCGTGTCCAGCGCGTTCATCCATGCTCCGGCCCTTTTGCTTTTGCGGGAAAAGAGGTCCAGGTAAAAGGATCCCAGGCGGTTGCCCCTGACGTCCTCAATGGTGAAAAAGCGCACGTCCGGATGCCAGGTCCCCACGGCTCCTGCGCCTTCCCCTGCCGGGACCTCCGCCACGCGGATGCCGTATAACCGCTCCGCCAGGGAAAACAGGCCGTCCAGCACGCGGGGAAGGGGGAAGTAACGGCGCAGTTCCTCCTGGTCCAGCCGGAACTGTTCCTTTGCCTGGAGGCTGGCGTAATACGCCACGTCCCAGGGATTCAGACGGGCATTTTCCTGTCTCGTGAGACGGGCCTTGAGTCGGCGCAGCGCTTCCATTTCACGGAAAAAGGGGGCTTTTACCTTGTCCAGCAGCTCATTCACGAACTTCATGGCGTTTTCCCCGTTTCCCGCCATGCTCTCCCGCAGGGCGTAATCCGGATACGTTCCATACCCGCACAAATGCGCCTTTTCACGGCGCAGGGAAAGAATCTCCCGGATGACAGGTTCCGTATCGCATGCTCCCGTGGCGACGGTCTGGAGATGTTCCCATAAATCCTTCCGGCATTCTTCGCGGTGCGCCTTCTCCATCACCCGGGCGGAAGCCGCGGAATCCAGCGTAAACGTCCAGCCCGGGCCGGAATGGCCTGGGCTGCGTGACTGGAACTCCTCCCGCGCCTGTTGAAGAGCGTTGTTGTCTATCCCTTCCAGAAAGGCGGCGTCCCGCACCGTCCAGGTCCAGGACTTCCGCGCGTCCATGTATAGATTGTTGAAACGCTGTGAGGCGAGAGTCAATTCCCTGTCAATTGCCTCAAGCCGCGCGCGCTTGTCCGGCGGCAGGTCCGCCCCGTTGTCCCGGAAGCTCTGCATGGTCAGCTCCATGTACCGTTTCTGTTCCGGGCCCGGATTAGTCTGCCGCAGGCGTTCCTCAGCGGTTTTCAGGACGTTCCACAGGGCCTGGTCCTTCGTGACGGAGGAAAGGAAGGCGGACACGCGGGGCGCAACCGAATCCATGGCCTTGCGCAGTTCCGCGCTGTCGCACAGGCTTTTCAGGACATAGGCCTTGCGCATGCCTTCCATGAGGAGGTCATTGCTGCATTCCAGGGCGCCGAACGTGTTTTCATACGTCATTTCCTCCGGTTGGAGACGGCTGATCTCTTCCACGGCGGACTGGGTGAGGCGCATCGCTTCCCGGATGTCCGGTTCCAGCCTGTCCGGGGTCAGGCGGTTCCAGCAAATGGGGCGGCTCTTGTCCAGAAAAGGGTGGGTGGAAGAATCCGCCGGAGAGGGAAGGGCCGCGGAAAGAAAAAGGAGAAGGAGATGGAAAAACTGCCTGGGTAACCGCATGGCGGCTATCCTACCGGAAGCCCTCTCCCCCTTCAAGCCTTGTGCTTTTCGTGTCTGCATCCGGGGAAAAACCGGGCCCCGGTCTTGAACGGAACCGCGTTTGCATGTATGAACAAAGGCGATGTCCACCAAAATCTTCCTCTATGATACCACGCTGCGCGATGGAGCGCAGAGTGAAGACGTCAACTTGAGTGCGACGGACAAGGTCCGCATCGCCCGGCAGCTGGATTATCTGGGCATGGACTACATTGAGGGCGGCTGGCCCGGCGCCAACCCGGTGGAGACGGAATTTTTCAAGGCCATGAAGGACGTGGAGCTCAGGAATGCGAAGCTGGCCGCCTTCGGCAGCACGCACCATCCGTCCAGTACGCCGGAGACGGACCCCACGCTGAACGCCCTGGTTTCCAGCGGCGCGCGGGTGGCCGCCATCTTCGGGAAATCCTGCCCCCGCCATGTGGAAGTGGCGCTGGGCATCTCCCGGGAACGCAATCTGGAAATCATCGGCAACTCCATCTCCTTCCTTAAAAAGAATATGGAAGAAGCTTTTTTTGACGCGGAACACTTTTTTGACGGCTTCAAGCGGGACCCGGAATACGCCCTGGCCGTGCTCCGCGCCGCCCATGAGCACGGCGCGGACTGCCTGGTCCTGTGCGATACCAACGGAGGCACCATGCCGGAGGAAATCAGTTCCATCATCCGGACGGTCAGGGAACGCCTTCCGCATGCCGCCCTGGGCATCCACGCCCACAATGACTGCGAGCTGGCCGTCGCCAACAGCCTGGCCGCCGTGAACAGCGGGGCCGTCCAGGTGCAGGGCACCGTGAACGGCATCGGGGAACGCTGCGGAAACGCCAACCTGTGTTCCGTCATTCCCAACCTTCAGTTGAAGATGGAGGGCTTTTCCTGCCTCAGTGACGCCTCCCTGACGCGCCTCAAATCCACCGCCGCCTTCGTTTCGGAAGTGTCCAACCTGGCCCCCTTCCGGCGGCAGCCCTTCGTGGGGAACGCCGCCTTCGCCCACAAGGGGGGCGTGCATGTGAGCGCCATCATGAAGGACTCCGCCCTGTACGAGCACATTGACCCCTCCCTGGTGGGGAACGCCCAGCGCGTGCTGATGACGGAGCAGGGAGGCAAAAGCAACATCCTTTCCCTGTCCCGTACCCTGGGCTTTGAACTGGAGAAAGGGGACCCGCTTCTGGACGTGCTCTCCGCCGCCGTGAAAAAAAACGCTGCGCTGGGGTATGACTACGTGGCCGCCCCGGCCAGCGCGGAACTGCTCTTCCTGCGGCACATGCCGGACAGCGCGCTGAAGCCGTACTTCAACATCCTGCGCACCGTGGTGCTTACCTCCCGCCATGAAATGGATCCGGACATGATGGTGGAAGCCTCCCTCAAGCTGGACGTCCACGGCAACGTGGAGCACACCGCCGCCGGCGGCTTCGGCCCCGTGCATGCGCTGGACCGCGCCCTGCGCCGCGCCCTGACGCGCTGGTACCCGGAACTGGAACAAATGCACCTGATTGACTACAAGGTGCGCGTGCTCTCCCCCACCCGGACGAACATTCCGGACGCGGCGGAGGAAAACGGCACCGGCTCCAATGTGCGCGTGCTCATTGAATCCTCGGACGGCGTCGCCACCTGGACCACGGTGGGCGTCTCCTACAACATCATTGAGGCCAGCCTGGAAGCCCTGGCGGACGCCGTCACGTATAAGCTCTACAAGACGGAGCAGGCCAGATGGCGCGCGGAATGCTGATGGATGGAGCGTTCTCCAGGGAGCTGAAAGCCGTTTTGATATTGGTGCTTGGATAAATTCTTTGAAAGATTTTCCGTATTAAGGAGGCTGTCTCTTTTCCATAAACGAGGTAAGAATTTCTCCCATGGAAAAGAGTGAAAAGGTTATTAGAAAGAAGTAATTACATTGTTTTCTACTGTTTCCGTTGTGGAAGATAATATGTTATTTCTAGACATATAGTTACATCTTCTTATCCAATAAATATTATAGAAAGAATCAAATGAAAGCGATGAACAGCCTCCTGCACTGGCGCGTTGAGGCACCCAACCGGCCGAATACTTCACCAACATCAGCCGAGGATGCAGGGAATTGAGGATTCATTCATCCAGTTCTATGAATGCCATTAAGAGTTGGAAAGACCTGCCCCCCATTCATAAGACATCCTCAAACAACATCCCTCTAAGCTAACCAAACCTTCTGGAGTGGATGCTCCATACTTGCAAAAGAATACTGTCATATTGAACAGCTCTTGAAACTAGATAGACATATATAAGGTTTACTAACCTGTCGTTCATTTTAAGGTTCTTTATCTGCTTAGATATATTCTTATTCGCCATAAAACTATTTTAACGTAGTTTTTTCATCAACATTTTAAATACGCCCTTTACAGCCAGGTAAATATAAAAAATCAATGTATGAATAAATCCCCATGAGCATCCATAGTCCAAAAGTAAAGGAATTCCTGCGATGTCATTAAGACTTTTATAAGTCGGCAGGGAAAATGCTATGCAGATGCTCACACCTCCTACCAGAGGAATCCATGATGCATTAGTCTTTCTTAAGATATATCTTTTGATAAAAATAATCCAATTATAAATGATAACTAAAGTCCCTATGAGAATTAGAAACCAAAATAATGATTGATATATTATATTGTAAATCATAGTTAACATTATTTTTTTGGAGGGGTGTAAATTCTTTGTTTAGCAGGAAGAAGCCGTTTGAAGAATCCATCAAGTCCTTTACCAGTAGGACACGAAAGAGAACTTTTAGGAACCACATAGCTTCTTACGTTCCATACAGGTGCAAATAGATTTTTCAAACCTGGCTGCCATTTTCCGGACCACATATAATTCCATACGGTTGGAGTGCCTTCCATTACCCATGAATTTGGGGTTAGATCCGATCCCCATCGTGAGACTGTTGTCACTTCAATCTCAGTAGATTCAACTAATACTTTTGGGCAACATTTTGTCGCTGGCGTAGTAAAAGCCTTAGCTCCTAAAGCTACTTCTGCGCCAGCAGCAATGCTATTTGCCGCTTCCGTTGGAACTCCTACAGATTCAGCGCCTTGAACTATGGCTTTATAAGTCATTGTCGAATCAAATTCGCCGGTAATAATCACACGAATACCTGTACTTGCCACATCACTCCCATGGACAAACAGAACTACTCCTCCAGCTGTTGTTACAGGTTCGGGGGTAAAAATGCCAATTGCTCCTGCAGTTGCTTCAAATCCTCCTCCAACTACTTGTAATACCCCTGTTGCTCTATTGACAACCTTGTATTCTCTGTCTATTTTTTTAATTTTTTCAAAAGTCAGTGTTGCTGTACGCTTAGTTCCCTGCCATACTAAATTGGCATTGTGTTTGGTCCCATCTATCCACCACTGTAAATCACGACCAAGATAATCTTGGTTTTTAATTCCATTATTTTTAACAAAAACAAACAAATTTGCACCTGCTTCTTCTGTAAGTGGATCACGGCTAATCCATCTTCCATCGAGTGGGTTGAGATGGCGGTAATTATAATAAATTAGACCCATTTCTTCGTCCATATACTCACAGGAGAAACGGAATTTATTATTTTGAGCTATTTTCCCATGAGCTGTCAGAGTGTCTCCAAAGGGTGCGTACTCATAGCGGCCTCTTCTCTCTGCATCATCTCCAAAGATAGAAGTGACATTCTTGAGCACATCATGCATGAAGTAGAGATGCTCGTCTTGTTTTGCTGCATTCTTCCATTGTGTCATCAATATGCGCGTGGCTGTTGGTTCGGTGGGATCCCACAGATAGCTCTTTTCCAACATGGGCTGGGAGTGCATTAAATCCAGGTGGGCTATTTGCAGGTAGTCACGGTATAGGTAATAAAGGTGGCTGACGGTACTTCCGTTGATAGTCACTTTTTTGTTGAAACGACGTCCCATATAGTCATAACCGCAGGCAATAATGGTACGTCCATCTTTACTGGTAAACCGGACAGGACGATCATGGGCGTCGTAAGAAACATTCCAGATTCCCGTTGAAGTTTTGATCGTGATCTGATTGCCGTCGGCATCATAGACGGGGTCAAAAAATTGTTGTTCCGGAGTGGAGGAGGAAGAGTTGAGAGGGGAGTTAATGATGTTTGTGTATTGATTAAGAGGATTGACTCTGTAGGAGATTTCTTTTTGCAGTTCACGGGCAGTTTTACGGTTGCCGATGTTGTCGTAGGAGTATATAAAGCTTCCTCCTCTGCTGGTACGGTCTTTGACCAGCTCGCTGCGGTCATTGTAGGTAAAATCTCGGATTGTTGCCAGTAAGTCTTTATCCCAAGAGTCCTGTCGTTGGGTAGGGCGCATCAGACCATCATAGTTGTACTCATGGAAGGCCGCTAATTCACCATCCGCTCCCTTCTTGTAACCGATGGTGGTCACGAGATTTAGTTCGGGATGATAGGTGTTTTGGCGGACCATGCCGTTGGGGTAAGTAAGATGGTTAAGAAAGCCGCTGGTTGGATCATACTGCCACGTGAAAGGAGACTCCAGGCCTTCCAGATTCATCCCGATGATGGCACCTTTGGAGTCATAGTCAAGATGGGAGTACTGGATGGTTTGGGTTCCGAGCATCAGGCGATAGCCTTCCGAACGTCCCATGGCATCGTATTCTTCCTGGAGGCAGCTCTCTACTGTCCCAAAGGAAGTCTCTTGGGTCATGCGGCCGTAATTGTTATAAGAAAGTTCCTTTAATCCAGAGGCATCCCGGATGGAGGTTATTTGTCCCAGGTGGTTATAAGTAAACTCCCATCCAGCAGTAGCATCATTATGATAGACGGAGACGAGTTCCCCGGTGAGAGGAGCATAGGCGTAGGTGGTAACGACACCTCTCGCCTTGGTCAGCGTCTCTAGACGGTTGAGGCCGTCGTAGGTTTTGGAGATACAGGACCCGTCGGCATAGGTCTTGTTCAATTCCAACCCCGTAGCTTCGTCATAGAGCCAGGTGGTGGTATCCCCGTCGGTACGGCCGGAAGGATCGGTGGTAATGTCGCCTTCGTCTGCTCGGAAGGTAGTCAACGTTACCATATGATCGGCTTCGTCGTAAGTGAAACAGGCCGGCTGGATGGCAGTGCCGTACGCGGCAGTTTTTCTGCCGCGTACGTCGTAGGAATAACAGGCAGTACCTCCCCGGGCATCGGTGATGCGGGCCACAGCATCGCAGCAAGGCTGGTATCTGGTGGCCGTCAGATTGCCGGCTGCGTCCGTACTCTTGACGGGACGTCCGGCAAGGTCGGTTTCAATCGTCGTGATATTGCCTCTGGAGTCAGTCTGTTTTAGAATCATGCCCGCGGAAGTGTAGGACCGGTTCTGTGAAGAATGGATGCCTGCGTGGCTGGTTTGACTAACAGTGAATCCGTCAATGATGCGAGTTTCGGCTACTACACTGGAAGTGGGTATGCTGCTAAATTGTGTGCGTTGGGTAGCAGCAGTGTATTCCGTCCAGTGGATGCTCCGTTGTCCGTAGATATCCGTCGCGATCGTTTTCTCTTCCAAAATGGGACTTAGCTGCGAAACCATATTTTCTATGTGTTGAATAAGGGGTAGTCCTTGTTCATTGTGATTAGTAGATGTCTCTATTTGATAAATACCGTCTTCGCCAGCTCGATAGTATGTGATACTTTTCGAGATTTGATTTTTAGTAGGATCATCTGGATAAAGCTCGTCTAGAAGAGTGGCCTGCTTCAAAGGGATTCCAAGCTCACTGTAAGTAATGACGGTGGGCGCCATATTATCTATTTGGATACGTGTAAGCTGTCTTTTGTCATTATAAGTATTCTTAGTAGCGATGAATTTCCCAAGACTATTTGGTTGTTCTTTCCGTATAGGTTGGTTGAAACCATTACTTAAAGAGCGGGAGAGAATTACCCCTTTGGATAGGGTGGTGGTCAGGATACCTTCCCCGGTTAGTTCCAGTCGGGTCTCCGTTTCGCGCTGGCCGGTTCCTCCTTGCCAGAGAATAGTGCCATCGTAGTACTTTCTAGTAATCAAAGTGGCTCCGGAAGGAGTAATCACAGTAGTAGTAAGCCGATCCTCACTATAATGGGTCCGTGTCACACGTCCCAGTATGTCTGTAGAAGAAACGACCGTTCCAAGATCGTCATACTCTGTCCTTTCCACTGTAGTCATGGGCCCCACGTCGCGGCGCGTGGCAATCGTCCTTCCCGCCGCATCATAGCTGTAGGAAGTAATTGTTTCTGGAGTGGTCTCAGTAGCTGAGCGGATGGTTTCCACCAGCTGCTTGGCTGAGTTGTAGCCGTAGCTGGTTGTGATGCCGTCTTCGTCGGTTTCCCTCAACGGCCCGCAGCACATCCATTCCGTCGTGCTGCTTCTGCCGTTGCCTTTGGTGGCCTTGATCAAGTTGAGTTCTGCATCATATTCGTAGTCTTCCGATGAGACCAGAGACCATTCTTTCCCGGTATGAACATACTGCTCGTTTCTGGTGGCCGTACCGTTTTCAGCGATGTATTGCACATTTCTAGTACTTTGTCCCGGAATGATGCTTCCATTGGCCTGAATGGTAGTTGTTAATTTGTGGATGGCCCAGTAGTCCGTAGTGGCTTCATAACTGTAGACGGTCTGCACGCCAGCGATACCCTGAAGAAGTTTCTTTCTCCCCCGGGCATAGGGGTATTCGGCTTCTTCCCCATAAGTCTCCTCCACGCGCGTATGGACCTGGTCGGAGCCCAAAGCGGTTTCTCTCACCGTAGTGCGGTTGACTTGCGGTGTATCTTCATACGTGTAGGTGCGCTTAAGAAGCTCTGTTTCTTCCCCGTTTTCGGCAATGACCACTTCGGTTTCCGTGGCGGGTCTGAAGTCGTTAAAGCGCAGGTCGGCATATGTCGTGCGAGTTCCCTTTTCACCTCCTCCCGCCCAAGGAGTAGCTTCCAGCGTCACCCGCCCTTGCTCGTCATACTCATAGCGCGTATAACCGCCGTCGGGCTTGAGTTCCAGAGACACCCGGAACTGGTCGTTGTAGGTGTAAAGCGTTGTTTGTTGGCTGGGGGTATTGTAGCCTTCTGTCCGGCTCAAGGTCAGCCAGCCTCCCTCGGTATTCTTCTTGACCGTCCGGGTACAGGAAGAAGGAGTTTTTTCATTGATCCTGCGTTTATTCTCAATCATTTCCCACTTCCCGTCAGGCAGTAAGTTTCTTTCTATCGTATGTATGAGTCGCTCGTCACCCTCGCCTTGAATGATGGTTACATGGCTGCCCTCTACTCTCCGCTCCGTATGGAAGATAGGCATGCCTTGCCTCTGCTCGGCGATGTGCATCACGTTGACTCCATTTTCCACACTCGTCTGATACCTGACCGTTTTATAAGGAGTTCCAGTTTCAATAAAGCTACCGGATATCTTCTGTACCTGATCTGGAGTATACCATTGAAGGATAAGTCTGCCGTCTTCCGGCACGGCTTGAAGAAGACCCTCGTACTGGGACCAGATGCTTTGCACGGCTCCGGTGGCTGGATGGCGGTTGACCTGGAGTTTTTGAGCATAGTCCTCCGCCGTGGTTTCTACGCCGCAAGAAGAGATTAAAGAGACGACCTTTCCGGTGGCGGTCGAGAAACGCAGGATGCGTCCGTTGCTCTGGACCATGTCCAGATAGGTAGGTTCCCCCTCGGTACAGGGGGATTTGTCTTCGTTAAGCAGCCGGACTCTGTAATTAAGCTTGCGGGAATTTCCGGAAACGGGAGCCTCTGCACTGCCTTCAACCGCCTGGAAGGAGATGGAACTCCCAGTGGGACGCCTGACGCTTAACTGGCGTGTTTGAGAATTCCAGTCACAGGTCCACTCCAGGGGATGCTTGTAGCGAAGCCCAATAGAACCCTTAGATAGGGAGCGGAAGCTGAAGGAGGCAAAAAAGTTGGTGTTGCCGTCTCCCGAACCTTCCCCGTCCACCTCGAGCATGCCCTGGCAATCGTCGGCTTCATCAGGATTGCCGCCGAAGGGATGGCTACCGGCGGAATTTGCTCCTCCATTCTTGTCGCAACTGGTTTGATCAGTTTCTTCGTCACATTCACAGGAACAGGGGCATGGACATCCCTCCTCTTCCGGGGCACTGGAAGAGGAGGAAAGAGAACTGGAACTGCTGCTGGAAGAGGAACTGGAGCTAGAAGAACTCGATGAACTTGACGAGGAGCAGGAAGAACTGATTGACGAGGAAGAGCTGGAGCTACTTAAGGAACTTGAGGACGAAGAACTCGAACTGCTGGAGGACGACGAACTGGAAGAAGAACTGCTGGAACTGCTCGAGGAAGAGCTGGAAGACGGAGCGCTGCTGGAGGAATCCGGTTCCTGGGGCACCAAAGAACTGCTGTGGAAACTGGAAGACGACCAGCTGCTCGAGGAACTGGACGAGGAAGAACTCGAACTGCTGGAAGACGACGAACTGGAAGACGATGGAGTGCTGCTGGAAGAATCCGGAGGCTCGGGAGCCGAAGAACTCTGCCAGGAGCTGGAAGACGAACTGCTCGAGGAGGAAGAGCTCGAACTGCTGCTGGACTTGGGATCAAACTCAAACGAATCTCCTCCCCCTGCCGAACTGCTGGACGAATCTCCTTCTTCCACCTCCTGGTACAGGTTGACCAGGGTCAGGACGGTTTCTCCCTCCTTGCCGGCAGGCGTGTTTTCCGCCAGCAGGTAATAATCCAGGTCGGGCTCGCCTTCCTTGTCGCACA
>ERZ827492.1643-NODE-1643-length-17558-cov-4.556533_pt1 | contig 17558 bp, 27 predicted proteins | sample MGYA00519704_ERZ827492 | MGnify/ENA primary metagenome ERZ827492 (study PRJEB31778, sample SAMEA3449325) | human gut metagenome | biome: human gut; feature: human-associated habitat; material: faeces | place: United Kingdom | collected 2010/2012 ...
TAAAAACACGTATCCGTCGTGGAGATGCAGCTCCAATGGCAATTGTACAATTCGTGAAGTAGTAGTTACTACTTCACTTTTCTTTTAAGGAGAATTAAAATGAGTGATTTAGAACAATACGCAAAAGAACATCAAGTGCCTATTATGATGGATGGTGGGTTAAAGTTCTTGTTAGAAAAACTTCAAGAAAATCAATGCCTGTCATTTTTGGAGTTAGGAACTGCAATTGCGCGTACATCTATTGAAGTAGCTAAGTTAGATCCTAGAATGAAAGTTGTCACAATTGAAAGAAATCCTGACATGATCGTTCAGGCAAAAAAGAATATTGAGGAAAGTGGATTATCTGACCAAATCACATTGATTGAAGGGGACGCTCTTGAAGTAGATGTAGATGGTATGTTTGACTGTATTTTTATTGATGCAGCTAAAGCACAATATCGACGTTTTTTTGAGGAATACTGTATCCATTTGAATGAGAATGGTATAATTGTATCAGATAATATGAATTTTCATGGGCTTGTAGAACATCCAGAATTATCGCGTAATCGCAATACACGCCAATTAGTTCGCAAGATCCATGATTATCATACGTATTTGGCAGAACTTTCCGATTATGAAACAGCATTTTATGATTATGGAGACGGAGTTGCCATTACAAGGAGGAAATAATTATGAATCTTTTTAAATTTTTAGTAGGTGCTGCAACCATTACAGTTGGCGCATGTGCAGTTGCTGGCAAAGTACGTCGTGATAAACAAAGACAGGAAGAGTTAGATGAATTCTTATGCCCAGATATTGATGAACCTATTGAAAAAGAGATTCAACCAAGTGTAAGTCCATTAAAAAATATGGAATCGGATATTATGGGATTTAAAGAGGCTGAAGAAGAAATTCTTCCGGTCACACTTACATATAGTTTTGATTCTAAGGAGGCGGCTAAACAATTTCAAACAGAAATTGCTGAAAATGGATTAACTTCTTCGTATGATGATGAAGACAAACTTGTGGATGTAATTTATCATGAGGGTGTAAATGAAAGTGATTTAAAAATTTTGTCAGACACACTTGTAAATGCATGTACAAATACGAGTGCTGAATATAAAGGATTTCATTTTAATAAATAGTGGCTTGAGGGTGCTCAAGCCATTTTAATATGGTATAATAGTTCCGTTTATGGTGGAGGATATGTGATGGAAGCAATTGAAGTTTCACATTTAACTTTTTCCTATGATGGGAAAAATGATATATTAAAAGATGTTTCTTTTTCAATCCCAAAAGGAAGCTATACAACGATTATTGGACATAATGGTTCTGGTAAGAGTACAATGGCAAAACTAATCATTGGTTTGTTGGAAGCGAAAAAGGGAAAAATTCAAATTTTAGGTCAGGAACTAAATGAAGAAAGTGTATATGAATTGAGAAGTCATGTTGGAATAGTATTCCAAAATCCGGATAATCAATTTATTGGTTCTACAGTGGCAGATGATATTGCCTTTGGTTTAGAAAATCATTGTGTAGAACAAGAAAAGATGCAGGGGATTATTGAAGATGTCGCAAGTCGTGTTGGAATGACGGATTTTTTAAGTGCAGAGCCGACTAAATTATCTGGTGGACAAAAACAGCGTGTAGCGATTGCGGGTATCTTAGCGATTGAACCAGATATTATTATTTTTGATGAATCGACAAGTATGTTGGATCCTCAAGGTAAGGCAAGTATTAATGCGCAGATTCGCAAGTTGCATGAGGAAAAAAATATCACTATTTTATCAATTACACATGATATGGAAGAGGTTGCTCAATCTGAAAATGTCATAGTATTAGAAAATGGTGAGATTGCGATGCAGGGAACACCAATGGATATTTTTAAACAGGAAGATAAGCTAGCTAAAATGCAGTTGGATATTCCTTTTGCGTTAAAGATTTCTAAAGAATTAAAGAAGCGTGGAATTTTTAAAGAAAATGTATGTCGTTTAGATGAGGTGGTTGAAAAATTATGTCGATTGAAATAAAGAAGTTAGAACACACATATAATGAAAATACCCCTTTTTCGCATGCTGCATTAAAAGGTATTGATCTTTCAATTCCAGAAGGGAAAGTTACAGCTATTATTGGGCAGACGGGTTCTGGTAAATCAACTTTGGTTCAACATTTAAATGGTTTGTTGATTCCAACAGCGGGTACTTTGGATATTTGTGGCTTCCATATTCAGCCTTTGTTGAAAATCAAAGATGTGAAGCAATTGAGAAAAGAAGTTGGACTTGTATTCCAGTTTCCTGAATACCAATTGTTTGAAGAAACGATTGGTAAGGATATTGCGTTTGGGCCAAAAAACTTTGGAACAAGTGAAGAAGATGCTTCCCAACTAGTAAAGAAAGTCTTGCCTGTTGTAGGTTTGGATGAAAGTTATTTGGATCGTTCTCCTTTTGATTTGAGTGGAGGACAAAAACGTCGTGTTGCGATTGCCGGTATTTTAGTATTGAATCCCAAAGTTTTAGTTTTAGATGAGCCAACTGCAGGTCTTGATCCTCAAGGTGCTCAAGAAATGATGACTTTGTTTATGAACTTAAATAAAAAGGAAGGCAAAACTGTTCTTTTAGTAACTCACGATATGGAGCATGTCATGAATTATTGTGATCATGTAATTGTGTTAAGTCATGGTGAAGTAACGCAGGAAGCAGATGTGAAGGAATTTTTTAAGCATCCTGAATATCTACAAGAGATTGGTATCAATCCACCTAGTATTGTGCGTTTAAAGATGCAATTAGAAGAAAATGGATTTGAGATGAATCCAGATATTATGGATATGAATTCACTTGTGGATTCAATAGAAAAGCAGGTGAAGAAACATGAATAATGTTGCGTTAGGACAATATATGCCATTAGATTCTGTGGTTCATAAGATGGATCCTCGATCTAAGATTATGATCATGTTGTTTTTAATGGTCGCGATATTTATTCCTGCAGGAGTCCTTGGATATGTGATTATAGGTATTTTTATTTTATTGAGTTTGTATTTATCAAAATTAAATATTAAATATGCATTAAGAACAATGAAACCAATGTTATGGATGATGGCTTTCTTGTTGGTTATTAACCTATTGGTTATTAAAACAGGAACACCTTTGTTTTCAATCAAAGGATTTACAATCTATAGTGATGCCGTAAATCAAACGTTGTATATTGTGGTTCGTTTAATGTTGATGGTCATTATCACAACTGTATTAACAGCAACAACAAAGCCTTTGGATTTGACTTTGGGAATTGAAAAATTGTTGAAGCCTTTTGAAAAGGTTGGTGTACCAGCTCACATTATTGCGATGATGATCAGTATTGCGTTGCGTTTTATTCCAACATTGATTGAAGAAACACAGCGTATTATGAATGCACAGGCAAGTCGTGGTGTGGATTTAGAAAATGGGAGTATTAAAGAAAAAATCATGGCTATTTTATCTTTGATTGTTCCATTATTTGTTTCTGCCTTTGATCGTGCAGATCAACTTGCGAATGCGATGGAAGCTAGAGGGTATGATCCTTCTAGAAAAAGAACACGTTACAAAGTGTTAAAGATGCAGACTATCGATTACGCTTCAATGATTTTAAGTGTTTTCGTTCTTTGTGCTTGTATTGGTATTTGGGTATTATGATTGTAAAAGCACTTGTCAGCTATGATGGTTTTTATTATGCAGGCTGGCAAAAACAAGAGAATGCGTTAGGCATTCAACAAGTGATTGAAGAAGCTTTGTATAAAATTACTAAAGAGAATGTGGATGTTGTTGCGAGTGGAAGAACGGATGCAGGAGTTCATGCATTAGGTCAAGTCTTTCATTTTGAAACAAATAAAAATATTCCGGCTATTCAATATGAAAGAGCATTAAATGCATTGCTTCCTAAAGATATTCGTATTTTAAAAACGGAAGAAATACCCGATGATTTTCATGCACGTTTTAGTGCGGTTGCCAAACGTTATGATTATTATTGTTCATATGATATAAAGAATCCTTTTAATTATAAATATCGTAATTTATTAACTAAAAAATTGGATATCGAGACGATGAAAAATGCATCAAAAGTATTCTTGGGATCTCATGATTTTACGAGTTTTGCATCGAGTAAAATCGATCCTAGAAAGCCTAGAGTTAAAACGATTTCAAATATTGAAATTAATGAAGAAGGTACAGATGTGCATTTTATCTTTGAGGGTACAGGTTTTTTAAGGTATCAAGTTCGTATGATGACGGGTACTTTAATTGCGGTAGGTCAACATAAGATAGATATTGATGATGTGCAAAGAATGTTAGATGCGAAAGATAAGTCGGCATGTCGTTATAATGCACCGAGTTGCGGATTATATTTAGTGGAGGTAAAATACAATGAAACAAACTAATTTTCATACACATACTTCACGTTGTCATCATGCCTTTGGTAATGATGAAGAATTTGTTCGTACTGCCATTCAAAATGATTTTGAAGTATTGGGCTTTTCAGATCATGCGTGTTGGAAATATGACTCCGATTTTGTGGCGCATATGCGTATGAAGCTTGATGAATTTGATGATTATAAAGATAGCGTTTTATATCTGAAAGATAGATATAAGAAGCAGATTGAGATTCGTTTTGGTTTAGAAGCTGAATACTTTCCTAAATATATGGATTGGTTATTGGATTTCTGTATTGAAAATGAAATTGATTATTTGATTTTTGGCAATCATTATTATGGTACAGATGAGGATCATATTTATTTAGGTGGAGCGAAAGGAAAATATATTAAAGGCTATTTTGATACTTGTGTGGAAGGTATGAAAACGGGTATGTATGCATACTTGGCACATCCAGAATTGATTTTAAGAAGTACGGGTGGTGTAATAACACCAGAAATCGAAGAGGGATTCCACAGAATTTGTAAGACAAGTCAAGATTATAATGTTCCATTAGAATTTAATGTGTTGGGTATGCAGCACAATTTACGTATGGGCTATGAAGAGTATCCACATTCTAGATTCTGGCAAATTGCCGGTCAATATGATGTCAAGGCTATCATTGGTATGGATGCACATGAGGTAGGCGATTTAAATAAAAAATGGTATGATTTTGCTTTAGAAAAACTATCTGAATTTGATGTAGAAATCATAGATGATATTCCTTCGATTAATTATAAAAAAATAAAAGAAAACAATATTAAAGTTTAGCAAAAATAAAGCTAAACTTTTTGTTTTTTTCATTGACTTTTATAGGGATATTGCATATCATATTAGGTGGCTAAACTCTGGCCTTTTGAGCCCCGGTAAACGCTCAAATCAAGGAGGAAATTAGATATGCGTCAAACTACTATGGCAAAACCTGCCAATGTAACACGTACATGGTATGTAGTTGATGGAAACGGACAAACTTTAGGACGTTTGGCTTCAACTTGCGCTCATGTATTAAAAGGTAAACACAAACCTACATACACACCAAATGTTGACTGTGGTGATTATGTAATTGTGATCAATGCTGACAAGGTCGAAATGACTGGAAACAAGTTGAATACTGAAAAGTATTACAACCACTCTGGATACTTTGGAGGTATGCGTGTGCGTACAGCTAAAGAAATGAAAGAGAAATACCCTGTTGAATGGGTTGAAAGAGCAATTAAAGGTATGTTACCTCACACTAAATTAGGTGATGTACAACGTGGACACGTATTCGTATACGCTGGTAGCGAACACCCACATGCTGCTCAAAAACCTGTTGAATTGAAGGTAAGAGGATAAGGAGGAATAGAATATGAAAAAATCTAACACTGTTCAATATCATGGCGTTGGACGTCGTAAAAAATCTGTTGCTCGTGTCTTTTTACGTCCAGGTACAGGTAATATCGTAGTCAACGGAAAAACTTTGGAAGAATACCTTCCATTGGAAACTTTACGTATGGTTGTTAAATCACCATTAGAAATCACTAACACAGTTGATCAATTTGATGTGATTATCAACGTACAAGGTGGAGGATACACTGGTCAATCTGGTGCTATGCGTCACGGAATCACTCGTGCTTTAATGGAAGCTAGTGAAGACTACCGTCCAGTATTAAAAGCTGCAGGATTCGTTACTCGTGACCCTCGTGCTAAAGAACGTAAAAAATACGGTCTTAAAGCAGCTCGTCGTGCTCCACAATTCTCTAAACGTTAGTATTTTACTACTTAAGAGAAAGCAAAAGCCTTTATATAAAGGCTTTTTTCTTTTACCTAAGTGCCCTAAATTCGTGTGCGAAGGACACACACAGGACACTTACAGGACACACAACTTTATAGACAGAAAAACCTCGAAGAAATATCACTTCGAGGCATTTTTTATATTTTATTGATCGCATCCAGTAAGGTCTGATAATCCATATGCGTATATACTTTTTCTGTTAAACTCATTGCACCTTTATGGCCAACAATCTTCTTGATTGTCGTAGGATTCACATCCGCTTTTGTCAGTAATGAAATACAAGTATGTCTTGTATCATGTGGAGTGTGTTTCATCTTTGTTCTTTCCATGATTGGATCCCAATACGTATCTCTGTAATTTTCATAAGAACAGTGCAAGTCATCCTTGTTGCAGATCAGGTACTCACAATCATGTTTCATCCATTGTTTATAAAACGGAAGGACCTTGTCTGCGATTGGAACTACACGAATACCAGCTGCAGTCTTGGCATCAACGATATTGAATACATGATGTTCTAGATCCACATCTTCTTTCTTCAGGTCCAACAGTTCAGAAACACGAACTCCAGAATATATTAGCATGAGTATAGCTTGTACATAGATATCTTCAGATTCATTCCAAAGCTTCTTGATCTGTGCATCAGAGAACACTGTACGATTCAACGCATTTGGATTTCTGTCCTTATACTTAAGTATATCAACATACTCAGAATAGTCTTTCGTGATGATATCATATTTCATCGCATAAGCACAAAGCTGTCTTAAAGTCGTTTTGATTGATTTTAGTGTCGGATAGTTCTTTCCACACTTATCAATAATACGTTGAAAGTCATTTAGTTTTAATTCGTTAAAAGGAACATTATATATTGATTCAAACACTTTCATATTACCTTTGAATCTGTTTATATTGTTCTTTTTCTTCTTTTCATACTCATAAGGCTCTAGATATTCTTTGTAGTAACGTTCATAAACTTCATAGAAAGTCGTCCTTGTTTCATTCAGATCCAGTGGATGATGATGATATTCGGCCAACATTTGAATTGCTTCTTGACGAGTCTTCGCATATCCAATAGTCTTACGAACCTGGTTACATTTCATTGTTTCCATATCCACTTCCCAAACAGTAGTAATACGTACACGATATGGTTTTCTTCGGTTTCCTGACAGTTTATAAATTGAACCATATCCGCTAGGTAGTCTGAAATTCTTTTGTGCCATTTTAATTTCCTCCGTTTCATGGTAAAATGAGCACATAAAAGCACTGATCAGCAATCATACTTTTATGGCAGAGTATTCGCAGTACTCTATCTTCCTGGGTGTTCGCAGCATCCAGGTATTTTTTTGTTTAAATAGTTTTTGAATACTATTTAAGTTTCGCTAAGTTTCGTGATTAATGATGCGCTCGTATTCCATACGAAGAATCATGTTCACTGTATGCTTTCCTTTATCATCTAAGCGTCTATACTTACTTATAATCTCTTTTTCTTCTTCTGACAATGCATCACTTGAAGAAGCGTTGATTCTAATCATCTGATCATCGTCGAGCATTTCAAATAATTGAATAGTGGAGCATCCCATTACCGCAGCAATTTTATCCAAAGCGTCAACACTAGGGTTTGAATCTTCGTTGTTCACTATATTAGCTATATAAGTGTTGGACAAATTACTTTGTCTGGAAAACTCCCTAACAGAAATATTATGCTCGTTAATATAGTCTTTTATTATCTTTCCTAATTTCATATAGTGCTCCTTTCATGTCAACTATACAATACACAATGATAAAAATCAACAAAAATGTAATTTATAGTTGACACTATGCATATTGTAAACTATAATTGACATTGAAAGGAGCGGTTGAGATGAAAACAGATTAAAAGAAATTCGTATCAAACAAAATCTGACACAAGAAGAATTGTCAAAAAAAGCGGATGTATCTCGTTATTTAATCTCGAAAATAGAGAATGGCGAAGATGTTAATATCACCAAGAATACGATGATAAACCTTTCAAAAGCATTAAATTCAAAAGTGTCAGATATTTTTTTGTTTTAAGTGTCAACTATAAAGGACAGATATGAAATATATCGGTTCTCATGAAATAGTTAAAAATTCGGTGCGGTACTTGAGGATGGAGGAAATGAATTAATGGATGAAAATGAATTAAAGGATCTTAAAAATAAAGCAAAAGACCTTATTAACACTTTAGATTCTGAAAAAGAAATAAGCACAATATCTGTTGCCGTCAAGCTTGAAGGCTTGGATCAGGTAAACGAGGAACTTGACAAAATGCTTATTAAATTAGAAAAAGCCAACTCATTGGCAGATGAATTGGCTCTAGAAATTAAAGACTTATGTTCAAAAAAGATTCTATCCAATGAATGGAAAGAACTTATTGTTGAGGATGAAAAAACAAAAGAAAAACTAGTCATTATCAACAGTGATGGTGTTGAAATAACTAGTTCTGATTTAAACGTTAGATTGGTTCCGAAAGCAGAAATCAATCCAGATGAATTAAAGGTACTTGCTAAGCCTTTGCAAGAGTACTTAACAAGTCACTTTAACCCTATGTGTTCTGTAGTTGTAGATGTAGACAGAGTAACTGTTGTAAGCAAGGAATTGTCTACTCCAACAGATTAGACACGTCGATATGGATGTCTATGCTGGAACGTATTTAGTGCCTGACCTAATGACGGCGAAGAAATAAAGGCTTTATATTCAGACTCACTGACATTGTAGTAAGCATATAAGGCTCCATTCTTGAATTGAATGTACATGGTGCCTTCATTCCATCCAACAGCATTCATTCTGCTTGATCGTACAGGTATCAAATTATACATAAGTATACTCACCTCCTTCCAAAAGGAAATTGTAGCACATAGAAAATTAGAAAAAGTATGCTTGCAGCATACAAAGGAGAAAAGAAAATGAATTGGTACAAAGCTTCAAATATTTGCTCAATTATTGCAATACTGATTTCTATTATCAGTATCATCGTTACAACGTATAAGGCACTTCATTAAAAGAAAATGCTATATATCAGTGATGCAAGAGCAATCAGAATTGAAATAACGGAAAGAATAGTTGCTTTTCTTGCTTCTATCTTTGATTCTTTTGAATCTACGATTGCTTGTTCATACAGTCTTTGGATGTATTCAGCAGTTATATCTTCCGAGAATACTGTATCTTCTGGTATGTCCGGAACTGAGTAAGAGTGCAAATTAGGACTCTTAAATTCAGCTTCTTTGAATTCAGGCATTGCTGACACCTCCTTCCAGGATAGATAGTATCATCGAATCTTAAGAAGTGCATAAAAAAAGAAACTCTCTGGTCAGTACTTGAGGTGTTGCTTCGAGAGCCTAAGAAAAGCTCTTATACACAAACCTGCTAGTTTGTTCGTTCAAGTCCAATTGAATCCTGGATCAGTGCTCTACAGACCTTATCACATGCAGTTATTCAGGAGTAGATTGATTCAAAATAAAACCCCTTAAATTTTCTAGCAGAATACTGTCGATACAAAAAAGAAATATCTCTTTTCGCAAAAAACAGATATTAGACTTAGTGGTTTGATCATAAAAATGTACATATAGAAAAAACTATAATCTAGCATAACAATAACAGCATTTTATTAAAGAGGTGAGTACAGCCTCCAAAACTACTTAAGTATACACTTACAAAATATCGTTAAAGATATCCCCAATAACTGAAACGATAAATTCCAATATTCAAAGAATCAAATTCCAAAGTCTATGAGTATCAATACAGTGAAGTGGCACCTCAAGTGCTGCACCAGAACGTAGTAGAACATAGTAAAACGTAGTAGAACGTAGTAAAACGCAGTAGAAAGGAGTAAGTGATACCCCATATGTATGAAACAAAAGAAGATTATGAAAAGCTGAGACAACAGTTTATTAAGGAATATGGAATCGATGAAGCAACAGAAGAGTTCTTCCAGGTTCTATATAAAAAAAGGCTGCAATATCATCTGATCATCGCAGTCCTAGGCTCATTAGTACTACTACTGTTAGCACTGAGACTATTAGAGATGTGATACCCGCAACAAGCTGAGGCCACAGTGTTCCATAGAAGAACCTGTTTCTTCTCCAGACACAGTATCTGAAGTAAGTATCCGTCAGTTCATAAAAAGTGGACTTCATGACTTTAGTCTTCGTTGTATCGCTGAATTCATAGCGAGCCTCAAGAAAATGTAATGCAGCAAGCTTTCTGGTAGTTTCTTTACCAAAGTAGGCCTCCGTTACTTGTTTCTTGGTCCATCTTAAGCAGAACAATTTATATCGTTCGTGAATATAAAGATTTATGTCTTTGAAACTTGTATTCATTTATTTTATACCTCCTACAGTATTCATTATACATGGCGGAGATTTGTGCAGTACACCACAACAGATAGAAAGGAGTAGAACATGCAAGAATTATTACCTATTGGAAGTGTCGTAGTTCTTAAAGAAGGAACAAAGAAGTTGATGATTATCGGAAGACTTCAGGCAAATCCTAAAACAAAGAAGCTCTACGACTATGCAGGATGTCCATGGCCAGAAGGCTATATGGATAAGGAACATTGCTATGTATTCAATCATGAGGATATTGATCTTCTTTATTATCTTGGAATGCAGGATATTGAAGAGTTCAATTTCAGATTCAAATTGGATGAAGCAATCGAAAAAATAGAAAGTGAGGGATATAAACATGCCAAGAGCAAACGCAACAGCAGCGAACAAAACAACAGTTAAGAAAGCGGATCAAGTGATGGAGAATCAATTGGAAATCCCTGATTTCAACTTTGGCCAACCGGTTGAGAAACAACCAGAAGTGAATGTCCAGGTAATCTTTGAAAAAGGTGGAATCGACAAGGATGAAAAGGATGATTTATTCATTCTATATTCATTCGGATTCATGATCACATTGTTAAACTTTATTATTCTGGCCAAACAGATTTGGTAGAAAGGAGAATCCTATATGGAATTCAATGGAACAAAAGTGCCGATTGAAGCAGCTGCGCAAGCGTTGAATGTTACAGAAAATTTTATTCGAGTAGGAATGCAGCAAGGTAAGCTTCCTATTGGATCATGCTTCAAGATGCCGGATTCAACCAAAACATCTTATTATATCAGTCCAAAGCTGTTATATGAATATTCAGGATTTGCGTATGGTCCGAGCATAAAAAAAGACCACTCATGTGAAAGTGGCCAATCAAAAATGAACAATTAAATTATAAACAAATAACTCAAATCTTGCAACCTGGGTATTGCCGTAAGTGACGTGGTCTGCTAGAAAAAGGATCATTCTTTTCATAATTCAATACCTTTCTAAAACATTGTCATAAATGCAAGCACGTCAGAAAAAAATCCGTAATCTCAATTGGTAAAACTTTCCTAAAATTAGCAAAAAAACACGTTTGAATTTGGGCATAAATAATTAGCAGATTGCAGTACCTAGGTTGCAGGGTTTGAGTAATAAAAGGAGAAATCAAAAATGAAACAATTTGTATTGAAAAAAAGTGGGAACGAATTCGATGATGAGTCGAAAAAATACACTGCAATGAATGACAAGCTAAATGAGCTTTATGAAAAGCTACAAGGTGATGTATCGGAAGAAGAAGGCGATGCAATTATAGAAGAATTCCAGAATCTAATTAAGAATTGCGGAGCAGCATTTGAATTGAGAGTGATTCCCGGATTCGATAGTCCGGTTGTCACTGGTGAGTCCAAAGCCGGTGCTTTAATCTTTGGAATTACCACAAATATGAAGCCTGATCTAATCACTGAGTGCTTCAAGGCTTGTACGCAGGCTTTTTCCAAAGAGCTTGAAAGACAAATCAACATGAACAAAGTTGATCATCAGATTCATTAGGAGGATATCAACATGGAAAAAAAAGGATACCGCGAACCAATAAAAGCGAGCTTAGAGGAAATACTTGAAAGAAATGCTCAAATCAATGAAATCAAGGAAAGATTCGACAAACTAAAGAAAGATATCGCAAAATCTAACAATCCTGATGATCTTGCAAAAATCAAATCTGAATTTAAAGAATATTTGGAATCTTTAGACAGTGCGTACGAAGTTAGTATTTCGCCTATGTTGAATATTGAAGCACATGCAAATCCTAGTATATACGCAATTGGATCTATATTCGATCTAGAAGCAGATCAGATAGCTGATTGCTTTGAAAGTGCAATAGATGCGTTCAATGCTAGGATGAATCAAAAAATCAGAAGTTATTGCGATATTAACAGCAAAAAGAAAAGAGGCAAGTGCTATGTCCATTAGAGCAAGAAAATACAATGTAGAACTTCATGAATATGAAGACATTCTTCTTCCTGATGAATGCAGAACGTATGAAGAAGACATGGAAAAGATGGTGCCATGCGCACAATGTGGCAGATTACACAAATATGGTGAGATGTACACATCAAGAGAAGTACATACTGCATATGGATTTGGATTTGCGGTTTGTAGAGAATGCTACGATGGTGAAATGGACAGATTTCTAGCGGAGCATCCACCATTCAAGGAGAACTAGCAATGCCATTCTTTAAAGATATTGATGACTGGAGAGAATGGAATGACAACCGGTACATCGATGATTCAGGTGAACCAGAAGAAGAAAAAGAGGATGAATCAAATGAAGATGAATAAAGTAATCAAACATAAATTACCAGCTACTCATGAAGAGTGGCTGGACAATCGTCTAAAAGGAATCGGTGGATCGGATGCCGGTTCCGTTCTAGGCATGAACAAATACAAATCGGCTTATGCGCTATGGTGTGAAAAGACCGGTCGAATCCATAAGAACATTGACAATGAGCGTATGCGATTTGGTCGAGATGCGGAAGCTTATGTGGCCAAGCGTTGGGAAGAAGAAACTGGCAAGAAATGTCGAAAGAGTGGATTTTCATTTCAATCTGTAGATCATCCATTCATGTTGGCCAATGTTGACAGATTGGTTGTTGGAGAGGATGCAGGTCTAGAAATCAAGACCACGTCTGAATACAACAAAGATATATATTCGAAAGGAAATATTCCACCTCAGTATTATGCACAGTGCATGCATTATATGGCAGTTACGGGTCTTTCTAAGTGGTATATAGCTATTTATATTCCAGGAGTTGACTTGTACTGCTATGAAGTTTTAAGAAGCGATGATGAAGTCAATGCACTGATCGAGCAGGAGAAAGAGTTCTGGAACTGTGTGGAGAATGACATTGAACCGCCAATCGATGGTTCGGATTCTACTGCACAAGCAATCAGTGAATTACATCCAGTAGAAAATGATGAAGATAGCATTGTGGATCTAACTCCATTGCAGCAGGAACTGGATGCATTGAAGCTTGTCAAAGATAAAATCAAGGAGCTCCAGGATATTCAGAAAAAGCATGAGAATGAAGTAAAGAACTACTTAGGTGATTCTGGTATTGGAACATCTGACAAATTCAAAGTTACATGGAAAACATCGGTATCAAATACATTCGATACTAAAGAGTTCAGAAAAGATGAGCCTGAACTTTATGATCAATACTTAACTCAAAGAAAAATGAGAAGATTTTTAGTCAAAGAACAGTAGGAGGATAAATACATATGACAACAACAAATCAACAAGGAATGATTGCAAAGACGCAGTCAAACACTGTGGCCAAAAAGCAATCAAAGACCATCAAAGAGTATATCTCAGTGATGTCAGGAGAAATCGCGAAGGCATTGCCTAGTGTGATGACTCCAGAACGATTCACACGAATCGCATTGTCTGCAGTATCTAATAATGCCAAGCTAGCATCATGCACTACACAGTCATTCTTGGCTGCAATGATGAATGCAGCACAATTAGGATTGGAACCTAATACACCACTTGGCCAGGCATACTTGATTCCGTATGGTGGAGCTTGTCAGTTCCAGATTGGCTACAAGGGATTGATTGACCTGGCATATCGTTCAGGCGAAGTCAAGATGATTGATGCTCAAGTCGTTTATGAAAATGATGAATTTGAGTATGAACTTGGAATGGATCCAGTGCTTAAACATAAACCTGCAAGAACAAATCGAGGTAAGCCGATCTATTATTATGCAACATTCAAATTAGTGAATGGTGGCCAAGGATTCCAGGTCATGTCGTATGAAGATGTTCTTGATCATGCGAAAAAATATTCTAAGTCATATAGCAGTGGTCCATGGAAAACAAACTTTGATGAAATGGCCAAGAAGACAGTTTTAAAGAAGCTGCTTAAATATGCACCATTAAAAACTGAATTTGTTAAACAAGTGAATACAGATGAATCAATCAAGACAACGATTGAAGAAGATATGACAGAAGTTCCAAATGAATTCTTTGATGCAGAATATCAGGAACAGCCTGGTGAAGATCCAGTGACCGGAGAAATCAAAGAATAATGCGTTATCAGTTTGTAGTACCAGGAGAACCGGGGTCCAAAGGACGGCCTCGATTCTCTAATCGTGGTAAGTATGTAAGTGTGCATACACCACCTAAAACAGTTGAATATGAGAATCTAGTACGATTAAGCTTCATGGAACAGTGTGGCACTCCAAGCATGCTGGAAGGGTCCCTGGAAGTGAAGATTTTCGCGTATTTCTCACCACCTAAGAATGTATCAAAAGTGAAGCTAAATAAGATGCTCGCAAATGAAATCCAACCACAAAAGAAGCCAGATTCCGACAACATTGCAAAGGTTGTACTGGACTCTTTAAATAAAGTGGCTTTCGAAGATGATAAGCAAGTATCAGACCTGCATGTCTTCAAGAGATATGCAACGAAACCATGCGTAATGGTAGTTATAAATGAAATAGAACCAAAAGAAGAATAGAAAGGATTGCATATGTCGGAAATCAAGGATAATAGCAAAGTTTATTATTGGATCAAGTTGAAGACTGATTTTTTCGAAAGTGACGCAATCGATTTTCTTTTATCCCAGGAAGACGGATGTAAATACGTAACCCTATACATAAAATTGTGCACCATGACATCAAATACAAATGGTGTTTTAGCTACAAAAATTGGCAATATATTAGTTCCATACACTGTCGATAAAATTGCACGTGACACAAAGTTTTTTTCCGCAGACACAGTCAGAGCGGCCCTTGAATTATTCCAGAATTTAAGACTGATTGTAGTGTCTGAGAACAATGTGATGAAGATTGCAAACTATGAATCGATGATTGGATCAGAAACCGGATGGGCACAAAAAAAGCGATTGTATCGTGAAAATAAACAGAAAAATCCGTCTGAAAAGAGTCCTAAAAAAGGCTCAAAAAGCACTCGAAAAACGAGCTCAAAAACAGAGAAAAAATCGAAGGACAAAGTAGAGGACATTGTCCCGGACAAAAAAAGGACATTGTCCGATAAGAGATTAGAGTCTAGAGATAAGAGTCTAGAGTCTAGAAATAAGTCAGTCAGTAGTCAGAAGTTAGATAGTGTGGCTGCGTCAAAAAGTGCAAAAAACGAAAATGTGCAGACTGACTGGACTGACTGTTTTGTTAAACCGTCCATTTCAGAAATCGTGGACTACATCCAGGAACACAACTTGAACGTAGATGCCAAAAAGTTTTGGAAACACTACGAATCCACCGGATGGAAGACAGGCAATGACCCTATCAGGGACTGGAAAGGACTTTTGAAGAAATGGAGCAAAGCGGAACGTGAAGAAGACAATCCAGGAATCAAAGCGATCCAGCTGGATGAGAAGTTCTATGCCAAACCAGTCCAGATGTCAGAAGAGCAACTGCATAGCGAATTAGAGCAGCTGCGGGAAAAAATCAAAAATGGAGAACTGTGAAAATGAAAACTAAAAAAACACTCGAAAAACAAGAACTCAAATACGCTCCTGGTGATAAAGTCGTTTATCACTGTGCAGGAGTGGACAGAGAAGGACTTATCGCATACGTTGACGATTCAGACAACGTAGCACCATACCGAATCAACGGCATGAATATTCGTGAATCGGATATCGTCGAGAAAGTGGCAAAGCGACGTGGCAGACCTGCTGTCAAAAAGCAAGTCGAAGAAAAAACGGAGGTCGTAGTCAATGCAGAACCTAAGCAGAAACCAGAAGAAACTCAGGCGGTTGAATCCATCCAGGAAGAAGAACCACAAGTTGAGCCGACACTTGTTGAGAAGTATCAAGCTTTCAAGAGCACGATCAACATGGCGGAATTCAACGACCTGGTCGACTTGGTTACTGCGGACACGAAAAAGATGCGTGAGCTGATGGCCAAATCCATGCAGTCAATCGCGAATGATTGCGGATTGAAAGTGTGAGCCTATGCAGGATATCAACAGAGTTGTTCTGATTGGACGATTGACACGTGATCCAGAACTCAGAAAGACACAGAGCGGAACGAGTGTCTGTTCGTTTACCTTGGCAGTCAATCGAAGACAGAATCAGGACGGAACACAAGAGGCGGATTTCATTCAGTGCGTAGCCTGGAACAAATTGGCCGACAACATCCAGCTGTACCAGAAAAAAGGCAATCAGCTAGGTATCGAAGGCCGAATCAATACACGTTCATACGACAACCAGCAAGGACAGAAAGTCTATGTCACAGAAGTCATCGCAGAGAACGTGCAGTTTTTGACACCTAGAAATGATTTTAACGAGCAAAACACTCTAGGAGTTACAAATACCTATGGCACTCAAAATTACGCTCAGAATCAATCGTATGGAGCTCAGACAAGGAATAACAATCAATCGAATGTGCAGTATGCGCAAAGCTTGACTCAACAAGCCGAAGTTGATGCTCTTGAGATTGCATCGGATGATTTGCCTTTCTGATGAAGAATGGCGAAGTTTTAAAGCAGAAAAAAACAAGACGAGGAAACATTCAAAACACTTGAATGGATTTCCTCAAAAGACAACAAGGAGGAAAAGTAATGAAAGACTCAGAACTAAGCATGATTGAGACAATGCTAAAGAAACAAGATGAGTTGAATTCGGCCATCATGAAAGAGTACGGTTTGACTACAATTTCAAAGGAACAGATTGACTTAGCCACACTCGATGAGATTGGTGAATTCACTCACGAACTCAAAGGCGACTGGTGCTGGTGGAAGAAAAGTCAGGAACCAGTCGATAGAAATAAAGCCCTGGAAGAGTTGGTGGATGTCCTCCACTTCGTCTTGATCTACGAATTGCTTTACGGGAAAAGAACCTATTTGACTAATTCTGGGTACGATCAGGAAAATGGTCAATATAACTATTCGCATATGGTGCAAGTTGATATCGGTTTTGGTATAGCGAATGCATTGATTACCATACTTAAACTTGTAGATTGTCGATTGATGTATCTATTGGCACTGAGCGAACACTTAGGATTCTGCCTGGAAGAAGTCTATGCAGCTTATATGAGAAAGA